>CEUZ01006804.1_pt1 | contig 21009 bp, 23 predicted proteins | sample 361511 | NCBI WGS metagenome assembly CEUZ01 (sample SAMEA2622822, study PRJEB7988) | marine metagenome | biome: marine biome (ENVO:00000447); feature: surface water layer (ENVO:00002042); material: "saline water (ENVO:00002010), including plankton (ENVO:xxxxxxxx)" | depth 5 m
GAGGGTACTGGCGCATCGCGCCATTGATCCAGCCCGGATTCTGGTTGGGGGCGTAGTTAACGAGGCCAGGCATAGGAGCGGAGTTCGAAAGAGCCATGGTGAATGTAGAGTTTTTGAGAGTGTTTGGTTTGTTTGTTCGATTGAATCAAGTTATTATACATATAGTATAATATTTACAATCAATTTTGTCATCAAATATGAAATTACTAGAATCACTAGTGATTTCAATCATATAAATAAAATATTTATATTAATTAATACTTACTATATAGATACACCATAATCCTTTAGACACTCCTTATATCCAGCACAAAGCTCTTCCAAATCTTCAATATATTTTATCTTACTTTCTATTGTTTCACTAACACTATTTATTTTTCTTGTATATAAAGACTTATGTTCTTCTTCTTCCTTATTAGCCAACCTATTAATATACAACTCCTTCGTTTCTGTTAGACTAGCTACCTCATTGTTTGTTCTTTCTATTATTTGTGCATATTTATGATAATCTTTAATTCTAGCATCCCTAATATAATCATTATTGATAGGATAAAACCTAATCATCTTTGTTTTAGCATGATCTTTCATAAATTGGTCCAAAATACTAAAATATTCTGGATATGTTTCTTTGCTAAATCTAACATGATTAATATCATAAATATACTCGGCATTTTGTAGTGGTCCAGCATATGTATTACCATCTAAGCCGTGAATTATTATATATGTATATGTATACATTTTTGTTGAACCCTTTGGTGGAGTAGGACCAAACATAGTTTCCTTATCTTCTCTTTCACCACGCCAAGACATAACTACATTCCATGTCCCATTAAGCTCCAAGCAATATGAATTATCTCCGTAAATATTAACATTAATACCCTTACCAGTAAAATGCTGCCTAATTTCATTAGCAAAAGCATGCATTTCTTCAATAGTCATTTTCCCCTTTATGGCTACATGGGGGTATGTAGTGATTTGATCGGTTAGGTCTCTTCGGTCCATTCTCTGTAGTGAGATTAAATTACTACTGATTAGTAGTAAAACTATTGATCAATTTATATCAACAATGATTTAGTAAGTAGATTAATAAATTGATTTAACATATAAATTATTTAATAAATTAAATGCCGACAATTTTTAGTAAATGTATTGACTGTTGTTATAAAGAATCAGAGTCTATTGATCATTATTGTAATATACCATATAAAAGAGATTATGATAAAATGGAAATACTAAAATCATATGGTTTACCAACTGAAATAGCAATTAAAATAATAGAAATGACATATACTTATTATTATTGTTATTATTGTGATAATATGTTGTGTAGAAACCATAAAAATATAGTATTATATTATGGAAATACTTGGCCATATATAACGTGTTATAAATGTTGTAGAGAAATGACATTAAATAAAAAAAAATAGATGATTATCCCGAAAGCATATTGCCTCCGTGTTGTTGAATGGCCCCCCTCGCGCGGACCTGTGGATACCTGCTGGGTCAGGTTTGTGCGAATACCAACAACTACTCTCTGAATGGTGGGACTTCCCCATGCCACTAACAAGGTTGATCAGGTCTTGCCATCCAAAGAATATCTCCGTGAATCATCTATACCCAATAGAGATTAAACCGTTAAGATGACGAGCTCTTAATTAATTAATTGTCATCCGATTCTCACTCCATCAACTGAGGGCTAAGCCAGTTGCCAACTGTAGGATTGTATCAGGTATCCCCACCTGGGTACCATTATTTTACGTCCTGGACCTGGGACGGCTCCTGACGGGACTCGAACCCGCGCATACGCAACATTTTTCGTCCACCACCCCGCAGGGGGCTTCACTGCCACGCGCTCTACCGACTGAGCTACAGAAGCGGTTAGTCCATTATTTTACGTCCCGGACCAAAGGACAATACCTCCTGTGGGGATTGAACCCACGACCACACGATCAAGAGTCGTGCGCTCTACCACTGAGCTAAGGAGGCTTGGGTGCCTGGAAGGATTCGAACCTCCGTCCGTGTCTTTAGGAGAGACATGCGCTACCACTGCGCCACAAGCACTTTTGGATTCCATTATTTTACGTCCCGGACCAAAGAACAATACCTCCTGTGGGGATTGAACCCACGACCACACGATCAAGAGTCGTGCGCTCTACCACTGAGCTAAGGAGGCTGAGGAGATAGCTGGATTTGAACCAGCGACCGTCCGATCTGCAATCGAATGCTCTACCACTGAGCTATATCTCCGATAGTGTCATTTAAGTCTGACACAAGACTTGTACAGCGTGCGGGATTCGAACCCACGAAGCGTAATGGTATGCAATGTGAATATCTTAAGTATCTTTTGGTGGCCATCTCCGCAAGACACCATCAATTTAGACACACCACAAAACCTGCGAACCGAAGCTCTCCTTTGACCACTCGGACAACACTGCTTAATAGTGTCCATTATTTAGTGTCCCGGACAAAGGACGTTTTGTTTACGCTTAACAATAATTGAATCAATTTTGTCAACAAATAAAAATGACTAGTCATATGAGATAAAATAAAAACTTTTTTTGTACTTTTGTATTTTACATTTTTTTGTGCTTTTATTTTGATTTTATTTAGTTAAACTTGATCCAGTAATCGCTGTGCTCCTTGTCTGGTTCCATACGCATTCCAATAACCTCATAGTCCTCCTCTACCTCGTTCGTCTCCGTATTGTAGTATATCTCCCGATCAAGATTTCTACCCATCTCGTGCCAAGCTACGATGTTGTCGGGTTCCTTCTCTCGCTCATCCGGTGCGACTGGCTCTGGGCAAGCCTGAATATCCGCAGCAGAATACTGCCCCGGTTCCGCCAATATTCTGGCGTTGTTGGTGGCGTACTTCAAAGAGGGATACTTTTCGAGACGTTCTGCTGTCTTCAGAAGAATAGTAGTTGCATTATTGCTCATGTTTTTTTTGGTTTTGAAGAATAGAGTTTGAAACTTTAATTGATTTGTGATTGGTTTGTTCTGATAGCGGTATGTGCTATTCTTTAGATAACTAAAAATAAAATCAATTTATTCAACAAATAATAATTACTAGTATATTTATAAATTATCTAATCAAGTTAATATAGTCCATACTACACAATCATTACACATAATACAATCATCATTATAATAGTGTCTACACCATTTTTTCGCCATATCCGAATGTGATTCACATAATTTATTTTCACAAAAATCGCACTTTACTAATTTATTACTATAAGTAGCTAGTTTTTTTAACCCACCACAAAATGAGCATCCAAACATATAAAATATAATTAAAAAATCTTTAATATAAAATAATCAATTTCAATAATAATTTATACTATATATATAATGAGTAATATGAAATTATCATATTTTATTTTATTTATGTTATTGTTAGTAGGTTTAGTTTTTTTATTGGTAAGAAAAATAAGTAAGTTTACAATAAAAAAAAATAAATCATTATTAACATTTAAAAAACCATCTAATTGGGAAGAACTGGGATTCAATGATAAATTAATAATTTATGGTAAACAATTAGGAAAAGAACACTCCGAATATGCTGATAAATACCTATTAAAAGAAAAAGTAGGAAAAATGAATATACCAAATTTAAATTTCCCAAAAACGTTAATGATATTAGATAAAAATGAAGATTTAAATTTAAATAAATTACCACCGAATTGTGTTATTAAAACTAATAATGGGTCTGGAGATGTTATAGTAATTAAAGATAGAAAAATAAAAGTAATGACTGGTAGAGGCGAATCATATACAAAAAAAATATCTGAATATAAAAAATGGAGAGTAAAATCATTAATACCCCATGTAACACAAACTGAAAACCATTATAAGTATATAAAACCTGTAATTTTTGTAGAAGAATATCTTGGTGATAATATCAAAGATTATAAAATATATGTAATAAAAGGTAAATTTGCATTCTGTCAAATTATATCAGAGAGATATAAAAGTGGAAAGACATATCAAAATTTTTATGATAAAGATTTTAATTCATTGAGTTTTACAAAAGGAAAACATAGTAATTATGATAACATAAGTAGACCTAAAAAATATTTAGAACTGATATCAATAAGTGAAAATATAGCAAAAAACACTGGATTTGATTTTATTAGAGTAGATTTATATTATGTTAATGAAAAAATATATTTAGGTGAATTAACATTCGTTCCGGCTAGTGGAAATAAAAAATATATGATAAGACCTGAAAAATATGATTTAAAAATAGGTAGTTTATGGACTTAAACTTTATATTTTTCCCATATTTGTTTATATCTTCCATTAGGTAGCCAAGGTTTTTCTTTACCGGTCCAATGTAATATTTTTGCTTTACTAATTAGATCATTACTAACATTTTTATAACCTAACCCACCAGTATTCCAAGATTTATCTAATATTTGAAAATTATTTACGAAGGCTATATTTAAAATAGGTTGCGTGCCTAAATTAAAAAGTCCATTCTTTGAGTTTTTATGTTGTTTCATAATTTCAATTATTTTATCTTTTATTCCTACATTTCTCCAATACTTTAGAGAAGTACAAAAAACACCTGCATTAAAATATGGATATTCATTTTTAATATTATACATTTTTTTACATTCATCATAAATATCATCACTATCTTTCATATAGTGTGCTTTTACTGCTGCAAAAGGGTATTTTGTACTATCAAAAGTATCAAATAATTTTTCAATTGGTGCTTTTACTATCATATCACAATCTAAATATAAAATCTTGTCTAAGTGACTGAATTCATTTTGAAAATTAAATCTAGCAAAATTCATAATATTTTTAATATTATTATTATGAACTATTCTTATATTATCAGTTATCATTTTATCCTCTTCTATTTCTTTTACGTAATAATTTTGTAATCTTAATTTTGTATGTAATAATTTATCTAATATATTTTTTTCATTTTTATCTACTAAAAAATTAAAAAATATTCTGTGTTTTTGTTTTGTATGAATTAAAATAGAGTTTACAATAGCTAAAAGACCTGTAAACTGATTTTTATCACATGACATTACTATATTTATTTTTTCATTATTAGTAAAACTACTTGATTTTATATTAGATAATATAAAAACAATTAATACAATTATTATTACTATTAATAATGTAAGTACGTATTTACTTTTCATATATAAATATATACATATTAATTTTATAACAAGTAAATTAAATTCTGATATTATATTATTAATGACAGACGATATAATATTAATTACTGGATGTGCTGGATTTATTGGTTCTCATCTTTCCGAATTACTTTTACAAAATAATTATACAGTTATAGGTATAGATAATATGAATACATATTATGATGTATCCAAAAAAGAAGCCAACTTAAATATACTTTATAAATATTCTAATTTTTCATTTTATAAGGAAGATATAAGAACAACAAATATTATTGAAAAAATGAATCCAACTATAGTAGTTCATTTAGCCGGAATGGCCGGTGTAAGATATAGTATACAAAATCCAAGTGAATATGTTGATGTTAATATTAAAGGACATATTAATTTATTAGAGCAAGCAGTTAAAACTAAAATTAAAAAATTCTTATTCGCATCAAGTAGTAGTGTTTATGGTGGTAATACTAAAACACCATTTAGTGAAACAGACGTTATTGAAAAACAAAAATCTCCTTATGCGGTTAGTAAAAAATCTATGGAAGATTTTAGCAAATTATATAATAAATTGTATGGTATAAATATATTAGGTTTTAGATTTTTCACTGTTTATGGTCCCAGAGGAAGGCCTGATATGGCGCCATATAAATTTTTGTATAAAATTAAGAATAATTTAAAAATAGATAAATACGGTGACGGAACCTCTATGCGTGATTATACTTACATAGATGATATTGTTAATGGTCTATATAATGCTATAAAAAAAAATATAGATGGTTATGAATTATTTAATCTAGGAAATAGTTCACCTATATTACTTAATGATTTTATAGAAAAATGTGAGAACGTATGTAATAAAAAAGCAATAATAAATCAAATGGGAATGCAACAAGGTGATGTTGAAATAACATATGCAGATATTTCTAAATCACAAAAAATGTTAGGATACAATCCTAAAACTAACTTAGATGAAGGATTGAAACAAACTTTAGATAGTTTATAACTATGTGATTAATTATTTTTTTATATTATTATTTTATATGAAAAATATTAATATTGTTCTATTGTCTATATGTATTATATTACTTATAATACTAATAAGTTTAATATCAAAAAAAAACAAACTGTCTAATTTTACATTAAATAAATATGATAATTTTGATAATTTTGAAAACGTAATAATGACTACATATTTTTGTAAAAAAATAGATCCACAAAGACTCAAAATATCACCTTGTAATGATATTATATATATAAAACCTTGGTATTATTCAATTAAAAAATTAGGATTAAATGGTATAATTTTTCATGATGGTATGAGCGATAGTTTTATTAAAAAATATGAAACAGATAAAATAAAGTTTATTTATGTAGATTCAAATGACTATGACTACTCACTTAATGATCTTAGATATTTCGTTTATTATGATTACATATTAAAAAATAAGAATATTAAAAATGTATTTATGACAGATGGGAATGATGTTACAATAGTTAATAATCCATTTGTTGATAAATTATTAAATAAAGTTTGTGTAGGAAAAGAGTTAGAAAAACTTTATAAAAAAGATTGGATGCTTAATAAAATAAAACAATTTAATAAAATAAAAGGCTTACATTTTAACAAAAACAAAGAAACTATATATAATGCTGGTTTACTAGGAGGTAAAAGAGAAAATATATTAAGATTTTTAGAAAATATGTTATACATTTTTGATTCACTGTCATTTGATCAGAAAAAACAAAATTTAAATATGATTGTATTTAATTATGTCGTATATAATCATTTAAACGAAAATGTTATAAGCGGTGAGATATTACATAGTAAGTATAAAAAATTTGAAAATGATAGAAAGGATATTTATTTTATACATAAATAGATATTCTAAATTGAAAAATAAAATACAGAAACTCAATATCTATTGTAATACATAAGCTAATTATAAAATACTTAACTACTAATTTAAAATAAATATTAACTAATAAATGGATTTAAATGACTATTCACTTCTAAATCAATACAACAAAAAACCAATAGATGAACTTAGAGACTTAGTTAATTATCGTGGATTTATATGGGCTTGTGGTGAAGGAAATATCGACTTATTAAAATGGATGATTAAAATAAATCCAAATATTGAAATAGCTGGTACGGAGTGGGATAGGGAATTTCCATTTAAAGTAATATGCGCACATGGTTATTTAGAAATTGCTAAATGGTTTATTACAATTCATCCTACACTTAATTTATCAGTCGATTCTGATGACCCATTTAGATATGCATGTAGAGAAGGACAATTAGAATTGGCAAAATGGCTATTAGAAAAAAAACCAGATATTGATTTATCATGTTGTTTTGAAGCACCATTTAGAAATGCATGTAGAAACGGTCATATAAATATAGCTAAATGGTTGCTTAATAAAAAACCAGATATTAATACAACGTGGGCACATGATGATGCGTTTAGAACTGCATGTGACAATAATCATATAGATCTAGCTGAATGGCTATGTACTATTAGACAGGAATATAATATTTGGGTAGATAATGATTTAATAGTTGGATATTCTATATTGGAAAAACCGCTATTTTACTATAATTCATATATAAAGGAAGAAACAGAACACGAATGTTGTATATGCTATGAAACTAGTAATATAAAAACAAATTGTGGTCATTATGGATGTGAAGAATGTTTTATTAAATTAAAAAGTAATATATGTCCATATTGTAGACAAAATATAACACAATATAATAGAATAATTAGTTAAATTCACTCATTACTATTTCATTATATCTACTAAACCTATCTTTCATCTCAATTATCATACTATCAAACCCAAACAACTTCATCTTATCTTCCACTATATCTATTTTACTTTCCACACTCCACTCTTCCAATATTTCACTAATTACCTTTTTACTCTTTTCAATATTTTCCTTCTTCAAAAACCAATCCGTCTTATTAAATATTAACTTTCTCTTCCCATAAATATCTCCTTCATCTATACTAATTACATCTCCCTCCTCATTTACTAAAATATTTCTCAAAATATTATCACTACTCCTAAACAATCCATCAAACAATCTAATCTTCATACTTTCCTTAAACACACCATCATTCTCCAAAAACCCCTTATTTTTTCCCAAATCTCCAATATTAACAAACTCATCCATCATACAATACACTATATCCCTATTCCCCCATTTCCAATTTCCTACAAAACTCTTCTTAGAACTATCCACTACCTCTAATCCTACATTACTCTTAATTCTCTTCATTCCCAAATCTCTAATATTAAACTCCTTCTTCAACAAATCCACTACCATATAATCTCTCCCATATCTAAAACTTTCCTTCATCTCCTTAATAATATATTTCTTACCTTCATATTCTACTTTAATACAACACACCTTTAACCCACACACACCATCTTCCAAAACCTCAATATTACTAAACTTACTCCAATCAATTACTTCTAATTTACTTTCATCCACAACTACATCCACCTTATATTTCTTTACCAACCTCTTCCATTTAATCCCCTTCTTACAATCCACATAAAATCTCCTATACTTTTCTCCATTACTACCCAAAATACTAACATCCTCATCAATAACCTTACTTCCAACTTCCCCAAACTTTCCCAATCCAAACTTCTTATTAACATGATAGTCATTTACCACAAAATCTTCATCAATAACTATACTCTCCCTATTTCTCATATATTCTATCACTTCTTCCACACTATATTTTCGTCCCTCTACTCTACTACTAAAATCAACAGCATCTCTTTTCCAAACCATACTAACCAACCAAACACCAAATGCTAGTCTCTCTCCCATCCCCTTCCTAAAAAACATATTCATCCCAAACTTAAATACTTTCTTAAACCTCTCATCCTTCACAAACAAATCCTCACATATTTCAAACAACAAATAAACTCCCTCCTTTCTCCTATATCTCATCCCATATTTTTCTTCCATCTTATACATCCTCATTAAAACACCAAATACTCTCTCATCATAATTCTCCATATACATAATAAATAACTCTCCCAACTTCAATAATTCCTCACTATCTCCCTTTTTCTCATATTTCTTTACCTTTTCCACCACAACTTCACTAATATCAAAATTATTCTTCTTATTTCTCCACCAATTATTAATATAACTAACTACCCTAGCTCGTTTTAATTCCTTCACTATACTACAAAACTCTAACATTCTCCCTATCTTTTCCTCCAAACTCAATCCATCCATATTTTCTATCAAATCCACACAATTAGCAATATCTCCCACACTATCAAACACCAACTCTTCCATCAATAAAATTCTAAGCCTATTCAATATATTTGTTAGTATTCCCTTATTTTTTATCCCAAATAACATCATCTCAACTACACACCACTCAAACTTATCAAATACTTTCCTCCTAAAATATTTACACACCCCACTCTTCAATACACTACTCTTAAACCCCCAATAACTACTATTATTAAAACTCCCACACTTCATCCCATCCAATCGCTCTTTATCCAATTCCATTTGTTTTCTTCCAACAATCTAATTATAAAAAATAAATAATACTAGTATCAATTTTGCTTATAATACTAGTAATTGACTAGTTATCTATTTATAAAATCTTCTTTTTCTATTAAATCACTATTATCTGAAAAATGATAATTTAATGCTTCAATACATAAATCTTCCCATATTATTTTATTTATAATTTTTTTCTCATTTTTAAAAGTACCTATCCATACCCCAGCATAACCGCCATCTTCATCCCACACATTTTTTATCCAACACTCATATTTATCGATCAATGTTTCTAACCATAAATAATCTGGCTCCCATGGAGACCAAATATTTAGTATCATCCCCTTGGGATATTTTTTAATTAAAGTACATTTAATATTATCATTATTTATCATATCTAAAAACTCAGATTCATACATATTTTCAATAGTTTCCTCTTCGGCAGCTATATATAATTTATTCCAACAATCATTAGGCATTAATAATAGCAATCATTAATTTTCTGTATTTTCAACGGCCGCTTTTTTCTTAACATATTTTCGCTTCTTTTTAATTGGTTTAACTTCCACTTTTTTTACATTTACATTTTCTACTTCACTAGATTCATCTTTTTCTTCAGTTTCATTATCTGGCTCTGGCTCTGGCTCTGGCTCTGGCTCTGGCTCTGGCTCTGGCTCTGCAAAAGAATTGCATATGTTCATAGCACGCTCTACTAAATCTCTATCAAATCCCTTAGATTTTAATAATTCTAAAGCAATGAATTGATCCGATACACCTTGTTCTAATTTATAATTATATACTATTTCACCATCACCATTTCTTGAAATAGGCATTTTATATGCTTTATATAAATTGTCTTCTTCTAGTTTGGTTAATTCCGAATAATGTGTTGTAATCAATGTCATGCTATTTTCGAATGATGCCAACTTTTCACAAATAGCATATCCCCCAGATATACCTTCTCTTGGATTAGTACTACTAAATATTTCATCCATAATAAGAAATGATAATTCATTTTTGGGCAATTTATTCAATCTAGAAATATGTCCCCTTGCCCTATGCATTTCAGCTTCAAATAAAGATTCCTTACCCTTTAAATCAGGGATATTTAAGTATGTGTTTACCATGGTAAATGGTGTCATTCTAAAATAACTACATGGAGCAATACCTAATGTTTGAGCCATAGTAATAGCGATAGTTACCGATTTAATAAATGTTGATTTCCCTCCAGCATTTGGACCAGTTATAACGGCATTTCTAAATGTTTCACCTAATGAAATATCATTGGTTACTACTTTATCTCTATCTAAATAGGGATGCCATAACTCTTTTATATTTAAATTAGGCGTGCTCATTTCTGAATAGTCAACAAAACTAAACTTAACATTGTCAGATTCTGTTATTAATTTTGTAGATCCCAAAAAGTAATCAACTTCACCTATATAATCTAGTAATTCTAATAATTCCTCACTATGCTCTACCTTTAAATATGTTGATAATATTAATCCCTTATTAGAAAATATACTTGGCTCATTAACAAATGTATCATAAGATAATGTATGTAATGTATTTTTAATATCATCTCTAGCAAATATAGATTTAGTTGATTTTAATACTTCATGCGATATTTTGAAAAACTCACTCAAATTATTTATTTTTTTATGTAATTCGTTAATAGTTTCATGTGTTATTTTTGATACATTTATAGATCCCACTACATTCTGAATATAAATTAAAAATGATATAAACATAGACAAATATCTTGTCATACCTATTTTCGGTTGTGTTGTAAATAATTGTCCACCAGCCATAGCTGGTCTAACTATTGATGATGGAGAGGGTATCCCAGTTAGAAATGCCATTTTAAAGAGTTTTAAATATCCCATGAATGAAATTTTAATCCCACTAAAAAATCTCAAATAAATGAATGGTAATAGTAAAAATAGTAATGGGGATAGAAGGCCATATAGTGGAGCAAATATTATTTTGAAATAATTGTATAAATTCATGACATACTCATTATTATTTAAGGGTTTTAGATACTTATTCTGAAAATAAACACTATCTATAATATTTCTTTCGTTTTTTGTTTTTTCTTTTAGTAACCATAAAACGGACTTCTCTAATTTTTTTAATTTATCGAAATTAGATGATAATTGTTCGTATAATTTACTATCTCGTTTTAATGATTTTACAATCTGCTGTCTATGTTTTAATTCTGTAATATCATTAGTAGGATTACTTATAATTTTAGTTAAATAATTCCTACCTAAAAATGTAGAAGTTCTGTTTATTGAATCTAAAATATTGCCAGTATCGTCTATTCCACGAAATATTTCTAAATCTTTATATGTATTTTCCATATTTACAAATGTATCTTCATTTTCTCTATTAAAATTAGTTAAACTTTCACATATATCTATTATATTTTCGTCTGTCATTGATTCGTCAAAAATGGCGCCAATATTGTTCGTTTTAATTGAATCGAAAAAAAACATATTTAAATACCATTTATATATTTAAAAATTAAAAAAAACGTAAGGGATATAGACTTTATATATAAAATGAGTTTCGAATATAAGGATATTATCATTAAGCTTGATAAACTTTCTGGAGAATCTAATAAATTATATTATAAGAAAGGATTCAATATCGTAAAAGAACAACCTAAAACCTCTGAAGAGTTTCAGAATATACTTGTGAAAAATAATATTAAGTTAAATAAGTTAATATTAGGAGTCAAATATTAATAAATAATATATATAATGCCAATTAAAAAATTAAACCCGAATTTCTATGAAAAATAATATGTATATATATATATATATTATGCCAATTAAAAAATTAACCCGAATTTCTATGAAAAATAATATATCAGGTGTGGCTAAAATAGCAGTAATAGCATTAGTACTAATAGCTATAGTAGCTGTAATTATAGTTGTAACTAAATATTCTAGAAAATCAGATGAATCGTTCTCTGGCATACAGGACGCCTTCATACAGTTTGAATCTTTAACAGATGATTTCCTTACTGGTAATCCACAAATCACTTGGTTCAAAACTGTCTACAGAAGACATACTAATTTCTCTACTGAATGTATTGTACAATCCCTAAATGGGGGTCCCCCTTCCGCAACCGATGGTGCGCGACTCAATTCTATTATTTCACGAAATGGTGATTTAGTTAAAGGTATGCACTTTGAATTCGAGTTAGACGGTGCTCCTACAATTTCTGGAGCTGGAAATGCTTTATTTGAATATGTTGAAGTTGAGATTGGAGATCAAAGAATCGACAAACATTATGGTGAATGGATGAATATATGGACTGAACTTTCAATGCCAGACGGTAAAAGAGAAGGTTATGATAAAATGGTTGGTAATCTACCGTTCCTTACTAATGGTGGTACTGATTATAAAGATCAAAACCCAATCGGTAAAAGATTCTATGTTCCACTTCAATTCTGGTTCTGTAGAAACCCTGGGCTTGCTTTACCACTTATTTCGCTTAAGCACCATGATGTTAAAATTAATATTAAATTAAACAATACTAACAAGATTAGGGCTTCAAGTGAACGAACCATTAGTATAAAAAACTTTAATTTATATGCTGATTATGTCTACCTTGATACAGATGAACGAAAAAGATTCTCTCAAGAATCACATGAATATCTAATTGAGCAAGTTCAATTTACTGGTGCAGAATCGGTCACAAATAATACGTCAAATAAGTTTAGAATTAATTTTAATCATCCAGTTAAAGAACTTATTTGGGTAGTTAGAAGTGATGACGCTAATCACCCATTTGATTTCAGAAGTATACCATCGACCTCGTCTGCATATACACCTACCTCTGCGAAACTTCAATCAAATATTTCTGATACACTAGATACTTTCTCTACATGTAAACTTCAACTATATGGGTACGATAGATTTTCTGAAAGAAATGCTGATTACTTTAGAATATATCAAAACTATGACCATCACACTAGAGTTCCAAGAACAATTACTTTTGGAAATGATCTTCATGGTGATAGAGGTCAATATATATACACATACTCATTTGCTCTCTTCCCAGAAGAACACCAACCATCAGGTACCTATAATTTTTCAAGTATTAATAATAATATGAAAATGAAAATGAAAATGAAGGGTGGACCTATAGTCCCTAATACAGAAACACCTAAAATGGCTACACCTACAGCCCCTAGAACAGAAGATTTTGGGATGGGGGGTAATCTCATACTTAACGGTATTTCTATTCAAGGTGAAGGCAAACTCTTAGTATACGCTGTAAACTATAACATTCTTAGAATCCAATTGGGGATGGGTGGTTTAGCTTTTAGTAATTAAATTAAATGAATTAATACTAGGAGTAAAATATTAATATTTACTTACATTTTTTTAATTTACAAGAACGTTCTATATTAAACGTCTTACATTTTTTTGTTTTAGGTACAATATTTAGTACACATTTTGATTTGACTCCATATAATGGATTAGTACATCCTTTTTCTCTCTTAGACTTTGACTTTTTCTTAGTCTTACTTGGAGTTAGACATCTAGCTCTAAAATGTTCATACCTATCTCTAACGTCTTCATATGATAAATTAGACTTCTTACCTAACATTCTATTAATTTCTTCATGTAATTTATATAACCACAATGAAAAGGTATGTCTATTTTTCATTGTTGCCATTGTTAGTGGCACTTTTTTTAAATTTTTCTTAAAATTATCTCTACAATATCTACATGGTAATACGTTACCTACTGATTTAAAAAAATTAAAATACTGAACCTTTTGTTCTCTAGTTGGTTTCACTGGATAATTAAATGAAATAGTATGTAATGAATGCCATAAACTAGGCCCCCATACATGGGTTAACATTCCATCACCACTACTATAGTCGTCATCTGTAAATACTCGTGTCTTTTTCATCTAATATAGTGTAAGAAAAAATATCGTAAAATTAAAATCTTAAATTATATTAGAATGGATAAAATTAATCACCACAAGAAAGCTAATGTTTTTTTACAACACTATAAAGAAAAAATGTTATTTGGTGCCAAGGGAGCTAAAAATAAAGCAGCTAAGGGGACTAAAAAATTAAAATCAAAAGTTCCTAGAGTAAGACCAAAAATAAATATGTCCAAAAGTAACGAACTTTTTCAATTTAATGAATTAACTACTCAAAAATATAAACGCATTTGTGAAGCCGAAGAATATGATAAAAAATATAAAGCTGAGTTAGCGCGAGTTCTAAGAAGAGACAAAAACTTTCGCCAAGGCGACTTTAAAAAATATGGACGTTTTTTTACATTAAGTCCTAAAGAGAGAGGAATATTTATAAAAAAATCGATTCGTGTCGATTGTTATCCTAAACAAAGAAAATTAAAAAAAAATAGTGCGGGTTATAACGAGGAATGTTGGCATAATAAAGAATGTAAAGGCGATTTATGTTGTAATCACCCAGCCCCTAATACTAAAGGTGTATGTAGAAGTAAAAAAAAAGGGACAAAAGGAAATACTAAAACTAATAATAAATCAGCAAAAAAATGTAAAAAAAATGTAGATTGTAATTCGGGATACACATGTAAAGGAGCTATTCGTTTTATTAAAAATGGAAAATGCGTCAAAAATCCTAATTATATAAAAAACATTAATAATTTAAAAAGCAAAATGAGAAATAATTATCGCATTACATATTAATATGGCAAACTCTTATAATTCCAATAAAGCAATGAAAAAATCCGCAAAATTATCGTTACCAGAAAGAAAATATTGTAGTTGTGTTATGAAAGTACGTGGTAATCATTTTAAGAAAACTGTAAAAAATGTTAAAAGAGCAAAAAAAAATGATTTATTAAATCCATATGCAATTTGTAATAAAAGTGTTCTTAAAAACAAAAAATATGCTGGTATTAAAGGAAAACGTATTAGTTGCTCTATAAATTACAATTTTAAAAAATATCCTACAGAATATTTACAAGCATATTCATTAGAACATAAGTTACCTATTGTTGGTAAAAATGGAAAGGTGTATGCTAGAAGTACATTATTACGTAATATACAATCTAAATTAAAGAAAAAATATAAAAAATTAAATTAGAATTCTGCATCAAATGACAATTCTGTATTACTATTTTCACCAGTAGATATGTTCGCTTTTGAATAATCTGCTACTCTTTTTTCAAAGAAATTTGTTTTTCCTTCCATAGAAATCATTTCCATAAACGGAAATGGATTATCTGAATGATAATGTTTATCATAACCTAATTGAAGTAGTAGTCTATCTGCTACGAATTCTATATATTGGTTCATTAAATCAGCATTCATTCCTATCATCTTACATGGTATAGACACTGTAATAAATTCTTGTTCTATAGATACTGCTTCTGTTAATATTTCTAAAACCGTTTCTCTTGGTAAGGTTTCTTCTAATAAAGAGTAAATCAAACATGCGAATTCAGTATGTAAACCTTCATCTCTACTAATCAATTCATTACTAAAAGTTAAACCGGGCATTAATCCTCTTTTTTTAAGCCAAAATATAGAAGCAAAACTACCCGAAAAGAAAATACCTTCGACACATGCAAATGCAATAACTCTCATAGCAAATGAATCTTCCTTATTTTCTATATATTTTATAGCCCATTTAGCTTTATTTGCTATACATGGTATAGTATCTATGGCATGAAATAATTCGTCTTTACGTTTACTATCCTTAATATAAGTATCTATTAATAGGGAATACATTTCACTATGAATATTTTCAATAGCTATTTGAAATCCATAAAAACATTTTGCTTCTTGAATCTTAATATCGCTCATAAAACGTTGTGCTAAGTTTTCAGTAACAATTCCATCACTTCCAGCAAAAAATGCTAATACATGTTCTATAAAATGTCTTTCATTATCACTTAGTGATTCCCAATCATTTAAATCTTTACTTAAATCTACTTCTTCTACTGTCCAAAAACTTGCTAATGCTTGTTTATATTTATCAAATACCGAAGTATAATTTATAGGGTACAATACATAACGGTTATCCTGTTCTTCTAAAATACTCATTTGATACTAATAGTAAAATATTTTATTTTTAAGCTTCAATAAAATTAAAAAATTATATTGATATATATAAATGAGTGAACAAACAATGTCTCAAAAGTTTGATAGCGCTAGGAAAAGTTATGCTGGCAAAGCTATAGGTATTTTATTCTTTATTTACATAATTATCATGATCGCCTATTTTGTTTCTCAAGGATATAGAGTAGGTTCTACTATTAGCACTATAAGTAAATACGAGAAGTTTCTACTTATAAATGATAGTTACTTAAGTGAAAATAAAAGACAGGATATGAAATTAAAAAACTTTTATGTAACATCCGCTTATAGACCATATATGGCTAGTAACCAAAAATATGACTATGCGAGTGAAAAAATATTAGAAAAGAATATAGAATCGGGGTGTAGATTTATATTATTAGATATTTTTAATGAAACATTGTCGGAGGATACCGAACCAGTTGTTTCTACTGGAATCGAAAAAGGTAATTGGAAATATACACTAAATACAGTTTATTTTAATAAAATATGTCAAATTATTTCGGAAAGAGCATTTACAAGTGGGTATGTTAATAATTATAATGATCCATTTTTTATAGCCCTTAATCTTAAAACAAATAATAATCATAATACATTAAATAGGGTTCAAGAGGCCATTTTTAAATATCTTAAACCTAAATTATTGCCATCCAAGTTCGCCAATCAAAGTACATTTATAGGTGATGCATTAATTAGTGAATTGATGGGCAAAGTCATTATATTAAGTAGTGGTGGTTATGAACATACTAATTTAGAAGAAATTATTAATTATTCTTGGGATAAAGATGATTGTACATTAATGTCATATAAAACAATGGACGTAGAGGCGCCTAAAGATACTATAATAAAAAATAATCCAGATGATGTTAGAAATTTCAATAAAACGGGAATATCAATTGTTATTCCGGATGAAAACTCATTTTTTACTAACAATTATGATCCAGATATTTTCTTCGATACTGGTTGCCAATTTATATGTATGAATTATCAAAAGTCTGACGACTTTATGTCTAAATATATTACTAAATTTAGATATTCTAGTTTCTTAGAGAAGCCAGATCATTTAAAATCAGGTGAATAAAATAACTAGTAATTAGTTAATATTACTAGGATGAATAGGTCTTACACTCATTAAATAAGGATGCTTTAAAGCATTTAATAATTGATTTTGTGTCTTATCTAAATTATTAGTTACTTCTATTTTCATATTTAATTTGTACATTCGCGACAATGTATTAACATAATTAACACTTTTAATAAGACTAGAAACTACAATTTTTTTTGGCATTTGTTTAGAAGGATATTAATAATTTAAATATTTTACGTTAAATCAATTTACTTATTATTTTAATATTTATCTATACTATATGGGTAATATTGCTTCTACAAATGATGAACCAAAAATGGAATATTTAAATTGGAAAACACCTTTTGCTATAGGTGTTTTTATTATAATTTTTGTTGCTTATTTTTTGATACATATTAAAGAATATTTGATTGGAAAGATAAATAATGACATATTTACGAGAATGTATAACATATTTGTATTTTTATTACTACTTAATTTAATAATGTCGACATATACAGTAACCTTATATTATTATAGAATAAATAAGCCAGGAATGAAAGGAATAAAAGGTACATTTGGTAAAATTGGGAAGTCTGGAAACGATAGCAAATGTGATTTGTTTACACCTAAAACTAAAACATTTAATCTTTCACAAGATATAAAATTAGAACCATATAATGTAGATACTAGCAAAACTGATGTAATTAGTAAATATACTATTGATGTGGATGATACATATGAACCTACGTGGAGAAGAATGTATATAGATGATAATAATCCTATTAAAGAAAACTATTTAGGGTCTAAGTTTACGTCTTGTTTGAGGGATGGTAAATGTGACGAAGTAGATAATATTAATGCTTACAATGACGCCGAAAAGGATAAAAACTTTAGACCATTTACTGGTGCTTTATGCAATTATGACGTAAATAATAATAAAACAATAGGGAATATTAATTCCTTACAATTTACATATAATAAAGATGATAGTTCCGACTACGAAAAAATAGAATTAGTAGGTGATAAATTAGGATATACTGATAATGAAGATATAGGAGATAATTTTAAATGTCCAGCTAATTCGGCTATATATAAAATAGAAACGTTACACGACGAAGATAGAAAAACATCAGATGGGATAAATTATGGAACTATTAAGGGTATTAAGTTTCATTGTAGAGATATTGCAACTGGAAATCCAATAAAAATATTGGATTCAGATAATAATGAAGTAGATAATGTATATTTTGGGGTAGAGCCTAAATCTAATAATAATCAATATGTTTATGATTCTATTGAATGTGGAAATAAACAAGTACGAGGAAGTGTATTACCTGGATTCGTTTCTAATTATAGTGCTTTACATTCGGATAAACATGGTATAAACTCTCTAGCTATAAACCAATGCTCTTATTACGATAATAATACCAAATAATTTTATTTATTTTTATTAATATGAGTTATAACTATCTTAAAACTATTTTTAATAATATTTTAATTTCTTACTGTGATAGTAATAAAAATAGCGTATTCAAAGAAGCATGTCAATACTGTTTATTTGGTGGTAAATTTCTACGTCCTACTATTGTATTAGCTATATATAATTCAAAATATGATATAACACACATTAATGATAAAATTAGAAAATTATCATTATCTATTGAACTATTACATAATGCTTCTTTAATTATTGATGATCTACCTTGTATGGATAATGATGATTTTAGGCGAAATAAGCCTAGCTTACATAAAAAATATTGTAGTAAAGTTTCTAAACTAGTGTCTAATACTCTTATATTAGATTCATACCAGATGATAATATCCTTTAAAAATCCAGCATTAATTAAATTATTTTCTGATAATTGTTTAAATGCTTGTATAGGACAGACTGCTGATATGGATAAAGACTTATTTAGCGAAACTGATCTAGAAATGAAAATAAATTATAAAACTTCTGCTTTATTTATAATAGCATTTATAAATGGATACTTTTCTACCATAAATGATGAGATTGATGAATCTATTTTGAAAAAATATATCCTTCTAGGAGCATATTTCTCTAATATATTTCAAATTATAGATGACTTTGATGATTTGGAGAAAGATATAAATAACAATAAATTAATAAATCATGTAATTTACTATGGTAAAGAAAAAGCATATGAAAAATACACTATTAATAGAGAGTTATTTATTAATTTATTAAAAGAATTAGATATTTATACAGCTTATTTTAAGGAAATATTGGAGATATTAAAAAATAAAATAGATAACTTAATTTAAGATGAATTATATTCAAAATGAATATATAACTTTATTATCTAATAATAAAAATATTAAATGTTTTGATATAAAACAATATTTAAAAATGACTAGAGACGATACTATTTTTATTAATACTGTTTTAAATAAAAAAGATGGATATGATAATCTAGATATGTATATTAAATTAGCTACTATTTTAGATATATTTTTATATATTTTTAAACACTTTATAGAAAATCATGATGATACTCATTTTCATTTATTTTCAATCATGTTAATAAATATATTACTAGATGAATTAATAACATTAGGAATTGGTTATAATTTAAAAGATGTGTATATTACTAAAATATACACTATTTTAAAAAACTTGGACTTTATTAATTTTACTAATTGTTATGATGATAATAAAATAGATACAAAATTAATAATAGAACAAAAAATTAAAGAATTATCTTTAATAATGACAGAAATAATGTTTTAATAAAAACATTTAACATAAAGCTATTTAAGTATTATAATGTTTCAATCAATGGGTGGATGCGATGAAAAATTATATAAGGTTTTAAATGTTCCTAAAAATGCTAGCGCTAGTGAAATTAAAAAATCATATAGAAAATTGGCACTAACTCATCATCCAGATAGAAATCCAAATAATAGAGAAGAATCAGAGAAAAAGTTTAAAGAGATTTCAGCAGCATATGATGTATTAAGTGATCCGGAAAAGAGGAAAACATATGATGCAGTAGGATTAGAAGGTTTGAAAGGAATGGGCGGCGGAGGCGCCGGCAATCCATTTGATATATTTAATGATTTATTTGGTGGAGGAATGGGTGGCATGGGTGGCATGGGTGGCATGGGTGGCATGG
>CEUZ01031302.1_pt1 | contig 20984 bp, 19 predicted proteins | sample 361511 | NCBI WGS metagenome assembly CEUZ01 (sample SAMEA2622822, study PRJEB7988) | marine metagenome | biome: marine biome (ENVO:00000447); feature: surface water layer (ENVO:00002042); material: "saline water (ENVO:00002010), including plankton (ENVO:xxxxxxxx)" | depth 5 m
TTCGTCCTGAGCCAGGATCAAACTCTCCGTCAAAATCTCAGTCTCGTAAAAACGAAACTTTGAAATCATGGTGTGATGCCGCTAAAGCGACACCGCGAGTTTGGAACCAAAAGGGACACCAATCCCAATCGGTCAGGCACAGGTACAAGGTGTCTGACTTAGTCAAACACCGTTGTCCGTCAGTGCTTATTTCTATTTCATTGAATTGTTTAGGTTCGTCCAAATGCGACTCGCGATCGCTTATTGGACGACCCGCACTGGCTTTAATTCGTCCTCTATCCCGTTTTCAAGGAGCACCTGATGACCATCGGTCATCTGGCATACAGTTAAAACTCTAAGTTCATCACTGTTAATGCCCTAAGCCGCTCTTGAAAAGCTTGCACTAAATCCAGAGCAACCCACCCACGTTAAGCGCGCTCAATGCAAAGATCAAGAACTAGCGGGCAGAAAAACGCTATCCGCTGCAGACTGCCGACCCAACTTATTCAGCGGATTAGTTGAAATAATTATGAATTTAAACCATTACCAATAAATGACGATTCTTTTTACCTTTTTGGATTAAGACACAGTCAGCTCCCACCAGCACATCTTCAGGCAGGGAAACCGCATCATTAGGCTGTCTGACACCATTTACTGAGATGCCGCCAGCTGAAATCGTTCTCCTGGCGTCACCTCTGGAGCTGCATAGTCCGCTTAAGACCAAAACGTCTATAAGAGATTCATTTCCCTTCTTCAACTCAGAAATCTTGATTTCTGTTTCGGGAATCGCCCCTCTTAGGCTTTCGAGGGAGTTTTCTAAATCCGAATGACTTCCAAAAAGACCCTGAGTCGCTAATAATGCTTGCTCTGCCTCTTCATCACCATGAACTAGCCGACATACTTCAGTTGCTAGACGTTGTTGTGCTATTCGCTCTTCCGGAGATTTGAGATGTTCACTCATCAATTCAGAAATCTCTAGAACGGGAACAAGAGTGAGTTGTAAAAGTAGTTTCTCTACATCTCTATCGTCAATATTTATCAAATACTGATGCAACTCATAAGGTAAGGTTCGTTTCGAATCCAGCCAGACGGTCCCCTCTGATGTTTTTCCGAATTTCGCTCCGTCGGATCTGGTTACTAGAGGAACCGTCAAGCCATAAGCGGTCTCTGAACTGCGTCTTCTGATCATATCTATCCCGGCAGTTATATTTCCCCATTGGTCTGAACCACCAATCTGCATCTCACATCCATAGTTTTTATGCAATTCAAAGAAATCATTTGCTTGAAGAAGCATGTAGCTGAACTCTGTGAAGGAAAGCCCCTGTTCACTTGATAGTCGTGTTTTTACTGACTCTTTCGCGAGCATTGTCCCCACTGTGACATGTTTTCCAACATCGCGTAAGAAGTCGAGAATACTTACTTCACTGGTCCATTCTCGATTATCCACCAGCAATGCATCTGTGCCTTCTTTCTTAGACTCTTTATCAAATCTTAAAAATGACTCTAATTGTGCTGCTACTGCAGCAACATTGGAACTCAGTTCATTCTGGTCTAATAAATTCCGCTCTTCTGACCTGCCGCTCGGATCACCAACCATCCCAGTAGCTCCTCCAGCTAATGCGATTGGTCGATGCCCTGCATCTTGAAAACGTCTGAGAGTAAGCAAAGGTACGAGATGTCCAAGATGGAGGCTGTCTGCTGTCGGATCAAAACCGCAATAAAGAGTTATTGGACCATCAGCCAACCTTTTCTGAAGTTGTTCTTTATCTGTACTGTCTTGAAAGAGTCCTCGTGAAATTAGATCTTCGAGTATTCCTTCTTTTTCGGTATTGCCCACTAGACCAGTATGGAACATTAACGGACTGAAAGACGACAATTATAAATTAAGTATCAAGAAAAGTTCCTTGTACCTGCCACCAATTTGCCTTCTAGGCAGGTCAAACTAGTTATATGGCTAGAAGAAATCCTAAACATCTGTTTTTTCTGTTGGTTCTTTTCGCCTTTTCACTTTTGTGCACAAGTTGTTATACATATGAAACTCTCGAATTTGACATAAATATTCCCGAGCAAGCTGAATCTTCAATTGTTCTAGCTGGTGATGGAACATTAATTACAACTTTGGTGGCTCCAGAAAATCGCACAAGTGCTAGACGTTTAGAAGAAATCCCTGAAATCGCTAGGAACGCTGTAATAGCGATTGAAGACGAACGGTTTTACGAACACGACGGTTTTGACCTCAAAGGTATTCTTAGAGCGGCTCGTTCAAATCTAGAAGCAGGTGGCATAAGTCAAGGTGGCTCTACTATTACCCAGCAGTACGTCAAGTTAGCAATAATTGAAAATGTCGAACAAACAGCTAGTCGAAAACTCGAAGAACTTTGGTATGCAACGCGATTAGAAGACGAATACGGCAAAGACTTTATTCTCTTACAGTATTTAAACACCGTGTATTTCGGACACGGTGCTTATGGAATTAAAGCTGCTTCTCAGACTTATTTCAACAAAGACATCAGCGAAATTTCTCTCAACGAAGCTGCACTTCTTGCTGGTTTATTGAAAGCTCCTAGCCGCTATGACCCTTTCCGAAACTACTCACAGAGTCTTCGCAGAAGTCACCTCGTCTTAGATCGGATGTTAACCAATGAATTCATTTCAGAAGAACAACACAGCGAGGCAACTAAATCACCACCCAAACTGGAGGAGTACCAACCTAGGTTAGAGACCGAATACCCTGCGGGGCATTTTGTTGAAGAGGTAAGAAAATGGTTCCTAGAGAATCCTGCTTTTGGGGCAAACCGATCCATCAGAGAAATGCTTTTATATGAAGGTGGTGTTCGCATCGAAACGACTATCGATCTTTCTCTTCAAAAAGCTGCTGAAGAATCTGTAGAGAGTCACCTCCCAGCCGATCAGAACCTTCCAGATGCATCTGTCGTAGTAATTGATCCTCAAACTGGACAAATACTAGCGATGGTGGGAGGAAGAGATTTTTTTGCTGAAGATGACGATGCGAAAGTGAACCTGGCGATGGGTAATGGTCGACAGGCTGGGTCTTCTTTTAAACCTATTGGACTTGCTGCTGCTCTTGAATCAGGTTGGGAAATTACCGCTACGTATCCGGCTCCGAATGTTTTAGAATTTTTTATTCCCGGGGCGGATAGAGATAACCGGATTTGGTGGGTTAGCGGTGGCTTAAATGGTCATGATGCTCCAGAGCCGAAATTTGAAAAAGGACTTATGGCTCTATTTCAATTTTTAGTACGCGAAGGGCATATCGAAATTCCGGAAGATCACATAGAAACTATTGAATACAAAGACGACCCAGAAGATGACCCAGAATTTGTCGACGTGAATCTAAATGAATGGATAAATAATCGGCAATGGGAGCATTCAAGAAACTCTCTGTTCGACTATCGAATAAAAATGCTCGAAGATGTTCCGGGCTGGAACTGGGAACCATATGAAGACACTGAACTGACACCCATGGCGGATCCTCCGATGGTCGACTTGACTCGCGCTACGAGAAGTTCTTATAACACAGTATTCGCTCAGTTGAGTATGCAACTGGGAGCTGAAAGAGTTGTAAATTTAGCTAGACGTCTGGGTGTTAAATCTCCAGTGCAACCAGTCAATTCTAACATTCTGGGCACCTCTAATGTCACCTTGCTTGATATGGCTAGTGCATACAGCACTTTTGCAAACAGAGGTGTCTACACTCCTCCTTCAATGGTGACACGCGTTACCCGAATGGATGGCACACCTTTGTGGAAATGGAATCGAGAACTTGAACGTGCTTTAGACTCTAAACTGGTTGATCAATTAACCTGGGTTCTAGAGGGAACAATTACTGAGGGCACCGGCCATAGAGCCAAAATTGGTAGACCCGCAGCCGGTAAAACTGGAACTACACAAAATTATGCTGACGCACTTTTTGTTGGCTATACACCTCAAATCACAACTGCAGTCTGGGTTGGTTATCCAAAAGGACAAATCCCCATGGTCCCTCCTTTAACTGAGAGAAAAGTATATGGGGGAACTTTTCCAGCACTAATTTGGAAAGATGTCATGATGGCAGCACACAGTGATTTACCTGTAAAGAATTTTGCAACCCCTCCCACGTCATCTACTACAACAATCCCAGATAAGGGTGGCATGGTTATGCCAGAACTAATCGGACTAACTATAGAGAATGCGCAATCTAATCTTAAAGAAAATGGATTAGCGAGTCAGTCTCTCACTCTCATTGAAGTAACTGACTCTGATAGTGAACCGGGTCTAATCTTAGGACAGTCACCTGAAGCAGGAACCTCCTTACTTAGCTCATCAAAAATTCTTCTAGAGATAGCTGTCCAGCCTGAAGAAACAACCAAAACTAAGGTGCCAGACCTCGTTGGAGAGGTTTTAGTTGAAGTATCACCCTTACTGGCTTCTCTGGGACTTGGTTATGAAATCTCTCTCATTCCTAATCCCGAAAATGAAAATGAATCACCAGAAATAATTTGGGCGCAAAATCCAAACCCGGGCACTATGGTCGATTCAGGTTCAGTTATCTCTCTTCGAATGGCACCATAAATTGAAGGAAAAAATTTCAATTAAATCAAATTTTTTTAAAACCTCTTCATTGCTTTTCAAGGTGCTTTCAATCGCTGGAATAATAGGTTTGTGGGTATACGCATTCTTCTTCGCTCCCTCCGGAAACCCTGACCGTATTGAAAATCAAAACTGGATTAATAATGCTGAAGCAATCTGCGTCCAAGCTAGGAATGAAATGGCTTTACTGCCTTCTGCAAAAGAAGCTAATAATCCCGCTGAACGTGCTGCAGTAATACAAAAAGGAACTGTAATACTCAAAAAGATGCAAGCTGACTTAGCTGAATTGATCGTCGAGTCTGACAAGGACAATTTCAACACAAAGAGTTGGTTATCAGACTGGAACACCTATCTGAGTGACAGAGAAAACCATGTCAGGCGATTAACCGAACTGGGTGACGTTGAACCTCTTCTAACTGCAACAAAAAACGGTAAGAGCGTCGTTGACAGAATGAACGGCTTCGCCCGTGTTAACGATTTAGAATCCTGCCTTGATCCTGGTGACTTCTAGACATCTTTGCCGATGACAGACATTAATTCGAAACCTGTCTCGAGTAGTCTTATTAGACCCTCATCTAATTTCATCGATTTAATTTCGCTCTTATCGAACCAGCGCAAATCTTGAGACTCATGGTTTCCTACCGGTTCGGAACCTTTTGGGGCTAAAACTAAATATCTAACGTCAAAGTGCCTATGTTCTTTCTCACCTGGTGGGTTTACGATATGGACATCAAGGTCTATTGGGGTTTGATAAATCCTCAAGCCCTCTATACCTGTCTCTTCTTCAGCTTCCCTAAGAGCTACTCGGGCCAAATCAGGATCACCATCTGCATGACCTCCGGGTTGGAGCCATCGCTTTAGTTTTGTATGAAATAAAAGCAGGATCCTATGATCATCCTCCCTTATAACTAATGCAGATCCAGTAAGGTGTCCCTTCTCGCAAGTTCTGTTGAGATGATTTGGAAATTTTTCTATGAACTCGAGAAAATCTTTTTGAAAAGCACTGTTTGCGCATGAAGTTACTATTTCACTGACCTTGATGTCTGTCGTGGCTTGGAAATGTTCCAGTTCAAGAAATTTTGCCATCAGAAAGATACTCACGGATTTTTTCAGGTACTTGCAGAGTTTCGGTTGTTCCAGTTCTCACTCCCACATAAACAATTTTTGCAGTTAGGACCAACCTGTTACCAACTTTCACCTCAAACGAAATATCAAAAGAGGTGTTCCCCCATCTGCTTACATTTGCTTGGACATTCAATACTTCGCCGATCCCAGCTGGTCCATGCCATTCCAAACTGGCGTTCTTAAGCATCAGATCCCAACCTAAAGACTCAAAATCTCCTTCAAATTCTCGCAACCAACTATCTACTACATCATCTAGATAAGCCAAGTAATGGGCGTTGAATACGACTCCTTGTCTATCAACTTCCCCATAACGGATCTTTATGTCCATTGAATAGGTCATTTTGAAAGCATAGAGGTTTGCATTTCTACAAGTTTTTTTATTTGATCCTTTTGGACCTCTACAGAATCTATACCTGTGCCCCCTTGTGTGATCCGGTTTCTAATAGCCGTCTCAGGTTTGAAGAAATCTTCTACTTCAGGTCCAAAATTATCATTCGCGGACACGAGCTGACTGAAATCCTCTTGCTCGTCTATTGAATGTTTGACTAATCCGCCTACGATTGCATGGGCCTCCCTAAATGGCATGCCTTTCTTAACCAGATATTCAGCAAGGTCTATCGCCATCGAGAAAGGTTGATCAGCCATTTCGCCCATTTTTTCAACGTTAAAATGTATTGATTCAAAAACCCCTATCAATGCTGTTAGAACCAATCTATTCGTGTCAAAAGAGTCGAATAAAGGTTCCTTATCTTCCTGTAAATCTTTGTTGTAGGTCAGAGGTAATCCCTTTAGAACTGTAAGTAATCCGGTTAAGTTCCCGATTATTCTTCCGGGTTTTGCTCTTGCTAACTCAGCTATGTCTGGGTTTTTTTTCTGAGGAAGCATCGACGATCCTGTCGTATATGCATCATCTAGTTCAACGAATCCAAACTCTTCGCTTGTCCAGAGAACAAGTTCTTCTCCGATTCTGGAAAGATGCACACCTAGTAATGCGTTAACAAAAACGGCTTCCACTGCAAAATCTCTGTCCGAAACAGCGTCAAGTGAGTTTTTGAAGGTGTCCGAAAAACCCAAAGATTTTGAAGTCATTTCAGGGTCTATAGGTAATGAAGAACCAGCTAACGCCCCTGCACCAAGCGGAGAAACATCAGTTCGTTTGTAGGCTCCCATAATTCGATCAAAATCTCTTGAAAGGGCCCATGCATGTGCGAGGAGATGATGAGAAAGAAGTACAGGCTGGGCATGTTGCAAGTGTGTATACCCTGGGATTCTAGTTGTGCCAGCTTTTTCCGCTTGTTCTATCAACCTTTTTTGTAAATCCAGAACTAGCGTTGCCAGATCATTGAGGTTACGCAAGGTCCATAACCTCAGATCAGTAACTACTTGGTCATTCCGGCTTCTACCAGTATGCATTCGTGCTCCGGCTTCACCAGCTATTTCTGTGACTCTCCTTTCAACTGCTGTATGTATATCTTCGTCTTCAGTCTGAAAAATAAAAGCCCCTGAGGTAATCTCTTCTTCCACTACCCTAAGTGCGTCAACAATCGATTTACCTTCGGACTCTTCTATCAGACCGACAGCGACGAGCATCTCTACGTGAGCAACGGAACCGGAGATATCTTCCTTATAGAGCCTCTTGTCTATTTCAAGACTGTCATTTAAAGCCTTCAGAGTCTCCGTTGTTTCTCCACTTAGTCTGCCTTCCCACAGGGTTCCCATTATTCACCTCCTTGTTTTCCACCGCTCACTGATCCTCTAGATGATTCAGTGCGTAAACGCAAAGCGTTGAGCTTAATGAAACCTTCTGCGTCTGCTTGGTTATATGCACCAGAGTCATCTTCGAAGGTTGCTATATCTTCATCGAACAAGGTGTCCTTTGACTCTCTTCCGACAACCTCTACGCTGCCCTTATAAAGTTTCAACCTGACATTTCCATTCACCCATCTTTGCGAATGGTCTATAGCCGTCTGAAGCATCTTTCTTTCAGGACTGAACCAATAACCGTTGTAGATTAGCTCAGCGTATTTTGGCATCATTTCGTCCTTGAGATGGGCTACGCCTCTATCTAGAGTAATTGATTCAATAGCTCTGTGCGCTTTGAGGAGTATTGTGCCGCCCGGCGTCTCGTAGGCGCCTCTCGATTTCATCCCGACATAACGGTTTTCCACTATGTCTGTCCTACCTATACCATTCATTCCACCTAGACGATTTAATTCCGCTAAGAGTTCTGCTGGAGACATTTTTGAATCATTGATTCCAACTGCATCTCCATTTTCAAACTCTAAATCTAAATAAGTCGCTTCATTAGGCGCGAACTCTGGATTCACAGTCCATCTCCACATTTCATTTGAAGGTTCGTTCCATGGATCTTCCAACGGTCCACCTTCATAAGAGATATGGAGCAGGTTTGCGTCCATTGAATATGGTGATTCATTCCCTCTTTTCATCTCGACTGGTATGTCATGTTTTTCCGCATAGTCAAGAAGACTTTTTCTTGAACCGAGATCCCATTCTCTCCAAGGTGCGATTATTTTTATGTTCGGGTTGAGAGCGTAAGCTCCAAGCTCAAAACGTACCTGATCATTACCTTTCCCAGTTGCTCCGTGACTAATTGCGTCAGCTCCTGTCTCCTCTGCAATCTCAACAAGTCTTTTAGCTATAAGAGGCCGCGCTATTGAAGTGCCTAAAAGGTATTCTCCTTCGTATATCGCATTAGCTCTGAACATTGGGAAAACATATTCGGAAACGAACTCTTCCCTCAGGTCTTCAATATAGATCTCTTTTACATTCATACTTTGAGCTTTACTTCGCGCTGGTTCAAGTTCCTCTCCTTGACCTAAATCTGCCGTGAAAGTAACAACTTCACAATCGTAAGTTTCTTGAAGCCACTTCAGGATTATGGAAGTGTCAAGACCTCCTGAATAAGCAAGTACAACCTTTTTTACTTCTTTCATGTTTCTCTCATCTACTAAATAGCAGGCTCTATTCCCGCTAAGTCTTTTAATCTTTCAGCTACTTCTTCGCCAGTAGTGTTTGAAGCCGCAACTAAAAGAACTGTGTCATCACCTGCTACCGTTCCTATGACTTCAGGAAGGCCAGCTCTATCAACTGCTGATGCCACTACGTGTGCCGAACCAGGTGGAGTTCTTAAAACAATTATGTTGCTTGAAACTGAGACTTCTACCAGCCACTCTCCTAGAACACGCCTGAGATAGTCGACAGGCAACACTCTTTCTGTTGGATTATCAGGTATTGCATAAACGCTTTCTCCTACCGGCACTCTTATCTTGACTGCTCCTAATTCTTCAAGGTCACGTGAAAGAGTTGCCTGTGTGACATCTATCCCTTCATTTCTTAGCAATTCAACAAGTTTTGCCTGACTAGAGACTGACTGTTCTTCAAGTATCTTCGCAAGCAAATGTTGTCTTTGTGACTTACTCATCGTCCTGACCTTCACCAAGGAGCCATGCAAGTAGCCCACGTGCTGCATGCATTCTGTTTTCTGATTGTCTCCATATTCGACTCATTTGACCGTCCAACACTTCTTCTGTCACTTCTTCACCCCTGTGAGCAGGAAGGCAATGTAGAAAAATCGCATCTGAAGATGCGACACTCATTAAATCAGCATCTACTGTGAAGGCTTCAAAAGCTCTTTTTCTCTCCTCAGTCTGAGATTCCTGACCCATTGAAGTCCATACATCTGTGTAAACAGCATTTACTCCATCAACTGCTTCTTGTGCAAAATCGAATTCATTTACTTCTACACCTATTGTTGCAAGTCTGTCCTTGTCGAGTTCACTGAGACGATAGTTACCAGGTCCCGCATATCTAATTTCCGCGCCTAGCATGCCCGCTGCCATTGCGAAAGAACGAAACACGTTATTGCCATCACCTACAAAGGCGAAACTCTTACCTTCAAGATCACCGAATTCTTCGACTAGTGTAATTACATCCGCCAGCGCTTGCATCGGGTGGCCAGCATCTGAGAGAAGGTTGACAATCGGGCATAATCTTAAAGTAGCCATCCTCTCAAGTGTCTTATGGTTAAAAACTCTGGCTGAAATACACTTGTAATAAGCGGAAAGGGTTGCTACTGCATCTTCTACCGATTCTCTCTTATCGAACCCTAATTCTTCACCCTTTATATAAACCGGATGACCTCCTAGTTGATAAGCAGCCATCTCCATTGAGTTGCGTGTACGATTCGAAGGTTTCTCAAATATCAATGCAATTCCTTGATTTTCCAAAACCTTCGGTGGGTTGGGATCGAGACAAAGGTCTAACACTCTATGCAGTTCTGATTTGGTGAGATCGTCGATTTCTAAGAAACTTCTCATGATGCTGACTTCCCTCTCATCAATAGAACCTTTTGGAGGATGTCTGCTCCTTCAATTATCTCTTCTGAAGAAATTGTCAGAGGTGGAGCCAACCTGAGGGCGGTCGGTGTAACAGCATTTACAACCAACCCTTCACTTAAACAAGCTTTTGCTAAATCACGAGAATCACCGTGTTCTAAACTTTCTTTTTCTATTTCAACTCCTAGTAGAAGACCCAAGCCTCTAACCGAGTCGACTCCTTCTATTTTGGTTATTGCCGCAATCATTTCTTCACCTTTTGTCTTGGCTAACATAGGCGCCTTGATCTCTTCAAGAACCTTCAGTGTTTCTCTTGCTGCGGAAGCTGCTAAAGGTTGACCAGCAAAAGTAGAACCATGGTCACCTGGTTGAAAAGCTTCTGCTACCGCTGATACTGCCCACACGGCTCCTATAGGGACACCGTTAGCCATACCTTTAGCCATGGTCACAATGTCAGGCTGGATGCCGGCATGATGAAATCCAAACCATTCTCCGGTCCTACCAAGACCAGTTTGTATCTCGTCGACTATAAGTAATAAACCTTTTTTGTCACAGAGTTCTCTAAGTCCTTGTAAGAAGTCAGGTTCAGCAATATTTACTCCTCCTTCACCTTGAATAGGTTCAACCAATATTGCACCTGTTGTTTGATCTATAGCTTCTTCGAAGGAATCCAAATTGTTCCATTCAGCATGCTTGAATCCTTCAGGCAGGGGCATGAAAGGCGCGTGTTTCTCTGGTTGACCTGTTGCTGCGAGAGTAGCCATGGTCCTACCGTGAAATGATTTGTAGGCGGAAACTACACCATGCTTTCCCAAACCTTGATATTTGCGTGCTAGCTTTAAGGCGGCTTCGTTCGCTTCAGCTCCAGAGTTTTGAAATAGAATTTTGCCGGATTGACCATTTCCTGCGCTTATAAGCCTGTCTAAAGTTGCTGCGACTTCAAGTTGTGGTTCAGTAATAAACAGGTTTGATACATGCAGAAGTGTGTTTGCTTGTTCTGAAATTGCATCAGCAATTCTTGGGTGACTGTGACCTAAACCAGTTACTGCTATACCGCATAGGAAATCCAAATATCTTTTACCATCTTTGTCAAAAAGTTCCGTTCCGGAGCCTTTAACGAAAGTCACAGACGGCGTGCTGTAATTGGGCATTAAAAGATCTGACCAGCTCATCACTTATCCCCAGTATCTTCATAGATCTCTGTTGAGTTCAAAACATCTTCTGGAAGAACCATCGTGCCTATGCCTGCGTCTGTGAATAATTCCAGGAGTAGTACGTGTGGTATTCGACCATCAACCATGTGCGATGAACCAACACCTGCATTTATAGCGTCTATGCACCCTTGCGCTTTAGGTATCATTCCTGACTTTACGACTTTTTTGGTAATTAATTTATTCAAACTTGAGATACCAATCTTCGATATCTTGCTGTTTGGGTCTGTCACATCTTCCAGTAGTCCTTCAACATCAGTTAAATAAAGTAACCTCTCTGCTTTAAGAGCAGCAGCTAAAGCAGCTGCGACAGCATCCGAATTTATGTTGTAAGCCTGACCATTTGAATCTGTTCCAATAGTGGAAATAACGGGAATAAGATTTTCCTCCATAAGGCATTCCACAATTGACGGATTTATTTTTTTCACATCACCCACATAACCAAGCGAAGAATCCCTTTGAGTCGCCTCAATAAGATTTGAATCTCCTCCGGATAAACCTACGGCTATCGGAGAATGAACATTAATACTCGACACAATGTCTGCATTCACTTTTCCCACTAGAACCATCTGGGCAATTTCTAGAGTTGCTTCATCTGTTATTCTCTGACCATCTTTGAACTCTGTGCTCAAACCTAGTCTTTCAACCAGAGCACCAATTTGAGGTCCTCCACCATGGACGACGACTGGTTTGATACCGACTGAGTGCATCAACACAATGTCTTGAGCAAATTGATCTGCCAATTCATCACTTTCCATGGCACTGCCACCAAATTTTACGACTACAACTCTCCCAGCAAATCTCGTTATGTACGGCAGAGTCTCTACCAAAACACCTGCTCTTCTTTCTGGTGAGAAGACTAAATCTTGATTTAAATTTCCATCTTGCATCATGATGTCCTCATGTTTTCATCGATATAAGCATGTGTTAAGTCTGTTGTTACTATTTCAGATAGACCGTTACCTTGTCCCAGGTCGACAAGAAGGTCCAAACGTCTCTGAGCCATGTGCTTTTTCAACTCTTGAGAATTAACTTTTTGTGCCTTTCCTTTTGCGTACACAACTTGCCCTCCGTAAGAAACTGAGATTTTCTCAGGATCGAACTGGACGCCAGATGCACCAATTTGAGCTGCTATTCGACCCCAATACGGATCTTCTCCATACCATGAACATTTGATCAGCTGACTGTTAGCTGTACTTCTAGCGGCTGTTTCTGCTTCAGAATCATCTTTGGCGCCTGCCACACAGAGAAAAACTGTTTTGGTTGAGCCTTCAGCGTCATCTGCCATTTGCACAGCTAGATCCTTACAAGCATCTGTCAAAGCCTCGGCAAAAAGCGGAGAAGCTTCAACGCCTGACTTTCCGTTAGCTAGAAGGATGACTGTATCATTTGTCGATTCCGCTCCGTCTACTGTCAGACAATTAAAAGATACTGAAACGGATTGTTGAAGAAACTGTGTTGCTTGTTTGGGATTGATGGCTACATCAGTCGTCAACACAGCAAGCATGGTGGCCATGTTTGGCTGGAGCATTGCTGCTCCCTTGGATATTCCACCAATTGAAAAACCTTTGCTTTTAACAAAAGTATTTTTTGGAACAGTGTCTGTAGTCATGATTGCTTTAGCTGCAATTTTCCCCTGATCATCTTGCAAGGAATCGATTGCATCAGTTATGCCTGAAGTAATTGATTCCATTTGCAATGGATAACCAATCCAACCTGTCGAGCAGACAAGAACTTCACTGGAGTCGCATCCGATACCTTTTGCAGTCAAATGGCACATATGCTCAGCATCCAACAAACCTTGATCTCCTGTCGCTGCATTGGCATTTCCACTGTTTAAAACCACTGCAGCGGCAGCGCCTCCGGTCGTTTCTAAATGCTTACGAGTTATAAGTACCGGCGCGGCAGTCATCTTGTTTGACGTAAAAACTCCTGCCGCTGAAACTGGTTTTCGGTCTTCTGTAGCAACAATTGCTAAATCCAACTCATCGTTGGATTTAATTCCACTTGATACACCACTCGCCTGAAAACCTTGAACATCTGTGATCGTCATGGACTTATCCCAACTGCACTAAGCCCTTGTGTTTCGTCAAGTCCTAGAACGATATTCGCGCATTGAACTGCCTGTCCTGAGGCACCTTTGCCGAGATTGTCTATCGCACAAAGTGAAACCAACAAACCAGTTCTTGGATCAACTCTTGCGGTTAAATGAGCAGCGTTTGAACCAAAAGTTGATTTTGTACTGGGTGATCTTTCGCTAACCATGATAAAAGGCATGTCTGAATAAGTGTCTGTTAAAACCTGTAATGCTGTGTCCGTATCCAGTTCACCTTTGACTCTCGCATAACATGTGGCGAGGATACCTCTATTCATGGGTACCAGATGTGGCGTGAATAGCACAGAAACGTCATCTACTTTATTCCCATTGGCTCCAGTGCCGAGCGCCTGTTCGATTTCTGGAGTATGTCGATGTGAGAGTAAGCCGTATGCTGCGAAATTTTCATCGGCACTGCAAAACATGCTTCCTGGCTGAAGTGTTTTCCCCGCACCCGAAACACCGCTTGCTGCATCAACAATTATTTCATCTGAATCGATCAATCCCGCTCGCATAAAAGGAGCTAGCGCTAAAGTCGCCGCTGTTGGATAACAACCAGGTGCAGCAACGAGAGAACTGTTTTTTAATCCATTAGGAAAGAGTTCAGGCAATCCGTAAGAGGCAGTTTCAAGAAGTTGAGGGGCTACATGTTCTTGTTCATACCAATGACTGTAGATTTCCGGGTCTTTAAGTCGGAAATCAGCTCCTAGATCTACAATCAGTTTCGCGTTTTCGAGCAACTCCGGGATTACTAATTGTGAGGCACCATGAGGTAAACCAGTAAAAATCACTTCACATTTCTCTAGAGGTGCCAAGTCCTGATCTTCAAAAAGCATTTCTGGGTATTGAGCTGAAAGGTGCGCATGTAAATCAGACACAGCTGTTTGTGCGTAAGTTGAGGAAACGGCAGTCTTGACATCAAAATTGGGGTGTTGTGCACAAATTCTTAAAAGTTCGGCGCCTGTATAACCTGAGGCTCCAATTATCCCGACAGAAAACATAGTATCATCATACATTTAGATGTATAATAATACAACATTTCTAGCTTTTAGTTAAATCAACTACCACTTTCCCTACAACTTTGCGATCAGCAATATCTTGCAAAGCATCATTTGCGGAGTCAAACGTGTAGGTGGGGTGCATTAAAGGATCCACCTCTCCTGTCTTTGCCAACTCAAGCACCGACGACATCTGACGTTTAAACGAGCTCGGATCTCGCCCTAGAGAAGCACCCCAATGAACCCCCACTACTGAATAGTTCTTAAGTAGTACATGGTTAGTTGCCAATTCTGGGATCCCAGCTACAAAACCAATAACAAGCAGACGTCCATTCCATGCCATACATCTTCTTACTTTCTGGAACGTCTCGCCACCTACCGGATCATAGGCAACATCAACTCCTTGATTGTTTGTTATTTCACGAACTTTTTCAACAAGGTCACCCTCTTCTGTGTGGTCGATAACGAAATCAGCGCCCAGTTCTCTGCATGCTTCTACTTTCTCTTGTCCACCCGCTACCGCTATGACTTTTGCCCCTGCTTCCAATCCCAACTGTATTGCTGCAGAGCCAGTACCACCCGACGCTCCAGTAACTAATAATGTCTCTCCGCTCTGAATAAGAGCACGATCATGTAAAGCGAACCATGTCGTTCCGTAGTTCATTGGTAAAGCTGCAGCTTTTATCATGTCCATTGAATCTGGTACGCAAAATGACATCTGTGCATGCACCAAGGTTTTTTCTGCCAAACCACCTCCAAGCGCAATTACTTTTTGACCCACAGAAAAGTCTTCAACCTCTTCACCAACTGCAATTACAGTGCCGGAGGTTTCGCCACCCGGAATAAAAGGTAAGGGTGGTTTAACCTGGTATTCACCACGGCATTGAAGCACATCCGGAAAAGCCAACCCTACTGCCTCAACTTCAATCAGCAATTGCCCTGACATGGGTTCCGGAGCGTTTATCTCTTCAAGTGTTAGAGACTCCTTTGGTTCGCCCAATTCGTGTATTTGCCATGCTTTCATTCTTAGACCCTTTCAAAATCGTTCATTGCAAATTGATTTAGCTCCGAAGTTGTGCAGAGAATCTCTTCTCTACGGCTTCAATGCATTCTCCATGAACTTTAGCAACCTCTGCATCCGTGAGTGTTCTATCATCAGCCTGAAGACGCAATTTGAAAGCAAGGCTTCTCCGACCTTCTGATACCGGTGCACCTCTGAAAACATCGAAAAGATTAATATCCGCAAGTAACTCGCCAGCCTTTTCCTCTAAACACTTCTTTACTTCACTAGATGAAATATCTTCATCAACTTCAAAGGCCAGATCTATATCTGATGAGGGGTAACGACTAAAAGGCTTGTAATAGGAACGCCCGTGGGGTATCGACAAAAGTTCATCTACATCAATCTCAAGACAAGCAACTCGTTCGCTGACTTCAAATAAAGCGAGTACCGATGGGGCTATCTCGCCTAAAAAGCCAACTGTTTTACCTTTAATCTCTATTCTGGATGTTCTTGTGGGGTGAAAACCAGGTGGTGAATCCGCAATTAGGTCGTAGTCGTCCAAAGCCAACGCGTCAACCAGAGCAGACCAGACCTCCACAATTTCTTTGACTTGATTTCCAGCCAGAAGTGATACGAGTTGTTCTCTCTCATCTGGCAGCGGTTGGGATTGCTGAGGGTGACTGTAGACGTGACCAATTTCAAAAAGCCTTAAACCTGTAAGTCGGTGTGATTCGTTGTATGCCAAAGTCTTTAATAATCCGGGTCTTAAAGATGACCTCATCACTGACTCTTCTGCTACTAATGGGTTGGCCACTTTTATCCCATCCGCTGCAAGTCCTGCATTTTCAAGCTCTCCTGGGGCGAGGAAAGGTACTGGCATTGCTTCGTCGAGACCTGAACCCATAAGTGTGGATCTGATCAATCGACGATCACTCTGCTTGGCGGTGAGTGCTCCAAAAGTCTTGGATTTTGGGACTGTCTTTTTAATCTTTTCGTATCCGAAAATTCTTGCGATTTCTTCAATAACATCAATTTCAAGTGAAGTGTCCGGCCGAAAACTCGGAACTGTAACTTCAATATCTTCTTTACCGGCTTTAGCTTTAAAACCTATAGGGTCGAGTATTTCAAGGATCTCTTTTTTATCAAGATCAGTTCCTAGAATGCTGTTAACTCTTGAGACACGAACTTTGATTTTTTCCCTGGTGGGCATATCGCCTTGCTCGTCTACCAACCCTGGGTGGAGGGACACCTCAGGCTCTAATAACTCACAGAACCTTTTCATCGCTGTTTCGATTATTTCTGGGTCGGTCCCTCTCTCAAAACGAGCTGAGGCTTCACTTCTCAAACCAAGTCTCCTTGAGGTTTTAGCAATGGCGGAGGGCGTCCACCACGCCATTTCCAGAGCTACGGTCGATGTTTCTCGACTTATCTCTGTTGAGTTGCCGCCCATTACACCAGCGATCCCGATTGGGGTATTCGAACCATCAGCCACTATGCCGTCTTCAGATGTCAATTTTCTCGTAACTCCATCAAGGGTCACTATTTCTTCCCCTTCAATGGCCCAACGAACTTTAAATTCTGAATTGGCAACGCTCTCCAAATCAAAAGTATGGCTTGGTTGACCTAATTCCAGCATTACATAATTGGATACGTCTACAACGTTATTAACCGGTCTCATCCCTAATGCAGTGATCCTATTTTGCAACCATTGTGGTGAGTCTTGAATCGAAACACCTTCAAATACCCTTGCGACAAAACGACCACAAAGATCAGGCGAAATAATTTCAGCTTTCAAAATTTCAGATACATCTTTTCCTTTTTCCGAAACTTTCGGTTCTGGAATACGAAATGGAATTTTTTGGTAGGCAGCTAAATCGCGTGCAACCCCAATTACAGACATCGCATCTGGCCGATTCGGATTCACTTCAAGATCGAAAAGTACATCTGATTCAATTCCTAAAGACTCAGCTAACGGAGTTCCTTGTTTGCTTCCATCTCCCAAAATGAGAATCCCGTCATGATCATCTCCGAGTTCTATTTCTGCACCCGAGCAAAGCATTCCGTTAGACCACTCACCTCGTAATTTTCGGCGACTGATTTCCATCCCGTTTGGCATTGTCGTCCCAATTGTCGCAAGTGGAACAAAATCTCCTGGCGACATGTTGAACGCTCCACAGCAAATCTGTAAAGGTTGACCATCTCCGCTGTCAACTTCGACAATTTGGATACGGTCTGCATCTGGGTGAGGTCTTAGATTCAGTACCTTTGCCACAACAACACCTTCGAGATGCTCACCAATTTGAGTTATATTTTCAACAGCTAGACCAAGCTCACTAAGTTGTTCTCCTATTACAGTCGTTTCTCCTTCGACAGGAGCGAACTCTCGGAGCCAGGAAAGAAGAACTTTCATAACATTGCACTCTTTTCCTGCTTCGAAGGTTTAGTAGCCATTTTCATCAGAATTGAGTTAAGAAGCGGTAGTCGTTACGGAATAATTCCCGCAAATCATCTATTTCATGACGCATCAAGGCTAAACGGTCAAGACCAAATCCAAATGCAAACCCCTGCCATTCTTCAGGATCCAATCCTCCTGCTTTTAAAACCTCCGGATGAACCATTCCACAACCGCCTAGTTCGAGCCATTTGCCACCCGGGTGTCGTATATCAAATTCAGCAGAAGGCTCAGTAAACGGAAAATAGGAAGGCCGGAGCCTTGATTCGAAATCTTTTCCAAAATAAGCAGTGGTGAAAGTCTCTATAGTTCCTGCCAGGTCACCAAAAGTAATCCCCTTATCTATGACAAGTGCCTCTATTTGATGGAAAACAGGCATGTGTGTAGCGTCTGCTGTGTCGCTTCTAAATACTCTCCCTGGCATTATCGAATAAATTGGCGGTTCTTCTTCTTCCATCACTCTTATCTGCACCGGTGAGGTGTGAGTTCGCAAGAGAGTGCTCATTGGTTCCCCATAGTCGACGTACAAAGTGTCGTACATGTCGCGCGCAGGGTGACCAAGAGGAAAATTCAATGCACCAAAGTTATGCCATTCATCTTCTATTTCTGGTCCTTCTGAAACCGTGTACCCCATACCTATGAAAAGATCTTCCAGCCTTTCCCATGTTTGCGTTACCACATGCCTATGACCTAAACGATGACCCCTATCGAACTCTGTGAGATCCAACCTTTCACTTTCTAACTGTTCCCGCATCAACTCTGACTCAAGCTCTTTTCTCTTTACTAAGAGCATCTCTTCAAGCTTTGTGCGAGTTTCATTCAAAACCGAACCAAGTTCTCGACGTTCTTCTGGTTCCAGATTGCCCAAAGATCGTTTTGCTTGGGTTGTAACAGATTTTTTTCCCAGCAACTCGACTTCTAATTTTTTCAAGGATTCCAAGTCAGCAGAATCTTCGATCTCTCCTTTTGCCTCTTTCAAATGTAAGTCGTATTCTTGATTCATTTTCAAATACCAGTTGTGAGTTTTCGAATCCGTTTATCGAAGGTTACGCCATATAAAGGGTCTTAGAAGGGTTATTTTACTTAAACACTACTTAACAGATCTTTTGATTTCATAGAGCATGACCGCTCCAGCAGTCGCCACATTGAGTGACTCGACCGATTTTTCAGTTGGGATGGTAACAATTTTGTCGCATAGACCTTCTACTTCTTTAGGCAAGCCTCTTGGTTCATTACCAAGGATTAAAGCTATTTGAGTGTCGGTAGGAATGTCTTCTGGTGCAGAACCACCTGAAGAGGAAGTAGCTATAGATCTGTAATCGAAATTACTCAGTTCTTTAAATAGCTCAACATAAGGAAAGCTTTCTTCAAGAATAGAAAAACTTACTCTGAAAAATGAACCTGCTGATGACCTGACTACCTTCGGATTGTACGGGTCAACACCCCCATGGAAGAGAATCTTCGAGACACCGAAAGCTTCCGCTGTTCTGATCAAATTCCCACAATTACCGGGATCTGAAACACCTAACAGAATGAGCATTGTTTCTCTTTTTTCAATTAAGTCAATCATCTCGAGGTCATGTCGTTGCACAGAAGCTATTGCAGCTTGTGGATTACGCAAGGTTGTTAATCCATCAAATATTTTTCTAGAAACTAAATGGAACTGGATTTTTTCTTGACTTAAAATCATCATCAGATCGTCGTCTAGTTCATCTTCAGGCAAAATAACCTGATCAATTTTGAGACTTGCCTCTATCGCCTCTTGAACAAGTCTTGGTCCCTCTACTACAAATAGACCCTCTGAATCACGGACTTGAGCGTCTCTAGCTAAACGACGCATCCTCCGAATATTTTGATTGCTGGCAGATGTCTTGTTGATTGAAAACTCTTTTCAGTTCCCGATATCTATTTGATCGATTAAATCTATTTTCAACTATTACTGCTTTTAGAAATTTCCACTAGCTTTGCAAATGCTTCAGGATCAACCACTGCGACGTCCGCTAGGACCTTTCTATCAACCTCTATGCCAGCATTTTTAAGACCTGCTATAAAAACACTGTAAGTTGTACCGTGAACTCGACATGCTGCATTAATGCGTTGTATCCACAGTCGTCGAAACTGTCCCTTCCTTGCACGCCGATCCCTGAATGCATAGTTCCCAGAATGCATAACTTGCTCATTGGCTGCCCTAAAACTACGGCTTTTATTCCCGTAGTATCCTTTAGCCTGTTTTAAAACCGCTTTATGCTTTTTTTTGCTGTGGACAGCTCTCTTAACTCTAGCCATCTTCAACTCCTTCTTTCCGAGATCTCATCTCGAGGATCTTGGTGATATTTAAATACCTAATTGTTTACGAATTGCCTTACTGTTCGCTCCATCAACCTCACTCATTCTTCCTAAGCGACGTTTCCGAGTCGAACTCTTTTTTTCCAAGATGTGGTTCTTATTAGCATTGCGACGACGCAACCGACCACTTCCTGTAACCTTTATTCTTTTAGCTGCACCTCTGTGGGTTTTCATTTTTGGCATTGTTACCCCCGCTTATTTCCTTTTCCCATTTAAGTTTCAGATTCCTCTTCTAATTCTTCGACCTCGTCATTAACATCCATCTCAGCTTCTGCAGATAATTCAATCTCTTCCGCCAAAATTTCTTCTTTTTCAAGTGCTTCAGCTTGTAAAGCCTCAATAGCTTCACGTTGTCTTCTTGTTGCTTTACCTGGAGTCAACAACATAGTCATATTTCGACCTTCTTGTTCTGGGTAGACTTCCACTCTTCCAACATGTGATATGGATTCAGCTATATCATCTAAAATTTTTCTTCCAAGTTGGGGATACTGTATTTCCCTACCTCTGAACATGATGGTGACTTTGACTTTGCTTCCTTCTGAAAGAAACTTTTCGACCTGTCTCGTTTTCGTTTCAAAATCTCCTGAACCGATTTTTGGACGGTACTTCATTTCCTTTACAAGAATATGAGTTGCTTTTTTTCTAGACTCTTTAGCTTTCTGTGATTGTTCGTACTTGAACTTTCCATAGTCCATTACTCGACAAACTGGCGGATCTGCCTGATCAGCAACCTCCACCAAATCAAGTCCTGCTTCCTGAGCAAAACGAAGTGCTTCTGAGATCGGTCGAATTCCTATCTGCTCTCCATCAGCGGAAACTAGACGGACATT
>CEUZ01292069.1_pt1 | contig 20932 bp, 23 predicted proteins | sample 361511 | NCBI WGS metagenome assembly CEUZ01 (sample SAMEA2622822, study PRJEB7988) | marine metagenome | biome: marine biome (ENVO:00000447); feature: surface water layer (ENVO:00002042); material: "saline water (ENVO:00002010), including plankton (ENVO:xxxxxxxx)" | depth 5 m
ATGCGCAGCTGAAACACCCGATGGCGGTAACATCGGTATAAAAAAACATATGACAATGATGGCACAAATTACCTTTGGTTGTCCAGCAGAACCTATCATAAAAGCATGTTATGAATATGGTGTAGAAGCATTAGAAACATTAAATCCAAGTGATATTTATAATAATACAAAGGTATTTATTAATGGTAATTGGATTGGTATACATAATAATCCAAAATCATTAGTAAATATATTGAGATTATTTAGAAGAAATGGGTTAATAAATATATTTACTTCTATTTCATGGAATATAAAATATAATGAAATAACAATACTAACTGATGGTGGTAGATTATGTAGACCGTTATATGTTATGAAAAATAATGAACTTATAATAAATGATAAACATATTAATGCATTAGATAATAATACAATATCATGGTCTAATTTAATATCTGGATTTAGAGATACATCTATACCATTTTCATATTATAACTGTAATTATTTATGTCCAAAGTTAGAAGGTTATGATTCTAGTAATATGTTAGAAGAATTAGGGATTAATTCTGCTGTTATTGATTATCTAGATACTGATGAATCTAGTACAGCTATGATTTTGAATACACCTAAGGATAAAGATATAGATACTATATACTCACATTGCGAATTACATCCTTGTTTATTATTGGGAGCAATTGGATTTACTATACCATATTCTAATATGAGTCAAGCTCCACGTAATGTATATGGCACTGGTCAAACTAAACAATCAGTTGGATTGTATACTTCTAATTTTAGAAATCGTATGGATGGATCAGCTCATGTATTATACTATCCACAAAAACCACTAATTAGTACTAGATTATCTAAATATACACTAGTCAATGATTTACCAACTGGTATAAATGCTATAGTTGCAATTGCTTCTTATACTGGATATAATCAAGAAGATTCTATTATATTTAATAAAAGTTCATTAGAAAGGGGATTATTTAGATCTTGTTATTATAAAACATATTCAGCAGTTGAACTTGATAATAATAAGGATGGCACCCATGAAGTATTTTATAATCCCAAGGATAATGATGAAGTAAAATTAATGAATGAATATAATTATAGTAAAATAGATGATAATGGATTTGTTAAAGAAGGTACTTATGTTACGGATAATGATGTATTAATATCTAAATATACTAAAGTAGACGGAGGTAAATCTACATATTTAGATACTAGTGAAGTTGTTAAAAAGGATGGATTTGGGGTTGTTGATAAGGTATTTTCCGATTATATCAATACAAACAATAATAGAATGTGTAAAGTAAGATTGGTAACTACTAGACAACCAGCATTAGGTGATAAGTTTGCTAGTAGACATGGTCAAAAGGGTGTTATTGGTATGGTATTGAATCAAGAAGATATGCCATATACTAAAGATGGTATTGTTCCAGATTTAATAATTAATCCACATGCTATACCTAGTAGAATGACCTTGGGGCAATTTTTGGAATGTGTTGTTGGAAAATCTGGATCACTTAAGGGATATTATTCAGATGGGACACCATTTACTGAAATTGACGCTACTTCACTAGGTGATATTTTAGAAAGAGATTATAACTATGATAAATATGCTGATGAAATATTATATAATGGTATATTTGGCACACAAATATCTACCAAAATATTTATAGGTCCAACCTATTATCAAAGATTAAAGCATATGGTAAAAGATAAAATTAATTCCAGAGATCGTGGTAAAATTACGCTTAAAAATAGACAACCACCTTCTGGAAGATCAGCTGGTGGTGGCTTACGTATTGGAGAAATGGAACGTGATGCTATTATATCACATGGTGCTATGCAATTTTTGAAAGAGAGTACTATGGAAAGATCGGATAAATATAATATGTTTATTTCGGAAAATACTGGTCAAATTGCTATTGGTAATCCATCTAAAAATAGGTTTATATGTCCTAATGTTGATGGTCCATTAAAGTTTGAAAATGAAGAGTTGGAAGATCCCGATTTATTAAAATTAGAAGCACTAAATACTAAAACCAGTAACATTGTAAGTGTAGATGTTCCATATAACATTAAAATGGTTATCCAAGAATGTGAAGCTATGGGTATATCTATGAGATTAATACCAAAGCCAATAGAAGAAAAGGAAGAAATAACACTTAAACGTCCATCTGTATTTATTCCTCAAGATACAGAGATGCGGACTAGTACTAAATATACCACTAAGGTATCAATGCCGACATTAGCAGTAGACAAAATTAAGTTTATAACTGGGGATAATGTTACTATAAATAAATTGGGTAAATTTTATAAAGCGAGTGGGTATATTACTAAATTAGTTGGTAATAATAAATATAAGGTAAAAATTACTCATGCCGATAATTATTCAATATATGGACAAGAACCAGTTATTCAACAAAAGTTTTTAGAATTAAATAAGAGAGAATCTGAACCTATTGATAGATACCAATATACTAGTGCTCCACCACCTACTTCTTATGGGGTAAGAGCTAATTTTGATGAACATAAAAAAATATGGACTAATTACGATAATAATTCCTTTACATATGAAGAGATATTAAAAATGATAGACTTAATAAAATCATATAATAAAACTGAATTAAGAGAACTTTTATTAGATAAAACTATTTATATTAAAAAACAAGATAAAACAGACAATTTTACAATAGGAGATGAGTTTACATTTGGATTTGAAACACAATATGATATAAATGAAAGATTAAAACATATGGACGAGGTTTCTAAGGATGAATTATCAAATGGGGATACTTATATATTATATCGTTATAAACCAGATTATGGATACGGCTATGGCGATGAAAGTGCTGGTCCTAAATCACCAGCATATACACCATATTATAGTTATACTGGATATGGTGATACTGGTCCTAAATCTCCTGCATATTCGCCATATTCCCCCAGTTATGCGCCACAATCACCCAGTTATGCGCCACAATCACCCAGTTATGCGCCACAATCACCCAGTTATGTGCCACAATCACCCAGTTATGCGCCACAATCACCCAGTTATGACCCACAATCTCCCAGTTATGTACCACCCCCCATAACTGGACCTAGAACTCCAGTAGGATCGCCCAGTTATGGACCTAGAACTCCAGTAGAATCCCCCAGTTATGGGCCTAGAACTCCAAGAGCTGAGATTTTTACATTTGATAACGCCCCTATATATAATAGAGCAGAACGATCACCTACACCCGATTATGGGCCAACATCTTCATATACTCTTTCTAAATTAGATAAACCAAGTATTGATGAAGATCCAATACAAAGTAAAGATGTAAATTCTCCTAAAACACCAGATTATAGTCCACCTAAAGAATTAGGAGTAGATAGTTTTAAAATAGGCGATAAAGTAAAATATATAAACGATACTAATAGTGATCGAGTATGGGAAGTATATCTTGTTACCGAAGATATGGTTTTAATTAAAACAGAAGAAGATATTGAAAATATTCCAGAAGGAGCTACTGAAGACTTTGAATGGGATTTACTGGTTATAGATACTACATTTGATAAAATAGTTAAAGTTTAATTTAATATAGCTAATATAGCTCCTATAAATATAAACATTATACCATTATTTAATCTACGATTTTTGTTTAATATTATTTTTAAAAATCCTTTAATAAATAATAAATATTTTTCTAACATATTTCGTAATATATCTTTATTTTCAGTCTTATCTTTATTAATATTACCTATTAAATCTATCATATCACCTATTGTATGTAGACATGAATCTCTAAAGGTTAAGTTATTTTTTTCATCAAATGGCTCTAAAGATATTTTTCCCTCAGCAAAATTTTCTACAACCTCGTTTGGCTGGTCTATAAATGTTTCTGGATTAGATTCATCAACCTCGTTTGATTGAATATTTAAAAATATCTCTATTTTCTTTTTAATATTATATTTTTGGAATAATGGTGTATCTAGTATATGTAATTTTAATTTAGATAATCTACTATATAACCATTCAATTTCCCTTAGATCTTCAATAGTTTCTCCTATATCATCATTATCTATTAATCCTATATCTTCAAAAAATATAACAATAGATAAAATATCCTTATAGTATTCATTATCAGTAAATATATTATAATCTAGTATACTAGAACTTAGTATAGATTCATTATCAGCTAATAGTATATCATCAATTAATATTATATGATGTGGTCTATATTTTCGTTCATGAAATAAATATTCTAAACTTAATTTCAATAAATTATCGTTTCTTAAAATATTGTTTCGTTTGTATTTATCACTTAATGTATCTAATGTTATAAACTTTCTAGTTAATTCAATACCTTTTAAATAATCTATATTGGGAACTCTATATAATAAACAAAAGTTATAAACATTAGATTCATCTAGATAATTAAATATTTCATTATTAGTATTTCTTTGTTCTATAACTATAGAAGATAAATCAAATACATTTTTAATATTTTTATTATCTAATAAAATAATTAACTCATCTATATTTACATCTTTTTTCATATATTCTTTTAAAACTATAGCTAACTCATTATTTACTCTATTTAAAATATTATTATATTTTTCGTTTTGAATTTCAAATGTATCCTTTGCAGATTCTATTTCTATAGAATTATCGAAACCTTCTATAGATAAGCCATCATTTTCATCTTTATTTTTATTTTTATAGTATAAAAACGAAGCAAACCATGCACCTAATAAACCAAACACAACATTTAGATTTAATCCATATCTTATATTGTAAATACTTAGTCCTAAAGAATATATGAATAATGCCAAAAATCCAATAGTATTTTTTAATAATATTGAAATAAAAATAAGTAACAATAATAAAATTATTGGTAATAGATTACTCATTATATTTTATATGATAAAATAATTATTCAAATTACATCTATTAAATCTATATGCGATAACATCATTCTTCTACAACAATATCGTTTTAACTTTAATTGATTCATAGCAATTCCTTCGGGTGTTTCCTGTAAATCTTCTAACTTCACATCTATAATAGTATCTTCATTAGGTAATCCCATTTTCTCTCTATTTTCTTGAACTAATTTTTTATAAGTTTCCCATTTATCTCCTATAATTTTACCACATGTAAAACATCTAACTGGAATAATCATGCTTTATTATTAAATAAAGAATATAATTTTAAATCAATTTATTATACTTAAAAAAAAATTAAATAATATATAAAATGACAGATAAATCTATAGCAAAAACAGCATTGGATTTTATTAATAGATTATTTATAGAAAGAGATAATAATAATTCAATATTAGATCCCTTAACATGTGTTATACGATTGTCGTTATTATCTTTTAAAGAAACTGGTACTAAAATTAGTATTCAAAATAATAGAATAGGATATAATGAACCAAATGTACTTCAAGGTGCTACACGTTGGTCATTTGGTGATAAACGTGAAGATTTACATAATATATATAATCCAATAAAAAAAATAATACACTGGTATAATTTAAATAATAAAGAAATATATGGTATATGTGAATATTGTATAAAAGGTTTAGAATTACTTAATTCATCATATGATAATAATTCTATAATAAATCATACATTAACTCATTATATTAAAGAATTAGAAGATGCATTAAATGATATTGATTTTAAATCTAAAAAATATGAATCCAATATTTACAATAATATTGAGGAAAGTACTAATGTATTGTATAAATCTTTCAAAACATTATGGAATAAACGGGAAATAATAATTATATATAATATACTACTTGAAATGACAGATGCTAAAGAAAATGAGAATGAAGAAAAATTAGATTCCTTAATGAATAGTTTAGATTGTATTTTAAATACAAAAGAAGATATTATAAATAAAGTTATTACTGAAACGTCTACAATATTATAATATTACAATTTAGTTTCCATTAACAAATGCTTCAACTGCTTTTAGAGAAGGATTGACAGATACAAATCCTTCACCAGACTTTTGTCCTAAAAATGTTGGAAATCCCTCTACTGCGGATGGACAATTTACGTCGCCATCTGCGCAATCTAATGGTTCTAAGACATCTACTAAATGTTTGACAGAACTGACGAAGTTATTATACAATTCAGTCTTTTCTCCATTATTTACAAATTTACTACAGTGTGGGCACCAATTGGCATAGTGTAAACGGAGGGTGGGTTTACTTGAAGCATTTTCGAATCCTTCTCTAGAAGAACCACGTAATCCGTTTTTAATTTTATTAGAAAAATTATCAGCGCGACATTTTGCAGTACCAGCTACAACTGCATATATTAAATATCCTACAAGTGATAATATAACTAAAACTAAAAATATTTTTAAATATAAATCTTGATTAGCTTTCATTTGATAATATAATGTTATATTTTTTTTTATAATTAATATAGAATTAATTAGCAATTATTATTAGCAAAATCATACATTTTTTCTGAAAGTTTATCATCATATTCATGATCTGTTACTATAAGGGTTGATTGGTCATTATTTTTTTTTATAAATTTTATAGTTGGGTATCCAGTTATATTATATTTTCTACATAAATCTCTATTTTCATCACAATCAACCTTATAAAAATTAAAACATAGATTTGCGTTATCTATATTATCGTTTACCATTTTATCCCAATACGGACTTATTTTTTGTGACCAATGACACCATTGCGGCGCATAGAATAATACATAAGCATCCTTATTATTATCTAAATGAACATGATCTTCTGGATTATGTGAATGAGATGTATTTCTAACTATAAAATAAATGGCGACAATTACTACTATAGCTATTAAAAGTACTTGTAAAGTAACATAATTTATCTTAATATTTAAACTATTTTTCATATAAATTGATATAATATTATTTTTTTATACTAATAAAATGAGAGATACAAACTATAAACATTGTAACTATTTTGTTAAAAAATATATAGAATGTAAAAATAGTAAAAATAAATCACATGAAGACTATAAAGAATGTATAAAATACTTTAAAATGTTAAAATGGTGTACATACATTTTATACTAACTTATTTATTCTTTTATATTCCGATACTGATCCGCTATATACTTTAAGATTTTTAAAACCTTCTCTCCATAATTTATTTAATAAAGTATCTGTAGATTGACAACCTTTATCATTACAATAAATTACTAATGGGAATTCAAATATATCAACTTTAGATCTTTCAAACTTAGTTTTTAGAGATTTGTTTCCATTAATTAATGCTTTAATATATTTTTTAATTTCGACACCATTTTTAGTCATTGATGCTGGAAGAGGGAAACTATTAGGTATATGTTGTGATACGTAATCATTTAATTCTGAAGAATTAAGAACTAAGCTACAATTGCGATTAATTGTATTAGCTAAACTTTTAGCATCTATAGAACAAATTACACCTACTGTATAAAGTTTCTCTTCCCAACGCGTTTCCGATTCCTGGACTAAAAAGTGAACATGAGATACATATAACTTATGGTTTTCTTTATATGGTTGTGGACACATAAATCTAAATATAGCTTCACCTTTAGAATTAGTTTTAGTTATACCTATATTATCAAATCCATGGTATGCTATTTTTTTTCTTAAAACTTTAAGACAATTTGCTCCTAATTTTTTTCTATCCTTTGAAGCAAAATAAAATACATATTTATTAGCATTTAATTTACCTAGTCCAACAACCAACCGTTTGTTAAACTTTTTAGGATGCTGTTTTTCTAACTCTTCTAGTTTATCATATTTAGGCATTACTTTTTTTAAAACTTTACTTAATTCACTATTTAAACTACTAGTCACTACATCACTTATTTTACGCGATTTATTTTTACACGATGAAAAACGTTTTTTTTTTAAACTTTTCATTTAATAAATAATGAGATTTTTATTTCGTTCATTATTAAAAAAATATATATAGATATATTATAATAATGGATCTTAATGAAAATGAAAATAATGTAGATGTAGTTGAGACTAATGTAGATACAGTAGAGACTAATGTAGATACAGTAGTAAATGTTAAACCTAAAAAAGTAGATTTTTTAGCAGATATTGAGGCTAAAGCTCTCGTTGAAACAATAGCACCAACAGTTGAAGATATGAGTATTGAAAATATTATGAGTATTTTACCAGAATTGATAAAACATGTACAAAAATATAAACAATTAACTGGTCCACAAAAAAAGAATATGATTGTATCAATGTTAAAACATATAGTCGATATAACAGATGGTCCTGGTGATGACGAATTATGGGATCCTATTATTAAAAGATTAATACCAAGTATTATAGATACATTGGTTAAAATAGATAAAGGTAAACTTAAATTAAATACTAACCCATGTAAATGGGGATTAGGATTATTCAGTTGCTGTCGCAAATAACTTCCCAATTAATTTCTTGTTCCAAAATACCTTCTGTTTGTGTACCAATTTCTCTTGAATTATTCATTGAAGTTGGAATAGGTTCCATATCTATTATACATTCATTTTTTATATCATTTTTTTTATTGTATTCATAACTATTAGAACTATTAAAATTATTATTTAAATATTTTGTAAATATTAACAAATATTTGCCAAAACCAGTATTTTCTATACACATATTAATAATATATATAAAATAAAAAAATATAAATATATATTAATGGGAGCAAATCAATCTATAGAAAGCAGTGATGTTCATTTTAGTTATCATGTTGATGATATAGAAAATAATGTTAATAATATAGGTAAGTATTCATTAATTTCAGACGTAAAAGATTACGTTTCACCTAAGAAAATATTATTTGATTTAGATAGTATTACTAATCTATTTAAAAAAGCATATAATGATAATTTAGATATATGTATACATTATATTAAACTAAATAATTTACAATACAATTACAAAATTAAGAATCAAGTAATTATCGATGATTTACAGAAAAAAATTTTAGAACAAGATATTCACATTAAAAATACAGACGCAGAATCATTTCAAGATATTGAATTATCTAAAAATTATAGAACATATATTAGAAGTAAAGAATCAACAAAAAAAATATTATTAATTTGTATATTTATAATAGTATTATTGTTTGTATCTATCTGTTTATTATTTGGTAAAAGACGATTAGATACTGGAAAGTTTACTAAATACTGAATTAACAATCTACATCATCATTAGCAAATGTAGAGTTTTTTATACTTATTCCAGTCCAGGAGTTTCCAGAGCATGGACCATAATGTTTTATCATATTTTTCTTAAAATCAGTCTTTCTAGGAATTTTCTTACTAGAACCCTTTTCCTTCTGAAACCAATCTGAATATATTTTATAAATATCATTAAGATATAATGGTTCTCCATTTGTAGTATTATTGCTAATACATTCTTCAAAGAATTGTGAAAAGATATCACTTTCATTTTGATAGTCCTTAGTAAACTTCATAACATCATGTGGCTCCTTAATACCGTTCTTTTTATAATTTGCATATTCTTTCAACAGAATATACATAAATGCTTCTTTCCACTGTTCTAACTTAGCATCTAGTTCGAAATCAATTTTAAATTGAAATGGATCATTTGGATCAGGATCTTCAACAAATTGTGACTCATATTCTACTGCTCTAACACGCCGCCAAGTACCTCTATCTGAAGCATTAATCTCTGGTAATACATTACATGTTAATACCAAATCAAACTGTGGTTTGAATTCAAATGCAGTTTGATATAAATTACGAGCCATAATAGTATCACCCCCAGTCATTTCCTTCATTAAACCAACATTAATTGTTTCATCTCCCTCCGGTTCTTGAAAACAGCAGAAACGTTTCCCTTTAGTTCCAGCTAGTGCTGGTGTAGCTCCTTCAGCGCGACCACGTTTCTGTGTAATAAGTGATACTGGAAGTGTAGCACAATATTCACCAAAACATAATCTAAATAATTCAATTAATTTTGATTTTCCATTACCACCTACACCAGTCCATATGTGAAACTTTTGTTCTTTAATTTTACCACTAATAAAACTTGATAATAGTGTAATTACATATTCTCTAACTGGGTTTTTAGGAAGAATTTCTTCCATAAAAGTAGTAACACCTATATATTCTTCATCATTTTCATTATATTCTTCATAATAAATACCAGTTGTAAATGATAGTAAATCTTCTGGATAACCCTCTCTAAATGTACCTAATTCTAAATCAAACACTCCATTTTCAAATCCTACCAAATCTGGATTCATATCTAATTTTTCTTCGAATTTTTCATAATAAAATAATTCGGCACATTCTTCTAAAATACTTTTCTTAAATGAAGTCTTTTTTAGACATGAAATCACCTTTTGAATTTTATTACATCTTTCTATCATTAACTCTTTATCTGATGATGTTGCTTCAAACTCCAAAGATTCTTTGCTAATTTTTGATTCTAGACGTAAATATTCATTTACTAAACCACATGAAATATATTTTCTAAGAGATACACCATCATCAATTTTCCGCCACCTATGATCTCTAAATTGATACCATATTTTCTTACTAATAGAGGCACATACATAATCATTCTTTAGTAAATTGTATACTAATCTAGCAATATCTGTGTGTGTACATGTAAGACTTTCCAACATAATTTTATACATATTATTCTTCATAATTTCATTGTATTTAATAACATTATCTTCTTTAGCCCATCTACATAAACTACCAATTCCAAGTCCATCGCTATTCATATACACCCATTCTTTTTCACATTCACCTTCTACAAACTTATCTGATTTTTTACTAAATTGAATCCAAGTTGCTAATAGTCGGTGATCTATATTATGTAGACAGAATCCTAATTGAATCCATTCGCTATAATCTTCAGCTCTTTTAGGTGATAAAATTGCTACTAATTTCTTTGATATTTCTAATTCTTCATCTGTAGTATATTTCTTATTTTTGGGACTTTTCATTTTTTTTACTCTGCTTTTACGTTCTTTGTGTTTTACTGGTATTTTGCTAATAATTTCTTCTATTGTACCTAATTCATCTTCAGAAATATTATAATTGTATTTATTGTTATAATGTCTAACTGTTAACAATCTAAGCAATTCTTTATTAGAATAATTATTTTCCATTAATTCACAATCACCATCTAATATAGTGGTTAATTTATATACATCACTATTTGGTTTACAACTACCATACATTTGCCAATTATTTCTTTCTATAACACAAATATCAAATATATCATCTATAGGATTAATAATTCCAATTGATTTAAATAAGTCTTTACAAGATTTATTTGTTATTGTTTTATATCTAACTGCATATTGTAGATTAGGTGATACTATTAAATGTGGAAACATGATATGTAAACCATCTTTTGTATAATCTTTATCTGATTTATACACTGGATTTGGCTTCTCCATTATATATGATACTAATCTCTCTTGTGGGACACTTATGACTGATTTCAATTGTTCCAAATATATACTAATAAACTTTAATATAAACTCTGTATCATATTTTCTTTCATCTATATGTCCATTAAATCTGAAATCTAAATCTATAACTATTGGTCCTTTTTCTAAATGACGTTCAGTTAAATGGCATTGTCTATTTTTATTAAAAACTTCTTTTTCATATAGTTCCAAAAATAGTTCTTCATTACTTTTGTCTATTACATATGACCCACCCCATATACCTTTATTAGGATCCCCTATTTTAGTATGAGTATATTGTTGTCCTTCTTTTTTTTTACAAGTTTTTAAAAATTCATTCAAATCGGTCGTTTTTTTGTGAGACATTTGTAATATTTAATATAGGCAACAAATTTATTTAAATCTTTTAAATAATAAAATAAGATTTAACAAATCAATTTTTATTTTATTTTATACATACATATACTACATTATAGTATAGACAAATTGATTTAAAAATAATTTATTTGTATTTATTAAAAATGTCTAATATTTCTCTAAAAAGATTAATGCGGGATTATAAAAATCTATCTAAACCTTTACTTGAGGAAAAAGGTATATATACTAAGGTAAATGACGATAATTTATATGAAGCATATGCATTAATTATAGGTCCTAAAGATACACCATATAGTAATGGATTTTATTTCTTTAAATTTAATTTTTGCAAAAAATATCCACTTTCACCACCCAAAGTAATATTTATGACTCTAAATGAGAAAGTTCGGTTTAATCCAAATCTATATGTAGAGGGTAAAGTATGTTTATCTATATTAGGTACATGGTCTGGACCATCATGGACATCATGTATGAATTTTGAAACAATACTTGTTTCATTACAATCATTATTAAATGATAAACCCATTCAAAATGAACCTGGGTATGAAAATGAAAATGGTATTCTTATGGAAAGATATAATATATTACTTACATATTATAATATTAAAGTTGCCGTTCTTGATATGTTAAACAATCCGCCTAAGGATTTTGAATATTTTATACCCTTTATGAAAAAGGAGTTTTATAAAAGATATCATGAATATGTAGATGAAATTAAAAAATCGTTGCTTCCTATAACAGATAATCTTATAACTTTAAAAATGTATGGTATGTGTGCTATGATTAGACCACACTCTTTATTAAAAAACTTAGAAGAATATCATAATCTACATAAAAATGATATAGATGAAATAAATACTACAGATGATTCTAATATTAAAAAAGAATCTATAGTTAATAAAATTAAAAGAAAATGTCCAAAGGAAAGTGCTAATGATTTTAATATAGGTACAATTAAAACTGGATTAGATAATAAAGAATGGATTGTTAAAGAAATTAAATCTGGCAAAAGGTGGTTCCCAAAAAAAGATATTACTATTAGTTGATTATTTATATTAATTTACTAATTTCTTCCATTATATTTTCCAAATATGGTTTAGATAATTGTGAATAATCTATTAGTTTACTCTTATCACCATATATTTGTGGTTGTTTCCCATTTACATGTACTGGACATGGCCAATGTGACGTTGTGCGTTTTTCAATAAAATATCTTAATCTTTTTACTCTATTTGCTTTAGTATTTTTTATATGATTTTTAGGAAGATAACATACATATTGAACAATTCTTTCTTCTGTTTCTGGTTTGCCATATTGATTTTGATGAAATGTTCTAGAATCCCATAATACTAATGACCCAGCGGGAACTTCTAGAACTCTTTTCTTTTCAGACATAGACTTTACAACTACCTTATCTATTAGTTGCCAATTTTTACTACTTTTAATATTTCTATCAGTAAAATATTTATCATGTATTAAATGTGATCCTTCATATACTACTAATGTTCTTTCTTTATTATTAGTAAGTGCTATAAATCCTTGATAACATTGTAGACCTTTACTATTAGGTGCTTGATCTGTATGTGTCCATATATTATCTTTTTGTTTATTTGATTTAGATATATAACAAGAGCCATCATATGATACTATTAAATCTTCGGTTTCCCATAAATATTTGAATACATCTTGGACTTGAGGTCTAGTTCTAAGATACCAAGCATGTCGTTGATGTCCTACTTCATGATATTTATATATTCCATGTGGGCTAATTTTAGAATGCATTTCATCATGATTTGCTATAGTAGATTGCCATTCTTTAAACATTTGTTTTGCGGTACATATTTCTTCCTCGGTTAATATATTAGGAATTATACAAAATCCCTTAGATTCTAGTTGCTCTTTTATTTGTTCGTGTAACATGTTCTAATTAAATTAACTATGATTAATTAAAATCAATTTATATATATATAATATGAAGTATAATATTATAATTTTAGTATTAATAATATTACTTTTAGTAATATTACTTTCAGATGTATTACTTTCAAATACTAATTTAGATAAGTATACTACACACAATAGTTTAATTAAAAAGGGTTATATAATATCTATTGATAGAAGTTATAATAAGAGAAAATTGAATATTACAAATCTACAATCATTTTGTAGTAATACATTAAGTGTACCATATGGAGTAGAAATACTAGGTATTGATGGAGAAAATATTAAAAACGAACAAGATATATTAAAAAAATATTTTAATTCGGCTAAATCATTAAAGAGTGTTAATTTAAGATTAGGAGAAATAGGAGTATATTTATCACATATTAAAATATATGAAGATATTGTTAAAAATTCTTATGAATATAGTATTATTTTTGAAGATGATTGTAAAATAATAGATCATGAAGTATTCCATAGTCATATTAATAACGCAATAAATATTAGCCCTAAAAACTTTCATTTAATATCATTTTTTTTACATCCGCATCAAAAGTATTCATCATCCCCTTATTATAATGAAATATTTAATTTATATAAGTCTAATACTTGGGGGTTGGTTTGCTATGTTATATCATTGGAAGGTGCAAAAACCTTTTTAAAAACTTTAATACCAAATAAAGGCGCAATAGATTATGGTATAGGAAACCAAAATGTAAATAATACATGTTTTGTATATAAAAACTATTCCGTAAAATTATATGATACAAAAACATTTATAGGGGGTGGTCCCGCACGAAATATATCTGAAAGTGAGATTATCTAAATCATTAGTTAAATTTAAAATACAAAGGATTAAGTTAACAATTTATAAAAATTGATTTATAAAAATATTTATAATATATAATAACTAATGGACAACTTATTTTGTGATTTGTGCGATAACTATTTTATTACCAAAATTACTTATTCAGAAGATGGTGAATCTACTAATTTCGTTAAGTATTGTAGAAGCTGTGATTTTTCCAAGGAACATGATGATAAAAATGAATCAATCTATCAATATAATAATAGTTTAGATACAATTAAAAAAACACATATTGTTAATAAATATACGGCAATAGATAATACATTACCTAGAGCATTAGGTATTAATTGCCCAAATAAAGGATGTCCAGTTAAAAAAGCCGATATTAGATATATTAAATATGACTCAGATAATATGAAATACATTTACATATGTACTGATTGTAATAAAGCTAACGTAGAACCACATATATGGTAACTAATTAATTTGAAATTGATTATATTTTATAAATATATAGTATGAATGTATTATTAATAGTTGTAATTATAATTTTAGTTTTAATTATTTTTTGTACAAAAAAAATAATAAGTTATTATGATTATAAAAAATCAATAAATAGGTCCGAGCGGTCGCCGTATACACGCCTAAGTGGGGAAGAATCATTTAATTTAGAGAAAATATGTTTAGAAGAATTGGAAAAACATTACGAATGTCAATGTAAGATAAAAAAAATACACTTTCCATTTATATTAGATAGTTACAATGAAAATACTGCGAATAAACAAAATTTAATATTAACAAGTTTAGGTAAATCACTTAATAATTTATCTACTAATGAAAAAAATAAATTTAAAAAAATAAATTTTGATGAACAGATCAATTGTATACTTTATAATTTAAATAAATCAAAAGTGAATCATTTAGACATGCATAAGACGGGGAAAAATATGACTATTAATAAAGATGGTCATTTAGGACTAATTGATTTTAATATGGCATATAATCATAACTTTACATCTAAAAATATTAATTGGTTGAAATTTGCTTCGAGGATGAGCAAGACTGTAAATAAATATGAAGAATTTGACATAATATTAAAATATTGTGGACTAAAAGATAAATAAATATTTAATGTAGAACCACATATATGGTAATAATTTATAAATATTGGTAATTAATTTGAAATTGATTATATTTTTATATTTAAAAAAAAACATATAATATAATATAATAAATGGATGATTTAGGTTTCGTTAACTACTTGAACGACGACGATATAGAAATCGATGATGATAATAATTTAGAATTTTCAACGTATCATACTAATATAGATATTATTAAAAATTATGACACATTAAGAAGTAGCAATATTACTTCTAATAAAATTACAAAATATGAAAAAACAAAAGTATTGGGAGTTAGAGCTCAAATGTTAGCATCTGGCGCTAAACCATTAATTAAAGTAGCTGATCACGTTGATGATGTGTTAGATATAGCTAAATTAGAACTTAAACAAAAAAAAATACCATTTATTATTAAACGAAAAATATCTAATAATTATGAATATTGGAAATTAGAAGATATGATTATTGATATAGATTAATTTTCGGAGTCATCTTCATCGGATGAACTATTATGAGTTATTATTTCTAATTTTTTAGTTATTTCAGATACATCTTGTACCTCTTCTAATTCCATAGTTATATTTTCTACTGGTATAATATGTTTTATATGTGATTCTTTCTCTATATTTACAAACTTAAAAAAAGGTTTATCCAGAGACTTTATTCTAATAAATACTATACTATTATCTTTAACTTCTACTGTTAGTATATTATAATTTGGGTTTTCTATAGTACCTATAGTATAGTTATCATCACAATATATTTCCCAGTCTATCAGTCTTAATACATCTTTAGAAACATTTATTTTAAAATGTAATAATCTAATTCCATTTTCGGATTCTGTACAAAAATGTTCTATTTTCATGAGTTGATATTTATAAATCTTTTAACTTTAAGTAATAATTATGAAATAATTAGGATTTATTGTTTCCATCTATTTCCGCAATTTAAACATGTAATAAATATAGTCATTGCTTCATCTGCACTTCTTGTCTGTAATTCATAGTAAGTACATTTACGACTCTTACATCTACCGCATTTAAATTGATCAGTCATAGCTTCTAATTTATTTTCATATAATAGTTGTTCTTTCTTGTACTTTTCATCTAACATGGTTTTCCAATGTTCTGGATATAATTCTTGAAAACTCATATAAGCAAGATTGTCTGTATCTATAGAGTTCTCTTTTATTTTTTTAAGAAGATTTATATTTTTTATATAAGATTCTTTGTTAACATTTGAATAAATAGACCTACATTTATTCAAATATATTTTATTAAAATTACGATTGTCCCATTTTTTCATAATTTTTCTAGTTGTTGCTAATTCAATTACATATTTTAATATTGATAATTCTATTTTTATACTAGTTTCTTCACATATTCCTAATTCTGTAAATAATTCAATTATATATTTTTGAGTCTCTATATATTTTTCATTATTTTTTATATCATTTATCACATTGTCAATATTTTCTAATAATTCGTTATCTTCATTATCATTATTTTTATTTTTTTCAAAATTACCTACATATTCATCTTCTTCTTCTTCATCTTCTTCTTCTAAATCTTTTCCATCATCCATATAATCTGTTAACTCATCACTATCGTTAAGTTCGTCACTATTATCTTCATCGGATACATCATCATAAATAGCTTCTTCAAAATTATCATTATCAGTCTCTAAATCAGATTCAGATTCAGATTCAGATTCATCAAAAACTTCACATTCAGTTTCTAATATATTAGTTTTAAAATAATCATTAAATTCTTCAAAATCAATATCTATGATATTTAAGGATTTAGTAACCTTAACTATCAATATATCACCATAATATTTATTTTTAGAAATATTTGTATTATTAATATTAATACCATTAGAATATCCAAATAATAATAGCTTATTATTATCTTCTAAATCCCACGACTCTAAATTTTTTATTGTTCCCTTTTCATAATTCTTAATATATTTTTTTATTAATGGTGTTTTCAATACTGCTGTTGCTTTTTTTTGTACATCTTTTGATGTTAAAGGAATATTAATTATTTTAACATTATTACTTATGTCAACGACTATAGTTTTTACCATCCTTAATTAAAGATAAAACTGTTTTTTTAAATCAATTTAACTACAGATTTTATATATTTGTTAATATGAATCTTATAGAACATGTATCATCATTTATACAAGAGAAAGATATTAATAATATTTACATTACATTAGGTAAAAAAATAGATACTAATATTTTTAATAGAAATATAGCTGACAAATACTCAATTATTTATAACAAACTAATAAATTATCATAAAAAAACAATAATAAATAAATATTATATTTATAATAATTTTATACTAATAAAAAATGATAAAGAAAACTATATAAAACAAATAGAACACGATTCTTCATTTATCAAATATAAAGATATAGATTTATTCGTAAAAGTATGTAATAATTGTAGTATCTCACAATTAGATTTTCCTAATCAATTAGAATATGATATTGAATATATAAATAATGAAATACATATTAAAATAAGCGATTATATTGATGTTCTCTTTATTAATAACAAATATATACAAATACATATAATAAAAAATGCTTATATAGATAATACTATTGAAGAATTAGACAATTTTATGAAAGACCTATTATAATTACTGACAGTATCTATAACTAATATAAACACCAGACGTTTCACTAGGACGTTTAATTATACATACATCTCCTCGTTTCATACCCAAATATTTAGCAATAGGATCTGTTTTTATTATTATAGGGAGTTGTGTTAAGTTAGTAATATCATATTTACTAAGTAAACTTAATTTTTCTTGTTCGGAAATTATAGCATGTTTTGGGACTAATTCATGTTGCGTTATATTAATTATAAGTGTATCTAACCAAAATACTTGTATAAATATATTTAACTTCTTAGAAATTATATCTATCTGAGTATCAAATAAATATTCATTACTAATTTTATCCTTGAGAATAAATATAATACTATCATTATCGTTTATTATTTCTTCCTCTTTCATATCTGATAATATTGATTCGATATTTGAAGGTTTTATTTTTGAATTAAATACATATTTTACTATTATTTTCTGTGAATCTTTAGAACAAATAATATCTAAAGGTAATAAATCTTTTTGTACTTTACTTGGTGTATTTTTATACATTGAATCTATTTCTACAACAGTATAATTTTTATATTCGTCTACATTAAATCCTCTATCTTCAAGCATTTCCAAAATAACACCCCTAGACTTTTCTAATTTAGTTATAAAAAGCATTATAATATAAATAATATAAAATAATATTTAAATCAATTTATATATGAACATCAATAAAACATTTAATATAAATACTAGAGAATATTATAGTGAAGAATGTATAATTTGTTTAGAACCATTAGGTGATTACGATATAGCCATGCTTTCATGTGGTCATAAATATCATTATAAATGTATGATAGATTGGAGTAATAAAAATAAAAATAAAAACAATTGTTGTATATGTAATAACAATTATCAATTAATAAATATAGAGAAAAGAAAATATTTTTGTTGTACTATTATATAATGGCTGACCGTACTATTTGTTGTTCTATAGATAGTCATAATGATAGTGATAAAGTTGTAACTAATAATAAGTGGGTTATAAACTTATTAGAAGCAATAGAAAAAAAATATTATATGACATTAATATTATCATTTTGCGTTTTTACTTTAATAGGATCTATAATGTTAAAATTAGGTTATATTACCGTATTTATTGGTATAATTAGTGAAACATTAAGTGATTCTTTACATTCGTATATATTGGAAAATATTAGAAAAACTGCTAAATATGAAAAAATAGAAAATGATAACGTAATGACATTTTCCTTTATTGTTATGTTTATCATTCATTTTGTTATTGCATTAAGTGTTATTGGACTCGAAAAACTATTAAGTTAATTATTACATGTATCTAATAATGTATTGGAAGCTTTACTTGTATCTGATTTGTCTAAATATTTATGAAACATATTATTTTCGACTTTATTTTGTTCTGGTTGACTACATTTAGAATTATTATCTTGATTATCTAACAACGTATTATATATGTCTTTTTGTGTTGGTGTTTTAAACTTGTATCTATCATATATTTTAGTGTCTCTATTTTTATCATCTATTTTTATCATATATACGCCATACATTAAAACTAATATTACTACGAAAAAGAATAATAAGAATCCTAATCCCTTCGTAATAAAATTTAAATACCTTAATATAGGTAATATCATTAATACACCTAAAGCTATTAAACATATTTTAAAAAAAGCTAAATGATTCCGTTTTTTATCATATGTATATTTATTTAGTTCAAAATCTCTCTTGTTTGTAGTATTTACATCTGTTTTTTTTTTTAACATTTCTTCAAATGTATTAATGTGTTTATTTTTTTCATTGTAAATATCTCTTTTTTTCTTTAATTCCGAATCGAATAATTCTATCATATCTGTACAATAGTGATATTGTGTAGATAATATATTCCATAATATTTCTCCTTGTGTTGTCGAATCAGTTATTTGTTTTAATTTTTCAAAATTTATATTATTTTGATTTGTATCGATTTCATTAGATCTTTCTTTCATTAAGTCTATTATATCATTGTAATTAAACTGTTTAGTATTATTTTTTTGTACCGATTTTGATACATTAGCAAAATTAGAAATAGATATAGGAGAGGGTAATATATTTTTACTCATTATATAAATATATAAATATATAAAATATTTTTATATTATAAAAATAATAACCCAAGTTCCATAAAGAATATAACTAATACTATAGAAAAAATGATAGTATAATCTCTACTTATATTTTCCGACTTTTTATTTTCTATTTCTAATTTTTCCTTGGAAACTAAACTAAGGTTTTCAGAATCTTGTAGTAAAAATTGTAACTTATTATTATTTGTATCAGAATATTCTAATTCTTCATTTAATTTATCTAGTTTATTTGCTTGACTTTTAATATTACGTTCCACTTTACTATTATTTTTAAGCATTTCTGTAAATATAGCTTCATATTCTGAATGTTTTTTACCTAAACTATTATTATTAGAAGATATTTGATTATATCTATTTGAAATATCATTAAAATAACTTTTTCTCATATCTTTGAAAGATTCTAAGTTTTCTCTTAAATTTTCACAGCCCATATAATATAATATAAGATTATTAAAATCTAATA
>CEUZ01121043.1_pt1 | contig 20931 bp, 22 predicted proteins | sample 361511 | NCBI WGS metagenome assembly CEUZ01 (sample SAMEA2622822, study PRJEB7988) | marine metagenome | biome: marine biome (ENVO:00000447); feature: surface water layer (ENVO:00002042); material: "saline water (ENVO:00002010), including plankton (ENVO:xxxxxxxx)" | depth 5 m
TCTACAATGAGCTTTGATGCAGAGGCTCAAATTGTAAGAGAATTAGGTAAATTTTTAAATGAAGGTAGTCTATATAGAGGATACAAGCCGGTTCTATGGTCTACAGTAGAAAAAACCGCCTTAGCTGACGCTGAAGTTGAATATAAAGACCACAAATCAGATACCATATATACATCCTTTAAGGTTAAAAAAACAAAAATTAATGAATTAAAAAAAAGTGAAATAATAATTTGGACCACAACGCCTTGGACAATTCCAGCGAATAAAGCTTTAGCATATAATAAAAGTTTAAAATATTTAATTATTAAAATTGATGATGAAACAGATTTTAAGGGCAGACAAATTGTTATAGCAGAAGATTTGTTGAAATCTGTTGTAAAAGAATGTGGAATAAAGAAATTTAGTAAAATTTGTGAGCTAGAGGGAAAAGATTTTGAAGGAACTATTTGTAATCATCCTTTTTTAAAAATTGGATTTAACTACGATATTCCAATGTTAGAAGCAAATTTTGTTACTACTGAACAAGGAACTGGAATAGTTCATTGTGCTCCTAGTCATGGACCAGACGATTTTAACTTATGCTTAAACAATGGAATAAAAGCTGTAGAGACCGTAGATGGTGATGGAAAATATACTGAAAATATTCCTCTTTTTAAAGGATTACATATATTTAAAGCTAACAGTTTAGTTATTGAAAAATTAAAAAATGAGAAAAATTTATTAGCAAATGGAGAATTAATTCATTCATACCCACATTCTTGGAGATCAAAAGCTCCGCTAGTGCATAGAGCGACACCTCAATGGTTTATTTCTATGGAAAGTCACGGTTTAAGAAAAAAAGCAATTAAAGCAATTGAAGACACTAAATTTTATCCTAGCAAAGGAAAAGAAAGATTAAAATCAATGATCGAAACTAGACCAGATTGGTGTGTTTCAAGGCAGAGAGTTTGGGGAGTTCCTATACCTGTCTTCATATCAAAAAAGACTAACAAAGTATTAATTGACGAAGAAGTGACAAAAAATATAGCAAATATTTTTGAAAAAGAAGGTGCTGATTGTTGGTTTGAGGGTGATTACCAAAGATTTTTAGGAAAAAAATATAAAAATGTAGATTATGAAAAATTGAATGACATTGTTGAGGTCTGGTTTGATAGTGGCTCAACACATAGTTATGTTCTTGAAAAAAGAGATGATCTTATGTGGCCAGCTTCTATGTATCTTGAGGGATCGGATCAACATAGAGGATGGTTTCATTCCTCACTTTTGGAATCTTGTGGCACAAGAGGCAAAGCCCCATTTAATTCTATACTTTCACATGGTTTTGTTGTTGATGGGAAAGGATTAAAAATGTCAAAATCCCTTGGAAATATCATTTCACCTGAGGATATATTAAAAAAATATGGAGCTGACATTTTAAGAATTTGGGTTGCAGCTTCTGATTACGCTGAGGATCTAAGAATAGATAATTCAATACTAGAACAACATGCAGAGTCCTATAGAAAAATTAGAAATACTTTTAGGTATATTCTTGGCAATATTAATGACAATTACAAAAAAGTAGATTTAGACAAATTAGAAATTGATAAGTTACCAGAGCTAGAACAATATATGCTTCATAAACTTTATAGTATTAATAAAAATTTTAATAAATACTTTAAACAATATAATTTTCATAATCTTTACAAAGAGTTATTAAATTTTTGCACAGTTGATTTGTCTGCATTTTATTTCGATATAAGAAAAGATACATTGTATTGTGATAAGATAGACAGTGACAAAAGAAAATCTACAATTATTTTTTTAAATATTCTATTGGAAGTATTATTAAAATGGTTCGCTCCAATTTTATCTTTTACAACTGAAGAAATTTATTCTTTAATTAAAAAAGATGGTAAAAGTATACATTTGGAAAATTTTCCATCGATACCTGAAAAGTGGAAAAACAATAATCTAGAATTAAAATGGTTAGAGTTAATTAAAATTAGAGATGTTTGTAATAGTAGTATTGAAATTAAAAGAGCTTCTAAGGAGATAGGTTCAAGCTTGGAGGCTAACTTAATAATCAAATTGAATGACAGATTAATTAATTTGACAAAAGATGTTGATTTTTCAGAATTATGTATAACATCCAATGCAGTGATTGAAAAAAATAGTTCTAAAGAAATTAATGTAGAAACCTTTAAAGCCGAAGGTAACAAATGTCCAGTTTGCTGGAAGATTAATAAAGTAAAATGTGAGAGACATTCACTTTAATTTAAAAATTGATGAGCAAGAGTAATTTTAAACAAAATATAACTTATTTAATTATTTTTATTATTATTTTTGCAGCTGATCGAGTTTCTAAATTATATATTTTGAATTTAGCTGAAATTAATGACTCATTGAATTTATATATAACTTCTTTTTTAAATTTTTATTTGATATGGAATAAAGGCATAGCTTTTGGTTTATTTTCATTTGATAAAGATCTTATTTATACTTCGATAACTTTTTTAATTATATTTATAACTTTAATTATCTTAATACTCGCCATTAGATCTAATGATTATAAAGGTTATTTTTTTATTATTATTTTTAGTGGTTCCATGGGAAATTTGTATGATAGAGTTTATTATTCTGCAGTTCCAGATTTCATAGATTTACATATTAATAGCTATCATTGGTTTATATTTAATGTAGCAGATATATTTATTACAATTGGTGTGATATGCCTTATTTTAGATGAATTATTTTCATATAAAAAAAACAAATGAAACTAAATAAACTCTTAACAATAATCGTAATATTTGGCTTTTTTGTCTCTGGATGCAATTCTGTAAAACAAACTTTGTCTGGTGAAAAAAAACAAAATAGCGATGAATTCTTAGTTAAAAAAAAAAATCCATTAGTTTTACCTCCAAATTTTGATGATTTGCCTGAACCACAAGAGAAAAATAATGAAAATGAAAATGAGAATAAAAATATAGATCTTTCAAAGGTTTTAAGTGAAAAAAAGAATGAGGATAACGAAGAAAAGAAAAAAAATAATTCATTGGAAAAATCTATTTCAGAAATATTAAAAAATAATTAATGCTATCTAAAGATATAAAATTAAAAAATTTTAATTCTAAAATAAATAACCAGCAAATTAAAAGAAATTTGAAAAAACTTCTTATTGAAGATAATGAAATAATTAATTCTCTCCGGCCTTCATATAAATATAAATATGATAAAAAATTTATAAATAAATATAAAAAAAAAAATTTTTTATCAATAATCGGTATTGGTGGATCAATCTTGGGGGCAAAAGCGATATATGATTTTTTAAAAAATAAAATAAAAAAAAATATTTTTTTCCATGACAATTTAGAATCAAATTTCAGAGCTGATAAAAAAAATGTTAATTTGGTTATTTCAAAATCTGGCAATACTCTTGAAACTATTGCGAATACAAATATTATAATAAAAAAAAATCAAAAAAATATTTTTATTACAGAAAATAAAAATAATTATTTGAGATCTTTAGCTAATAAAATTAAAGCAGATATAATTGATCATAATAATTTTATAGGTGGTAGATATTCTGTCTTATCAGAAGTTGGTATGTTGCCGGCAGAATTAATGGGTTTGAATGAAAAAAAATTCAAACAATTAAACAATCTTGTAAAAAATAAAAATTTTTTGAATTTATTAATATCTGGAGTAAGTAATATATTATTTTTCATTAAAAATAAAAAGTTTAATTCAATTATCTTGAATTACGATAGTTCTGCTAATAATCTATTTAAGTGGTATCAACAACTTGTTGCAGAAAGCTTAGGAAAAAAAGGAAAAGGTTTACTTCCATTAATTTCATCAATGCCTAAAGACAATCATAGTTTGATGCAACTTTATTTGGACGGGCCAAAAAATAATTTTTTCACTTTTTTTTATGCGTCAGAAAAAAAAACACTACAAATAAACAATAATGAGATTTTAAAATCTCATTATTACTTAAAAAATAAGACAATTGAAAAAATTAAATTTTCTCAAAAAATAGCAACTGAAAATGTTTTTTTAAGAAAAAAAATCCCTTTTAGGAGTTTTGAGATTTTAAATAAAACAGAAAAATCACTTGGTGAATTATTTTGTTTTTTTATTTTAGAAACTATTTTGTTGGGTAAAGCATTAAAAATCAATCCTTATGACCAACCTTCTGTAGAATTGATTAAAAAAGAAACTAAAAAAATTCTGATTTAAATAAATTTTCCGAAAATAATTTTTGAAATACCATATTTTTTTTCGTCCAAAATTTTAAAGAATTTTTGAAAATTATCTTTTTCATTCTTATGTCTATGAATTATTATTATACCTTTTTTACTTAGTATATTTGCAAGAAATATTCTTTTTAATAATTCTGATAATAATTTTTCTTTATAAGGAGGATCCATAAAAATGATATCAAATTTTTGACTAAAAGAATTAAAATTAATTTGCTTAAATATATCTTTTTCAATAATTTTAGATTTATCTAAACAATTAAGTTCTAAAATATTTTTTTCTAAAATTGGTAGAACTTTTTGATAGTTTTCAATAAATGTAACAAATGATGCCTGCCTAGATAAACATTCCAATCCAAAAGAACCAACTCCAGAAAATAAATCTAAAATGTTCGAAGCTTTTATTTTTGTATCAAATTTTTTTGAGTGTATCAGGATATTAAAGAGTGATTCTTTTGTTAAATCTTTGAGTGGTCTTGTAAATTGATCTTTAGGTTCTAGAATTTTTTTACCTTTAAAATTACCAGATATTATTCTCATTCGTTAATTACTTTATAGCCGATATCTTTGCGAAAAAATCCATTTTCCCAATTTAATAAATTTAATACATTTAGAATTTCATTTCGACTATCCTTAAAGCTTTCGGATAAACAAACAAAGTTTAATACTCTTCCACCAATTGAACAAACCTCATTTTTAATAATTTTTGTGCCAGCATGATAGCAAAACATATTATCATTGATTTTAATTTGATTTAGTTTTTTTATTGGCACATCTTTTTTAAATTCATCAGGATAACCTTTTGAACATAATACAATGCTTAAACTCTTCTTGTCATGCCAATCTATTTCTGTTTCTGCTAAAGATCCATCACAACAAGAAATAATTATCTCTAATAGATCTGAATTAAGTTTTGGTAATATAGTTTGACATTCTGGGTCACCCATTCTTACATTATATTCAATTAAATAAGGTTCATTTTTTATAATCATGAGACCGGCGTATAAAAAGCCTTTATAAGTCGTACCAAGTTCTTTAAGGCCTTTTAATGTGGGTTTTATAATTTTGTTGATAATTTTTTTATCTAATGACTCACTTATCAATCTTGATGGAGAGTAAGCTCCCATACCACCAGTATTTTTTCCTTTATCTCCTTCAAGCACTCTTTTATGATCTTGAGCAGTACCAAAATTTTTTATTGTTTTACCATCACTTATTACAAAATAACTCATTTCTTCTCCCTCAAGAAATTCTTCCATAAGTAAATTCTTTGCATCACCGAATTTTCCGTTAAATATTTCATTTATTGCTTCGATAGCTTTATTTTTATTTTCACAAATATAGACACCTTTTCCAGATGCTAAACCGTCTGCTTTTATTACCAAAGGAAATTTGGAATTATTTAAAAATATATTTGCATCTTTTTTGTTAGTAAAAATACCAAATTTTGCAGTCGGAATTTTATATTTATCACAAAGATTTTTGGTAAAAATTTTAGAGCCTTCAAGCTGTGCTGCTATTTTATTAGGACCAAATACTCTAATATTTTGTTTTTCTAAAAAATCTACAATTCCATCTACTAGAGGTTTTTCAGGACCAACTACAATTAAATCTATTTTTTTTGAAAAAATAAATTCTTTAAGTTCATTAAAGTCTGTAAAATCTATACTTATATTTTGAGCTATTTTGTCTGTGCCAGCATTACCAGGAAAACAATATATTTCATCAATTTTATGAGATTTTTTTAAAGCATGACATAGTGCATGTTCTCGACCTCCACTTCCTATTATCCCTACTTTCATGTAATAATATATAAACTATAAATGAATAAAAAATTAGCAAAAATAAAATATTTAGCAAATAATTTTGAAATTATTGAAAGTGGAGATCACGTCTTGTGTGCGATTTCCGGCAAACCTATTAGATTGGAAGAATTAAATTATTGGAATGTTGATTTACAAGAGCCATATTATTCATATAGGGAAGCTTTTATGAAACGGGAAAAATTAGAAAAAAAATAAATTTATTTCCACCTATTATGAGACCATATCCATTGATCCGGATTCCGTAGTATCATTTCTTCTATTACATGATTTAAATCAAGTGTTATTTCCTCAATTGATTTATCATTTGAATAATTAATAGGTTGATTGACAGTTAATTTAAAATTAATCTTATCAATTCTTTCAATATAGATGGGTACAACTTTGCAATTAAATTTTTTAACAAATTGAGCGGGTATTGTTGTTGTATAAGCTTTATGTCCAAAAAAATTTGATTTAATACTTTGGGAAACTCTTTGATCCACCATTAAAGCTATAGAGTAATTCTTTTTAAAATAAGAAAGTAATTCTTTGGTTCCAGCAAGACCTTTTTTTATTTGATTTTTACAAATATAATTTTTTCTAATTTTCTCCATTATAAAATTTAAAAATTTATTATTCAAAGGCCTATAGATTGCAGCTAAATCAATACCTGATTTTTCAATATGCATAGCCATTAATTCAAAATTATTAAAATGACCAGAAATAAATACTACTGGTTTATTATTTTTTTTAATTTCTTCTAATACATCTTGTCCAATAATCTTTATATTATTTTGAAATTTAGACTTTCTAAAATCTTTTAAAAAAACATACTCTGATAATATACGACCATAATTACCCCACATATTATTAATTATTGTTTTTAACTCTTCCGATTTAATTTCTGGGAATGCTTTTAGAATATTTTTTTCTATCCTTTTTTTTGGTCTAAAAAAAGGCCCAACAATTTTAAAAAGAAAACTAGATAAATTTGATGAAACTTTTAATCCTAAAATTTTAAAGATTAAAAAAAGAAAAAAAATTATTAAAAATTGGAAAAAATATTTTATAGTTTTCATATTTTTGATTTTATAAAAGTAATTAATTCATTCTCCTTTTTAATAATAATGTCTATTTCTAAAAAATTTATATTATTTGAATATTCTTTTGGAATTTTTACAAAATCTTTTTCTGTTGTTATAATTTTAGCTTTAATATTTTCAGCCATTAATTTTATTTTTTCAATATCTTGTTTTTTATATTGATAATGATCTGGAAAATTTATTTCTTTAATAATTTTAAATTTTTTTTTTAATAAAGTATTTTTAAAACTATTTGGATTTGCGACTCCAGAAAATATTAAATAATTATCATCAATATTAAATTCTTGATGATTTGTTGGTTCATAATATGTTTCAAAAATTTTAATATTTGGATCTATTTTCTTAATAGAATTTTTGATATATGAATTGTTATCTTCATTTCCGCTTAAAAAAATTGCATCGTATTTTGAAATGCTTTTAAGTTTTTCTCTTAGTGGCCCAGATGGTATTAAGTAACCGTTTCCTATCCAATTAACGTTATTGAAACATACAAAACTAAGGTCATATTTTAGATGTCTATCCTGTAATCCATCATCGAATATTGCAATATCTATGTTATCTTTTATCGCAATATTAAGAGCATCCACTCTTTTTTTTTTACAATATAGGTTTGATTTTTTAGCTAGTAACTTTTGTTCATCAATTTGATTTTTATAATATTTTTTTATGGTGGCAGTTTTAAAATTTAATTTTTGTAAAATTTGATTTAATTTAATTGTTAGTGGTGTTTTTGCTGTCCCACCAACATAAATATTTCCTAAGCAAATAGTTTTTATGTTTTTATTATTATTTAATTTTTTAAAACTTAAAAAAAAATTGTTTATTATTACTGGAATTGTTAGGGGAAGTAGTAGATATGATAAATAATTCGGTTTTTTTTGATCCCAAAATTTAGGTTTATTTAATTTCATCTTTCTATAATATTTTCAATTTCAATCACTGTTCTATTTAAAATTTTCTGACCCATAATTTTTATTTTATTTCCAAAATCTTTTGATTTTATATCTTTTTTGAATAGTTCGTTAATTTTTTTTATTAATTGTCTCTCATTATTAACTTTAAAAGAAATTTTATTTTTATCCAAAAAATCATATATCTCTGGAAAGTTAGAAACTTTTGGACCATGAATTATATTGCAATTAAATCTTGCAGGTTCTAATGGATTCTGTCCACCAGCAGTTGTCAGTGATTTTCCTAAAAAAACAATTTTACAAATTTTGAAAAAGGCTTTTGTTTCCCCATAAGTATCTACGACATAAATTTGAGTATTTTTTGGTATTTTTTTATTGAGACTATGATGATGAAATTTTAAATTTAAATTAGAAAATGTATCAAGTATCTCTCGTGTTCTTTGAATATTTCTTGGAATTATAATTGTGATCAAGTTACTAATTTTTTTTTGTAAAGCTATATGTGTGTTAGCAGCAATAAGTTCTTCTCCTTCATGCGTACTTGCAGCACACCAATATTTTTTGTGGTTTAAAAATTTTTTTAAATTTTGATTAACTGTTTCTTTTAGATCAAGAATACTTTCAGAAAATTTTAAATTTCCAATTCTTTTAATTTTTTTTACTTCTAGTTTATTTAAATATTTTAAAGTTTCTGTATTTTGTGGATATACACAATTAAAACTTTGAAATAATTTTTTTGAGAAGTTTCCTAACCTTATCCATCTGTTAAATGTTTTTTTTGTAATTCTAGCATTTAAAAGTATATGATAAATTTTTTTCTTTTTTAAACTATAAAGCATGTTTGGCCATATTTCAGAATCAATAAAAATTACTAAATTTGGTTGCCAATAATTTAAAAATTTTTCACTAAAATATTTTGTATCTAAAGGAAAAAATTGATGAACAGTTTTTTTAAATTTAAATTTATTAAATATTTTTGCTGAACTTAAAGTTGACGTAGTAACAAGTATTTGTTTTATATTATTTTTTTTTTCCAATTTTTCTATAAGTGGAATAACACTCATTAATTCACCAACACTTGCACCATGAAACCAAATTAAATTTCCTTTAATTTTTTTTTTAGAAAAAAAAGTAAATTTTTCTTTAAATCTAATGAGATGTTCTTTTTTTTTTATTAATCTAAATAAAATTATTAAAGGTGAAAAAATTAAAATTAAATTAATTAATAATCTATAAATTAAAATCATTAACCTTTCTTAAGTTGTTTTTCATAAAAATTTTTGTATATCTCAGAGTTTTGCAAAAGTTTTTCGTGAGAACCACTTGTAACAATTTTACCTTCTTTAACAACGTAAATTATGTTTGCGTTAAGAATAGTTGAAAGTCGATGAGCAATTACTACTGTTGTTTTATTTTTGGTTAATAATGTAATGGCATTTTGTATTTTTTCTTCAGTATCAGAATCTAAAGAAGAAGTTGCTTCATCCAATAGAATAACTGAGCTTTTCTTCAACATAGCTCTAGCTATTGATAATCTTTGTTTTTCACCACCAGAAAGCCTAACGCCATTTTCTCCTATCATTGTCTCGTAACCATTTGGTAATTTTTGGATAAATTCATCAGCATAAGAATTTTTTGCTGCCAACATAATTTCCTCATTTGATGCCTCAAGGTTTGCATACGCAATGTTGTTTTTCACTGTATCATCAAATAAGGTTGTCTCTTGGCTAACCAATGATATGTTTTTTCTCAATGAATAAAGATTTACTTCATGAATTGATTGATTATCAATTTTTATACTACCCGAATTTGGATCATAAAATCTAGGAATTAAATTTAAAATTGTTGATTTTCCAGCACCACTTAAACCAACCAAAGCCGTCATTTTTCCTCCTTCAATGTTCAAATTTGCTGATTTCAAAACTTTTTTTTCATCGTTTCCATATTTAAAGTTAACTTGATTAAAAGTTATATTTCCATTTTTTATATTTATATTTGGAAGATTTGGATCGTCTTTAACATCATTAACTAGGTCAACAATTGGTAGCACTCTTTTTGCACCTGTTATACCTTGATTTATAGCAATATTTAATCCCGCTAAAGATTTTACAGGCTGATAAGCCAACATCATAGCTGCTAAAAAAGAAAAAAAGTTATTAATTTTTAGTTCACCATTTTCAATCAAAATTCCAGAATAAAAAATAAGCGCTGCTATCATGATACCAGTTAAAGACTCCATTATTGGAGTATTTCGATTAAAGATAACCATCATTTTTACAACTTTATCTTTCAATCCATCAAGATCCTTAGAAGATCTTAACTTTTCATGATCTTCTCTTTGAAAAATTTTTATTAATTTATGATTTTTAAAAATTTCAACCAATCTTGTTGTAAATATACCAGATTGAACCATGCTTTGTTCAGTAGCTTTAATCATTCTTTTGGCTAATGCTCTAGCTACAAAGGATGCAAGTGGAATCATTATAATTGCAAGAATTGATAGTTTCCAGTTTTGATAAAACATTACTGCCATTAAACCAATTAAACTCATAGTATCTTTAAAAACATTTAAAAGAGCAACGCTTATTAAATTAACAAGCATATTTACATCATTAGTAAGATTTGAAATAAATTTTCCAGTATGAGCACTATCAATAAAATTTGTATCAGATGAAATTAATGATTTTAACATATCTTTTTGCACATCAGCCTTAAGTTCTTGGGAAACAGAGATCATTATAATTTTGGCTAAGTATAGAGACATACCTTTTGTAAAAAATGCCACAATGATTAAAATAGGTATTAAATAAATAAGAGTTTTATCTTTTTCTATAAAAATTTTTTCTATTGCGGGATCAAGTAAATATGCAATACCCGAGGTACTGCCAGCAACTAAAAATGAAAATATTATAGCAATGATTATTTTTTTTAAATGTTTTGATGTATAATCTTTATAAAGTCTTTTAATAATATTTATATCGTTAATCATTAAAAAAATTTTCCTATAAGAATATTAGCTAAAATTAAAGATCCAAATAGGTTATTACTTTTAAATATTTTTAAGCAATTCATCGGATCTTCTTTGCTAAAATTTTTAATTTGTAAAAAAAATAGATGAAAAATTGGGATTATTAAAAAAATATAAAATAAATATTTAAATTCCATTAATATACCGACTAATATCAAAGATATAATAAATATTGAGTAACTTATCATTAAAAATAATTTTGGATTTTTTTTAAACTTTATTGATGTTGATTTCACTCCTATTATTTCATCATCTTTTATATCCTGATATCCGTATATTGTGTCGAAACCTAATGTCCAAAATATGGCCCCTACATAGAGGATTATTGGTATTAATTCCATTTTATTTGTAATGCATACCCATCCAAGAATTAATCCATAGTTGAAAGTAATGCCTAAAAATAATTGGGGCCAGTATGTATATCTCTTCATCAGTGGATAGCTAAATGCAAGAGGCATGGAACCGAGGGCCAATAGTATAGTAAAGTAATTAAAATTTAATAAAACCATTAATGCGATAAAACATAAAAGAATTGCATAGGTTAAGGCAAGTTTTATAGAAATTTTTCCTGATGCGATTGGCCTATTTTTTGTCCTAAAAACCTTTTTATCAAATTCTTTATCCACTATATCATTAACAATACATCCAGCAGATCTCATTAAGACTGAGCCAAAAAAAAATAAGATTATATAAAAAAAATAAATATTAAGATCATTTGAAAAATTGTAAGCTAGCGATAAACCCCATGCACAAGGCCAAAATAACAGCATATAACCAATCGGTCTTTTTAACCTTGTCAGCTCAATAAAAAGATTTAATTGTTTCATAATAATTTACTTGTAAATAGCAAAGGCTAGTTTCATAATCAAACTGATTCGTATGAATATAGATTACACAGTTACGGCACTAATGTTTCCAGCTATTCCATTATTAATGAGCGTTTATAGTAATCGATTTCATTCTCTAAGTATCCTGATTAGACAATTACACGATGAACATGTTTATGAGAAACATATTCCGCCAGAATGGAAAAAACAGTTCATAAACTTAAGTGGGAGAATAACTTTATTGAGATGGACAATTTTGTTTGCTGCATTTGGTTTTTTATTTAATATGCTCACAGTATTTGCACTCTATTTAGATGAAGTTTTTATGGCGAGAGTAATCTTTGGATCGTGCTGTTTATCTATGATTATTTCAATACTTTTTTTTATTAGAGAAATTCATATTTCTACAAATGCTCTAAAACTCCATATGTCTGATATGGATGTTGATGTGAATTAGGGAATTATTACTGCAGGTCCGGTTAGCAATCTTGACTCTAAATCTTTGTGTGCCTGCGAAATATCTTGAAGAGAATATTTTTTTGAAATTACAACTTTAAATTTATTTGATAACAGTGCATCAAAAACTTTTTTTGCTGACTCTACCAGTTCCTCTCTTTTAACAGTATAATGGGCAATTGATGGTCTTGTGAAAAAAAGACCTTTTGCGTTAATATCTTTTTTAACATCTATCGTATCAACATAACCTGATGCATTTCCAAAAGCTACCATCATACCTCTTATTTTTAATGTTTCGATTGATCCTTTAAACGTTTTTATTCCTACACCATCATAAACTACATCAATACCATTTTTACCTACAATTTTTTCTACCTCTTCTACAAAATTTTTTTCAGAATAATTTATAACATGATGACACCCATTTTTTTTTGCTATTTCTTCTTTAGCTTTTGATCCAACAGTTCCAATTACTTCTGCACCTAAAGCATTAGCCCATTGACATATAATTTGACCGAGACCACCAGCAGCAGCGTGATATAAAACTTTGTCACCTTTTTTTAATGGATATGCTCTATGCAATAAATACTCTGCAGTGATACCTTTCAGTGTAATACAGGACGCCACTTCATCAGAAACTCCGTCAGGAACTGAAACTAATTTTTCCTCAGGCATTATTTGTTTTTCTGTATAAGCACCAATAGGCATTGATGCATGAGTAACTCTATCACCAACTTTAAATAATTTTACTTCTGATCCTATTTCTTCAATTATTCCACAAGCCTCCAGGCCGATACCACTTGGTAATGGAATAGGATAGAGACCTGTTCTATGATAAACATCTATAAAATTTAGACCAATTGACAAATTTTTAATCAAAACCTCTTTTGGCCCAGGTTTTCCTAATTCTATATCTTTAATAACAAGAACTTCAGGTCCACCAAATTTTTCAATTTGTATTGATTTCATTATTTATTTTACAAAAGTACCATTATGATAATCTTGAACAGCTTTCAAGATTTCTGCTTTAGTATTCATTACAAATGGCCCACCTCTAGCTATTTCCTCATTTATAGGTTTTCCAGAAATTACTAAGAATTTTGCATCAAATTGTGCTCGAACTTTTAAATCTTCACCTTTTGAGAGCAAGATTAAAGTACTGTCTTTTATTTTTTCATGTTTTTTTTCACCAATTTTTATTTCTCCATTAATTAAATAAATAAATGAATTATGAGAAGAGGGTAGGCTATAAATAAATTCTTTATTCTTATTCAGCTCAACATCAAAATAAATTGGCTCCACATTATGTTTTTTGACAGGTCCTTCAGCTTTTTTAAATTTTCCTGCTATTACTTTTACTTGTTTTTCATCATCTTTATGAATACTCATTTTATCTGCATCAATATAGATATACTCTGGTTTACTCATTTTTAATTTTGCTGGCATGTTAATCCACAATTGAAATCCGTGAAGCTTTCCTTCTTTCATAGCAGGCATTTCTGAATGAATTATACCACTTCCAGTTTTCATCCATTGAACATCTCCTGCTGTCATTCTACCTTTGCCACCTGTGCTGTCTTCATGTTCAAAGTCACCTGCAAGCATGTAAGTAACTGTTTCAATACCTCTATGAGGATGTGGTGGAAAACCTGCAATATAATCCTCACTGTTTTCAGAACCAAATTCATCTAACATTAAAAACGGATCAAAGTAATTTGGTTCAACTCCAATACTTCTTTTCAATTTAACCCCAGCTCCATCGGAGGCTGGGATAGGATCAATTATCTGTTTTACTTCAATATTTTTCATAATACTCAAATAACAAATAAAATATTAAATTCAAGATTACTTTTTATCTAAACAAAAACCTTTGGCACCGTTAATTACTAAAAATAGAAAACCACCAGCTAAAGCAATATTTTTCATAAAAGCTATCATTTGCATCTGGTCACTAAGATTACTATGAAATATTATAGCAGTTGCAATGCAAAATACACTTAAAGCTGCAGCGGCAATCTTAGTTTTATAACCGATAATGATTAAAATTGGGGCTATAATTTCTAAAATTATTGCTGGCGCTAAAAAATAATTGGGTAGGTCAAAGGTGGCCATCCAACTGATAGTTCCCTCATAGTTTCTAATTTTATTAAATCCACTTAATAAAAAAATAGCTGAAATAAAAATTCTTCCAACTAAATCTAAAACATTTGTCATAAATTTATTCTTTCAATTTAAATTAATTTGAGTAATTCACTTAAATTCTTAATCTCATTCTTAGGTTTAAAATCAAGATTGTCAAAGATATTATTATTTCGATTTAACCAGATAGCTTGATAACCATAATTTCCACCCCCAGAAACATCCCAAGTATTGGCACTTAAAAAGGCAACTTCATTTTTTTTTAATTTATATTTTTTAATTGGCATGTCATAAACTTTGGAATCTGGTTTATAAATTCCTACTTGTTCAATAGAAAATATATTATCAAATAAATTATCTAAATTGCTACTATTGACCAATTCATTTAACAGAGCAGGAGTTCCATTTGATAGAATAGCTAATTTATATTCTTTTTCTTTTAAAATCTTTAATGTTTCAGGAACTTCTTCAAAAGGCGAGAGAACTTTATATAAACTTAGCAACTCATCTCTCATAGATGAGTCTATCTTAAAAGTTTTCATAGATTTATCCAAGCTATCTTCTGTTATTTGCCAAAAATCTTTATGTCTTCCCATTAAACTTCGAAGCCAAGTATACTCTAATTGTGTAGTCCGCCAAAAGTCTGCGAAAGGTTCCCATTTATCTCCAATTTTATCTTTGCATTTTTCAGCAGCAGAATTAACATTAAACAATGTGCCATAAGCATCAAAAATTATTGCTTTAATATTTTTCATAAACTAACTTAACATAAATGAGTAATATTCGATTATTTTTTTCGGAGACACTATCAGCTAACATGATTGGTAAACTAGATAAATCTCAGTCGCATTATTTAATTAAAGTAATGAGGATAAAGGAGAATGAAGTTTTTTCATTATTTAATAGTGAAGGGGAATGGGAAGCTAAAATTTTGGGTAAATCAAATAATATAGTCGAATTTAAATTAATTAAACAAATAAGACATAAAGCAAACGTTATAGACTTATGGTTAGCTTTTTCTCCTATAAAGTCAAATTATCAAAGTTTTATGATTCAAAAAGCTACAGAGTTAGGTGTGACTAAATTTTTACCTGTAATTTTTGACAGAACAATAGTTAGAAAAATTAATAAAGATAGATTTGAAAAAGTAATTGTAGAGGCAGCAGAGCAAAGCAATAGATTAAAAGTTCCGAAATTAGAAAAAATTGTAAAATTAGACAATTTTTTAAAATTGAATCAAAATACAAATATTATTTTTGGAGATTTGAATACAAGTAATAACAAATTAAATATCAAAAACAGTGGACCTATTTGTATATTAATTGGACCAGAGGGAGATTTTACTACAAAAGAGAGAGAAAAAATTTTGGGACTTAACAATATTATTCCATTAAATATAAATAAAAATATTTTAAGATCTGAAACAGCAGCAATCGCTATGATATCTATAGTATCTTTTAAATCTTTATCTTAAATATTTATTTATAGTTTTAATCATATCTTCATAACTTGCATGATGATTAATACGATCTAAATATTTTCCATTTTCTAATAGCATTACAGATGAACTATGATTTATTAAATAATTTCCATCTTCTGAAAAAATTCTTTCTGTCATAACACCCCATGATTTTGATAGTGTAAATATTTTTTTAGGATCACCAGTAATTCCATAAATTTTATTCTCAAATGAATTTAAATAATCTTTAATAATTTCAGGCGTGTCTCTTTCTGGATCTATACTGACAAAGAAAACTTTGAACATTTTCTTCTTTTCTTTATCTAAATTATTAATTACTAAGTTTAAATTATTTAACGTCATTGGACAAACATCAGGACAATTAGTAAAACCAAAAAAAACTGCAGTTAGTGGACCTTCAAATGACTCTTCTGTAATTGTATTATTGTTAACATCTTGAAGTGAAAATGAAGAACCTTTAAAAGATGCGACAATTTCATCTTTTTGATTATCGATTTTCAAAAAAACTGGAAGCATCATGAATAAAAAAATGAATAAGCACCCAGATATAATTGTTATTGATGTTTTTAACTTCATTATTGAAAAAATTTATTAACCAACTATATAAGAATTATGGAAAATTTATTAAAGAAACTTTTTGGCACACTGCTTCAAAAACCTTGGGAAACTGAACGTGCTGCAATAGACAATGTCCATGACGGAAAAACTTTTGATATTTCAGCTCAGAAGTCAGCTGTTATAATTATTTTTGGTATTGCAACAGTTTTATTTAGTCTTGTATTTACAAGTTATCTTTATACATTACCACCAGGTCAAGATACTAAATATCTATTAAGACCAAATTTACTTTGGTTAAATACTTTAACTCTTTTTTTCGTTTCTTATTTTTTTTATAAAGTTACTAACGATTTAAAAAAAAAAAATACTTCTGAAATTAAAAAAAATCTTTTAATAATTGGTGGATTATCCTATCTATTTCTTTTGGGCCAAATATTTTTTTGGGTTCAATTATTAAAAAGTGGAAATTATGTTTCTACAAATTCTTATTTTGCAAATTTTTATGTTTTTACTGCTCTTCATGGATTACATCTTTTAGGTGGACTGTTTTTTTGGGGGAAAGTTTCCTCGAGAGTTTTAAAATTAGAGCAAAATAAAATTTTAGATGAAGAAAAAAATATATCTGCATTATCTTTATACTGGACATATTTATTAATTGTTTGGCTAATGTTTTTTTTAATGATTTATATTTTTAATGATGCATTCATTGCTTGGTGTAAATCAATTATAACTTAGTTTATAAAAATAAAACTAAAATAGTCCCGACTATTGCAATTATAGCTAAAAGAATATTTACAGACTTTAAATATCTTTTAGTTTCTTTTTTAGTCTCTGTTTTTGCAAATGCACCAGCCCCAAAAGATATAACTAAAAAAAAGACGAATACTAAGACGAGTATTGTTATTAAAATTCCTAATTTGCCAAGCATAACCTTAATTATATTAGTTTATTTGCTTTAAGTTTATGACATTTTGTCATAGGTATTTATAGTATTAATAAACTATATAAAGGCAATGCATCCAGGAATAATATTTTTTTTAGTGATCTTAGGATCTGTACTTTTTCATATCTTTACCCCATGGTATTGGACAGACATTGCTTCAAATTGGGGAGGAATGGACGATACAATCACACTTACTTTCTGGATAGGTGGAGGTGTTTTTGTAGCTGTATGTCTTTTTATGGTTTATTGCGTTCTTAAGTTTTCGTATAAAAAAGATAGAAAAGCAGAATATAAACCAGAGGATAAAAAATTAGAAAAAATTTTAACTTGGGCAACCACTTTAGGTGTTGTAGCACTTTTAGCACCTGGTCTTGTAATTTGGAATCAATATGTAAGTGTACCAAAAAATGCAATCGAAGTAGATGTGATGGCTTGGCAATGGGGATGGCAATACAGATTAGCTGGAGAAGATGGAAAATTAGGAACTACTCAAGTTGTTAATATAAATGATGACAATCCTTTTGGAATAAATCTAGATGATCCCTTTGGACAAGATGACATCATGATTCAAAGTGATGTAATAAATTTAGAAAATAACGTACCTGTTAAAATTTTATTAAGGTCAGTTGATGTGCTTCATAATTGGTATGTTCCCCAGTTTAGATCAAAAATGGATGCAGTTCCAGGAATAGTAACTTATTATTGGTTTGAACCAAATAAAATTGGTGAATACGAAGTTTTATGTGCAGAATATTGTGGTGTTGGACATTATGCAATGAGAGGTGGAGTTGAAGTTCAAAGCACAGAAGATTATACTAAATGGATCTCTGAACAAGAAACTTTCAGTGATTTAATTGCTAAACAGGAAAAAATAGAGCAAGAAAATAAAAAAATTGTTAAAAATAATAATGTTCTTTTAAACAAAGATATATATAAAGAGGAATAATTTTATGTCAGACGAATACGAAAACAAAACAGGATATCAAGCGCAATCTTCTGAGAGCATTGCTTCAGACAGCATTGGTTCCGGAGCTGCATCAGATATTGATTATGTAAGACCTGCAGAAATAGCAGAACAAGATTTATATCATGGTCATAGTTTTATTACTAAGTGGGTTTTTTGCCAGGATGCAAAAGTTATTGGAGTTCAATATTTCCTTTTAGCTACTTTTACAGGTATCATTGGTTTAGTTCTTTCTTGGTTAATGCGTTTACAATTAGGTTTTCCTGGAGCCGCAGGTTTCATGACTGCTGAACATTATTATCAGTTCGTCACTATGCATGGAATGATAATGGTAGTTTATTTTTTGACTGCATTATTTTTAGGTGGTTTTGGAAACTATCTAATTCCTTTAATGGTAGGTGCAAGAGATATGGTTTTTCCTTATCTTAACATGGTAAGTTTTTGGTCTTTCTTTGTTGCTGTTGCAGTTTTATTAGCAAGTTTCTTTGTACCCGGAGGACCCACAGGATCTGGTTGGACACTATATCCTCCTCAAGCAATTTTAGAAGGAACACCAGGGTCAGGCATGGGAATTATATTGATGTGTGTATCTTTAATTTTATTTGTTGCTGGGTTTACTATGGGTGGATTAAACTATTTAATAACAATACTACAAGCGAGAACTAGAGGAATGACCTTAATGAGAATGCCTTTGACTGTTTGGGGTATTTTTACAGCAACAGTTTTAGCAATGTTAGCTTTTCCAGCATTACTTGTTGGATCATTGATGATGATGTTAGATAAATTACTTGCAACAAGTTTTTTCATGCCAACAATATTAAAAGCCGGAGAAGTTTTAGAGTATGGTGGAGGAAGCCCTATTCTTTTCCAACATTTATTTTGGTTTTTTGGACACCCAGAAGTTTACATAGTTGCATTACCTGCATTTGGAATAGTTTCAGATCTAATATCTGTTCACTCGAGAAAAAATATATTTGGTTATAGAATGATGGTTTGGGCAATTGTTGGTATCGGGGCATTAAGCTTTTTCGTATGGGCACATCACATGTATGTAAGTGGAATGAACCCATGGTTTGGTTTTTTCTTTGCAACGACTACACTAATTATTGCAGTTCCTACTGCGATGAAGGTTTATAATTGGATTTTAACGCTTTGGAGAGGAAATATAAGACTTAATGTTGTAATGTTATGGTGCCTTGGTTTTATAGTTACATTTGTAAACGGAGGTATTACCGGAATTTTTCTTGGAAATGTTAGTGTAGATGTTCCATTGTCCGACACTTATTTTGTAGTTGCTCACTTTCATATGGTCATGGGAATAGCTCCGCTTATGGTAATTATGGGAGCAGTTTATCATTGGTTTCCATTGGTAGCAGGAAGATTTTTAAATGAAACGTTAGGTAAATGGCACTTCTGGTTAACGTTCTTAGGCGCTTATTCAATTTATTTCCCTATGCACTATCTTGGTTTCATTGGAGTACCAAGAAGATACTTTGAAATGTATGATAGTCCTTATATGACTTCAGCTGTAGGTATGAACGAATTTATTAGTACAGCAGCCTTTATAGTTGGTGCTGCGCAGCTTATATTAATTTTTAATATTATAAAAACTTTAAAAACAGGTAAACCCGCTGGACATAATCCTTGGCAAGCTAATTCACTTGAATGGCTTACACCTTCAGTTCCGCCTGAACATGGAAATTGGGGTGAAAAACTTCCAGTTGTTCATAGATGGCCTTATGATTTTAGTGTTCCAGGTGCAAATGAGGATTATATTACACAAACTACACCTCCGAGTGAAGTTAAGGATACAGCAGTAGAAAAAACATAAAATTAACATTATGTCAGACCCTAAATTAGAAGGATACGAGTTAAAACCAGGTTTTGGTGGAATGGCAAAAGATACTGGTTCCGACCAAACTATGTTTAAGGGTGTTCATTGGGGAAAAGCAATGATGTGGATTTTTCTTCTGAGTGATACGTTTATATTTAGTTGCTTTTTAATTGCTTACATGAAAGGTAGAGGCTCTACCATGGTAGACTGGCCAAATCCAAGTGAAGTTTTTGGACTTCACGTATTTGGTGTTGATGTTCCATTATTACTTATTGCAATTATGACATTTGTTCTAATTACAAGCAGCGGAACAATGGCGCTCGCAGTAAAATATGGTTATGAGAGAAATAAAAAAATGTGTGGTTGGCTGATATTAGCTACCGCAATAGGAGGGCTTACTTTTGTTGGGATGCAAGCCTTTGAATGGTCAAAATTAATTCATGAAGGAGTAAGACCCTGGGAAAACCCTTTTGGGGCACCACAATTTGGTTCTTTTTTCTTTATGATAACAGGATTTCATGGAACCCATGTTTCTTTTGGAGTAATCTTTTTATTTATTTATGCTTATAAAACTTTTGCAGGTCATTATGATCAAGGAAAAAGAGGTTGGTTTACAACAATGAAAGGTGATTATGTTGAAATTGA
>CEUZ01272923.1_pt1 | contig 20912 bp, 20 predicted proteins | sample 361511 | NCBI WGS metagenome assembly CEUZ01 (sample SAMEA2622822, study PRJEB7988) | marine metagenome | biome: marine biome (ENVO:00000447); feature: surface water layer (ENVO:00002042); material: "saline water (ENVO:00002010), including plankton (ENVO:xxxxxxxx)" | depth 5 m
GGACAATTTTTAGCCCCTTGGGATATGGTAAATGTTACAAAAAAAATCGAAGAATCTGGTAATAAAAATATTTTGGTAACTGAGAGAGGGGCTAGCTTTGGTTACAATACTTTAGTATCAGACATGAGATCTTTGCCTATTATGGCAAAAAATGGATACCCTGTAGTTTTTGATGCAACACATTCAGTTCAACAACCCGGAGGAATGGGTGATAAAAGTGGAGGGCAAAGAGAATTTGTAGAGTATCTTGCTAGAGCCGCTATTGCTGTAGGAGTTGCAGCAATTTTTATGGAAACACATCCGGATCCTGACAACGCACCATCAGATGGACCAAATATGGTTCCGCTGTCTAAAATGTCAAAATTATTAAGTCAATTACTTAAAATAGATAAAATAATAAAGAATGGCTAAAATTGAAAAAATAAAAGGCCGTCAAGTTTTTGATAGCAGAGGTAATCCTACAGTAGAAGCTGAAGTTTTCTCAGTAAACGGCAATAATGCTTCTGCAATTGTACCTTCTGGAGCATCTACAGGGACTCATGAGGCTTTTGAGCTGAGAGATAGTGAAAATAAAAGTTATCTTGGTAAAAGTGTTTTGAAAGCTGTTGATAATATAAACGGAACAATAGCAAAAGCTCTAAAAAAAATTAATCTTAATGATCAAAAAAATATTGATAATATTTTAATAGATTTAGACGGAACCGATAAAAAGAAAAAACTTGGGGCTAATGCAATATTAGCAGTTTCAATAGCATCATGTAAACTCGCTGCTTCTGAAAAAAAAATATCCTTATTTAAACATTTAAAAGATTCTGAAACTTATCAATTACCAATACCTCTACTAAATATTATAAATGGTGGTGTCCATGCAAAAAATAATTTAGATATTCAGGAATTTATGATACGACCTGAAAAAGTAAGTTCATTTACTGAAGCAATGAGAATGAGTTATCTTGTAATTCAAAATTTAAAGGGCATGGTAGATAGCACCAATGTTGGCGATGAAGGAGGGTTTGCTCCAAATTTACAAAAAACAGAAGAAGCTGTTGAGCTAATAATGAAAGCTATTGAAAAATCGGGTTTTAAACCAGGTAAAGATATTTCTATTTGTTTAGACGTTGCTGCTAATGAGTTAGAAAAACCAAAAACAATTAATTATTATTCTGATTTAATTAAAAAATATCCTATAAAATCTATAGAAGATCCCTTTGGAGAGGATGATTGGCAATCTTGGAAGGAATTAACAAAATCTACTAATATTCAAATTGTTGGTGACGATTTGTTTGCTACTAATATTAAAAGATTAAAAAAAGGTATTGAAGAAAAGTCAGCTAATGCGATTTTAATTAAATTAAATCAAATAGGCACGGTAACCGAAACATTAGATGCTATTAACTTGGCCCAAAAAAATAATTTTAAAACAATAATATCACATCGGTCTGGTGATACAGAAGATACATTTATTGCTGATTTGGCAGTAGCTTCAAATTCTTCCCAAATAAAAACTGGTTCATTAGCAAGGTCAGAAAGAGTGGCTAAATACAACCGTTTATTGAGGATAGAAGAGGAGCTTGGAAATTCTGGAAAAATAGCTAAAGTTTAAAATAATGAGATTTATAAAAATAATTAACAACAACCGGTTTGTATTAATTAATATTTTTCTATTTATTTTTGTCTTACTTAATTTGTTAGATGGAGAAAGAGGTTTGATATCATATTTTGAAAAAAATGAAATTAAAAAAAGTCTTATAGGAGAAAAAAAATATTTAATTTCTAAATTAGAAATTATGGAGAAAAAAAATAGTTTATTAACCACTGATATAGATTTAGATTATCTTGAAACTATATACAGAAAAAAACTTATGGTTGGTAAAAAAGACGAAAGAGTTTACTTAACAGAATAGTATGTCATTAAGACACCCTGAAAAAATTAATAATCCAGTAAATCCAATTAAAAAAAAACCAAATTGGATAAGAACGAAACTCACTGATACAAAAAACTATTTTGAAACTAAAAAAATTATTGATGGGAAAAAAATTTTCACTGTTTGCCAAGAGGCCAACTGTCCTAATATTACAGAATGCTGGAGCAAAAAGCATGCTACATTTATGATTATGGGAGATGTTTGTACTAGAGCGTGCGCATTTTGTAATGTGAAAACTGGTAAACCGAATAAATTAGATATTTTTGAACCGATAAAGATTGCAAAGGCTACCAAAGAACTTAATTTAAAACATGTTGTTATTACTTCAGTTGATAGAGATGATTTAAAAGATGGAGGAGCAACTCATTTCTCAAAAGTAATATTAGAAACAAGAAGAATAAACCAAAATACTACGATTGAAGTTTTAACACCTGATTTTTTAAGAAAAGGTGATTCTTTTAGAATTGTAGCTAATGCTAATCCAGATGTTTTTAATCATAATATTGAAACAGTCCCAAGTCTTTATAGAAAAATAAGACCAGGTTCTAATTATTTTTCTTCAGTAAATTTATTAAAATCAATAAAAGAAATAAATAAAAACATATTTACTAAATCAGGTATTATGCTTGGATTAGGAGAAAGCAAAAATGAGGTTCTTAAAGTTATGGATGATTTATTGTTAGCTAACGTAGATTTTTTAACAATAGGTCAATATCTTCAACCAACAGTAAAACATTATCCATTGCAACGTTATGTCAATCCAAATGAGTTTAATGAGCTTAAAGAAATAGCATTATCAAAAGGTTTTTTAATTGTATCTTCCTCTCCACTCACAAGATCTTCTTATCATGCTGATGAAGATTTCTTTGAAATGAAAAAATTGAGAGAAAAACAATCTCAATGCCAACCAGTTCAATAAAAAAAGAAATACCCTGTTTAAAAGAGGAATTGATAAAAATGGTCCTAGATATTGAAAAATATCCAGAGTTTGTTCCTTATTGTCTTGATGGAAAAATTCATTCAAAAAAAGAAAAATTAGACAAAATTGAAATAATTGCAGATTTGACAATTGGAAAGAGCTTTTTCAAAGAAACATATAAAAGTTATGTTGTGTATGACAAGGGATTAGATTCGATTCACGTTGAGAATATAGGGGGCCCTTTAAAATATTTAGAAAATAAGTGGAATTTTAAAAAAAAAGGGGAAAAAAGTGAGGTAAATTTTTATATAAATTTTGAATTAAAAAATAAAATTTTAAATATATTAATGAAAAAATCATTTGGGATAGGTTTAAAAAAAATAGTAGATGCTTTTGAAAAAAGAGCTATAGAACTATTTAATAAATCTTAATATTAATTTTAAAGATTCATAAACTGCAGATTTTTGGATTTGTGACCTTCCTTTATTCCCGAATAAACATTTTTTAGATATAATTTTACTCCCTTTTTTAATACCTATATACACTAAACCAACAGGTTTATTCTTTGTACCTCCACTAGGCCCAGCAATACCTGTTATAGCTAAAGACATATTAGTTTTTCCTATTTTACTTAGATTTTTAGTCATAGATAAACAGACTGCCTCACTAACAGCACCATTTTTAGTAATTAATTTTTTTGGAACTTTAAGAACATTAATTTTTGAATAATTTGAATAGGTAACTAAACCTAGCTCAAAAATTTTTGAGGAACCCTTAATCGAAGTTATTGCTGCAGATAATAAGCCACCAGTACAAGATTCAGCGAACGAAATTTTTATTTTTTTTTTTCTTAATTTATCAACAATTTTTTTACTAAGGGCTTTCATTATTTATCCACCTAAAAAGAAAAATAAAATTATTAGAACCAAAATTGCATAAATACCCGCAAAGATATCGTCAAGCATAATTCCTAATGATCCTTTAATATTACTATCAACATAGTTAATAGGGTAGGGTTTCCAAATATCAAATAATCTGAATAGAAAAAAAGAAGCAATACAATAAAACTCTAATGGGGCAAGATATAAAGTTTCATAAATTGGAATAGCTAATAAAGGGAGCATCTGTCCAACAACTTCATCAATAACAATTTCTTGAGGGTCATCTGAATTAAATTCATTATATGAAACATTGATAGCAACAAAAGAATAGAAAAAAATGATTAAAGTTAGGAAAAATAAAATTAATATATTTGAAATATTAATTAAGAATAAAAAAATAAAGCAAGTAAATAAAGACGCAAAAGTTCCAGGCGCATACTTTATTTTTCCGATCATAAAAAAAGTTAAAAAAAATAAATTTAATTTATTAATCATAATTTGTAACTGAAGAAATAACTTCTGACGCTATCGCTTCACCTTTTCCTATCAAACCTAATTTTTCAGTAGTTTTCCCTTTTACATTTATCTGATAAGAATTTATTTTACACAAATTGCTTATTAGATTAACAATTTTTTTTGAATATTTTTTTATATTAGGTTTTTGGGCAATAATATTTATGTCAATATTATTTATTGAAAAATTTTTATTTTCTATCATATCAACAACTTTTTTTAATAGAACTGTAGACCTTATATTTTTATATTTTTTATTTTTATTTGAAAATAATTTTCCTATATCACCCAAACCACAAGCACCAAGCAAACTGTCTATAAGAGCATGTAGCACTGGATCAGAATCCGAATGACCTTGTAACCCAAGGGGGAAGGGTATTTTGATTCCTCCCAAGTAAAGTTTTCTACCTTTTATTAGTTTGTGTATATCAAAACCAATACCAAAACTTGTCCTCTGCTTTTTGAATGATTTAAAAACTTCAATATCTTCACTTTCAGTTATTTTTAAATTAGATTTATGTCCCTTTACTACCAAGACTTTATCATCATCATTAACAAATAATGCAGAATCATCATCAAAAAATTTATTTTTATTTTTTTTGTGTTTTTCGTAAATTTTACTAAAAGTAAAACCCTGGGGGGTTTGAGCAAATCTTAAAGAATTTCGTTCTATATTCTTAAAAACTATATTTTTTTTTACACGTTTTGTTGCATCGTTATTTTTTATTACTGGTATAACGGCATGATTTGTATTTAGATTTTTAATAATATTATTAATAATATTCCTACTTGGAAAAGGTCTAGCCGCATCATGAATCAAAACCTTTTTACATTTCATTTTATTTACTTTATCTAATGCTTTAAATGTAGAATCTTGTCTAGTTTTACCTCCAATAATCTTTATGGAGTTTCCAAGATTTAGTTTCTTAAGATATTTTTGGTGCTTTTTATTATAGACAATTAAAGTTTTTTTAATTTTTTTAAAATCACGGAATGCATCTAAAGAATGTTCCAATAAAGTCTTATTGTTAACCTTATTATATAGTTTTGGCGCATTAGATTTAAACCTTTTGCTATCTCCAGCAGCTAGTAGTATAAGAAATGTGCTCATTTTTTAAAAATTGCCATATATTTATTTTAAATATTAACTATTATTTAGTAAATGATTCATACCATCAAAAATACAAAATGGGTAATCACAACCTCAGTGGTTAGCATATTTTTTGGCCTAATAACTTTTTTTACTTTTATTAATCAGAGTTTTATAGAATTAAATGATTTCAACCTTCAGTTATTACTTTTTATTGATGCAATTTTAATAATATTATTTTTTACATTCATTATTAAAGAGTCTTATAGAATTTTGAAAGATAGAAGAAAAGGAAAAATAGGATCAGCAACAAGCTCAAGATACATAACTTTTTTTGTTACAACAACTTTATTGCCATCAATTTTAGTTGCAGTTTTTTCTCTCTTTTTATTTAATTTTGGTATTCAGCAATATTTTAATAAAAAAATTAAAACTATAGTTACAAATTCTTCTGAAGTAGCAAATAACTATGTTGAGCAAACAAGAGCTTCTATTGAGTCTGATATTATTTTGATGTTTTTGGATATTAATAATAAATCTAATTTATTCTATGACAATCCAAAAAAATTTTTAAGTCTCCTGGCGACGCAAAGACTGCTAAGAAAATTAGATGAAGCGTACCTATTAGATAGCTCTGGAAATATTATAATGTCCAATGTAATTGATACTCAATATAGATTTATTGAACCTAGCGAAGAAGCTTTTTTACAATCTTTAAATGGAAAGCCAGTAAGAATTATAGATTCCTCATCTAATAGAACATCAGCTTTAATTAAATTAAATAATTTTATTGATACATATCTTTATGTTGTGAAATTTATGGATCCTAAGCTAATGGATTATTTAAGACAAACAAATCAGGCAATTGGTTTTTATTATACCGTTCAAAATCAAAAAACAGGTATAAAAATTACTTTTGCAATAATTTATATATTAATTGTTTCATTATTATTATTTTTAGCGATTGTTATTTCTATTAATTTTGCATCTAGATTAACTATACCAGTAGTTAATTTAATTGGAGCTTCAGAAAAGATTAGCTCAGGTGATCTAAGTGCTAAAGTTCCGAATATTGAAACTGATAGCGAATTCAAAAAATTAAATGATAATTTCAATTCAATGATAGATAGATTGAAAAAGCAGCAAGAAAAATTGCTTTTAACGGAAAGATACGAAGCTTGGGAAAATGTTGCGAGGAAATTAGCACATGAAATAAAAAATCCACTTACTCCAATACAGCTGTCGATTGATAGAATAAGAGAAAAATACTTAGATAAAATTACAGAAGACAAGAAAGATTTTTCAAACTATCTCGATACAGTTGCTAATCAAATCAATGACATTGAGCACTTAGTTAATGAATTTTCAGATTTTGCTAGAATGCCAAAACCAATTTTAAAAAAAATTAACCTTAATAATATTATTTCTAGGGTATTAAATTTACATAAACTTTCAGAAAAAAATATAGATTTTGGAAATTATAAAGTTAATAAGTCATATTATATAAAAGCTGATGAGGAGCAAATCCATAGGGTTTTTTTAAATTTGATAAAAAATTCGATCGAATCTGTAAATGAAAAAATGAAAAAAAATGTTGATTATAAAGGAAAAATTAGCGTAGATATTGGAGTAGATAGAGATTATATATACGTTAATGTTTCTGATAATGGAATCGGTTTTGAAAAAGTAAACAAAACAAAAATGTTAACACCGTATTTTACTACTAAAAAAGGCGGATCTGGTTTGGGATTAGCAGTAGTCACTAAAATTGTAAGTGATCATAATGGATTTATAGATTTTATTAGCATTAATAAAGGAGCAACAGTAAAAGTATCGTTACCGAAAAATTATGAATAATGAAATTCTAATTATTGATGACAATTCAGATATTAGGTTATTAATTTCTAGTATTCTAAATGATAAGGGTTTTCAAATTAGGCAGGCAGCTAATTATGACCAGGCTTTAAACGAGATAAATAAAAAATTACCTGACGCAGCTATTATTGATGTGAAACTTGACAAAGGGGATAACGATGGAATTGATTTACTAAATATTATAAAGAAAAAAAATGATGAAATTCCAGTAATAATGATCTCAGGTCACGCCAATGTTCAAATGGCTGTGGATTCATTAAAGTTAGGTGCTTTTGAATTTTTACAAAAACCATTTTCTTCAGAAAGATTGTTAAATTTTGTAAAAAGAGCTTTAGAAAATAGAGAGCTTAAAAAAGAAAAAAATATCTTGGAAAGTAAACTTTTTCATTCATTTGACATTATTGGAGAAAGCTTAGAAATTACAAAGATAAAAAATTTAATTAATAAATTAGCTAACACAGAAAGTAGGGTTTTTATTTCAGGTCCAACAGGTTCTGGAAAAGAATTAATTGCCCGCCAAATACATAAAAAATCATCACGTTCAAAAAAACCATTTGTTGTCGTTAATGGAGCATTATTGAATCCAGAAAAATATGATTTAGAGCTTTTTGGATCAGAAAATTCAGATGGTATAATTAATTATGGTTTTTTTGAAAAAGCTAGAGATGGAACGTTACTAATTGATGAAGTATCAGAGATACCATTGGAAACCCAAGCAAAAATTCTAAGAGTTTTGGTAGATCAAAAATTTAAGAGGGTTAACGGTACAAAGGAAATTAATGTTAGTGTTAGAATAATAAGCACATCCAGTAAAATTATACGCGAAGAAGTTAATTTAGGAAATTTTAGAGAAGATTTATACCATAGGCTTAATGTGGTACCAATTTTTATTCCTCCATTAAAAGAAAGAACAGAAGATATCCCTTTATTATTAAATTATTTTAAAAAAAAAATATCTGAGATAAATGGAATAAATGAAGTTAAATTAGATACAAATTTTAATTTATTTTATAAGTACGATTGGCCTGGAAATGTGAGAGAACTAAGAAATTTGGTAGAAAGAATTTCTATCTTGTCAGTTAATGAAAATAAAGTTGATATAAATAATTTAGTAAGTGACGCTCTTTCTAATAAAAGCGGTAAAGTAAATAATGATACATATGAAAACGTATTTTCTTATCCTCTCAAAGAAGCCAGAGAAAAATTTGAAAAGGAATATCTAACTTCGCAAATAAAAAAACATAAAGGTAATATTTCCAAAACAGCTGAATTTATAGGCATGGAAAGATCAGCGCTGCATCGCAAACTTAAAACTTTAGGTATCAAAGGCGTAAATTAAATGAATATAGTTATATGTGGAGCCGGAAGAGTAGGCTTTTCAATTTCAAAACAATTATCTGAGCAAGGTCATTCAATTACGGTGGTCGATCAATCGAGTGAGTTTATTCAGAAAATTAATGATACGCAGGATGTCAAAGGTGTAGTTGGTAGAGCAACTTATCCTTCAGTTTTAGAAAAAGCAGGAGCAGAGGATGCGGATATGATCATTGCTGTAACTACAAGCGATGAGACAAATATGGTAATATGCCAGGTAGCTCATTCTATCTTTAATATAAATAAAAAAATTGCAAGAATAAGAGGCCAGGAATTTCTTGGAGGAAAATGGGGTAAATTATATGGAAAATCTAATCTTCCAATTGATGTAATAATTTCTCCTGAGTTGGAAGTTGCTAAATCTTTGCAAAGAAAACTGGATGCACCAGGAGCTTTGGATAGCGTTCCATTTGTTGGAGGAAAAATTAAAGTATTAGAAATAGATATAGATAAAAAATGCCCTCTAGTTAATACAGAATTAAGCAAATTGACACAAAGTTTTCCAGACCTAAAAGCCAATATCCTGGGAGTAATTCGAAGTGAAAAATTTGTTATACTTAAAAAGAAGGATAAAATATTAGTTAATGACAAAGCTTTTGTTGTAATAAATGCTTCTCAAATTAATGCTACTCTCTCAGCATTTGGCCATGAAGAAAAAATTGCAAAAAAAGTTTTAATTGTTGGTGGTGGCAACATTGGTTTTAATTTAGCAAAGAATTTAGAAACTGATTCAAAAGGAGTAAGAGTTAAAATTATAGAAAAGAATAAAGAGAGAGCAGAATTAATAGCAAATGAGCTTAACAACACAATTGTAATTAATGGTGATGGTCTTGAGGAAGATGTTTTAAAAGAAGCAAATATTGAAGAGGCAGAAACAATATTATCTTTAACAAACGACGATGAAGATAATATTATGGTTAGTGTATTAGCTGAAAAAAATAATCCGAATAAAAGGACAATTGCACTTGTTAATAAGCAAAACTATAGTTTGCTGCAGTCATCATTAAAGATTAATGATTTAGTTGATCCAAGACAAACAACAATATCAACTATATTAAAGCACGTACACAAAGGAACTATCGAAACAGTTTATACTCTACTTGAAGGACAATATGAGTTCATCGAGGCTGAAGTATTAGAAACATCTGAATTAATCAGTAAATCAATTAAAGAATCAAATCTTCCACCTGAAATAAGAATAGGAGCTGTGGTTAGAAAAAAAGATGTAATTATTCCAAAATCAGATTTCGTGTTTGAAAAAAAAGATTGGGTAGTTTTTTTAACTAAAAGAGAACATTTAGATAAAGTGGAAAGTTTATTTAGAATTAGTTCATTAATTTAATGAATTTTAGAAGTATATTATTTTATTTAGGAATTTATTCTTTACTAGTTTCACTATTTAGTATTTTAAATATTTTTTATTCTGTATATTTTGAGTTCATTATAGGCATTAACTCATATATAATTACATTTATTGTCTCATTTTTTTTAGGATCAATTTTTTATTTGATTGGTCGAAAACACAGTAAAAATATTAATTTAATAGATCAAATTATTTTTATTTTATTAAGTTTTATTTTAATACCTTGGTTAATTAGTATTCCGTACATTTTGAGCATTTACGGAATAGGAATTTTAGATTCGTACTTCGAATCAGTATCAGGATTTACAACAACCGGATTTTCTATCATTCAAAACATTGAGAATATAGACGATCCTCTTTTATTATGGAGATCAAGTTCTCAATGGATGGGTGGTCTGCTATTTTTATTGGCAACTATTGGTACAATAGGATCTAAACAAATAAAAATTAAGCCGGCCTATTTAATTTCAGGTGGCGCCTCTGGAAGAAATTTCTATACAAACTTTAATTCAAATTTTATTAAAATTTTTTTAATATATATTTCAACAACTCTTTTTGTAATTTTTGTGTATAATTTAATAGATTTAAGATTGCTTGATTCATTCAACTTAGCTTTTACAGCAGTTTCAGCTGGAGGATTTATTCCAGATAAAAATTTGTCTAATATTTTATTAAACAACTTTCAAATTTTTGTGTTTTCATTAACTTTATTATTTCCTGTTTTTAATTTCTTTTTGTTATACGATGTAGTTACAAAAAAATTTTCTTTCAAAAGTTATTACGAAGATTTACATTTAAGTTTGCTAATAATAATTTTAACTTTAGTTTTTTATTTTTTTGTTATTCCTGATGAGTTTTTTTCTAATATTTTATTTGCTGTAATTTCCTCAATTTCTACTTCAGGTATTTCAATTAATAAAACTAATTTAGATTTATCTTTAGCTTTTATAATGTTAACAATAATAGGTGGTTCTTTAATATCTACTTCTTCTGGCTTTAAATATACAAGAATATATATTCTTCTTAAAATTTCCTATCAAGAAATTTATAGATTAGTCAAACCAATAAATGTAATTGATAAAAATTTATATAATTCAGAATCAAAGATTGACGATCAAGATCTAAAAACAGCATTTTTGGTTTTTTTATTATTTATTATATCTATATTTATTTTATCAAGTATATTAGCTCTTGATTATTTAACTTTTGAAAATTCTTTTAAATTATCCATTCTTACACTTACTAATACTGTAAATTCATCGTTATATGGAATGGAAAATTTAAATTTTTTAGACTTGGGCGATTCTACTAAAATTGTATTAATTATATTTATGATATTAGGAAAGGCAGAAATAATTACAGTGATATTTCTAATTAAAAGGTTTATTTTTAAAGAATAAATTATGGCTAACATATTAATTATAGGCGCAGGATCTATGGGCACAGCCTTTTCCTTTCCATGTTCAGATAATAATCATACAGTAACTATTATAGGTTCACATTTGGAAAACGAATTTATTGATAAGATTAATTCTACAGGAATACATCCCGCGTTAAATTGCAAAGTACCAACAACAGTTAAATTTCTAAAGTTTGAGAATCTAAAAAATGAGATTAATAAAAAAATTGACCTTATTGTAATTGCAGTAATTGCAAAAGGTATTGAGTGGGTTTCGGTAGAATTAAGTAAGTTAATAAAGAAAGAAATCCCAATTTTAATTCTTACTAAAGGGCTAGCTATTAATAATGACAATTATGAAGTGTTAGCTCACAAGATGGAGCGTATTTTTAAAAAAAACGGTATCAAAAAAATAAATATTTCTGCTGCAGGAGGCCCATGTTTAGCTGCAGGTTTAGCAAACAAAGTCCATACATCTGTAGTATTTGCAAACAAAAATATTAAAACGGCAGATAAAATATCTAAATTAGTTTCTACAAATTATTATCACGTATTTACCTCAGATGATGTTGTAGGAGTGGAGGTGTGTGCTGCAATAAAAAATATTTTTTCAATGGCCGTTGGGGCCTCTATTGGCCTATGTAATCAAGATGGGTCAAAAGAAAAAAAAAATAAGAATTATTTAAATACTTCTGCTGCCCTTATTCAAGAATCTATCAATGAAATGATTATATTTGTAGAAAAATTAAAAGGAAAAAAAAAGTCAGTAATAGGTCTAGCTGGCATAGGAGATTTATATGTTAGCGCAGACGGAGGAAGAAATAGTAAAATGGGAGAATATTTGGGCCAAGGAATGACCTTTAATGAAGCAAAAAAAACAAAAATGTCTAATATTACTATTGAGGGAGCTGATCTTGCTTTTGAAATAGGAGCTAAGGTAAAAAAAGATTTTAATAATAAAACACTTCCACTAATGATTAGTATAATCAATACTATTTGCGAAGAAAAACCTCTAAAAGTTGATTGGGATAATTTTAAGTAAATTCTTTGATTCATTACAAATTTTAGTATAAATAAAAAATAGAGCGCCCTTAGCTCAGTGGATAGAGCATCGGTTTTCTAAACCGAGGGTCGTAGGTTCGAATCCTTCAGGGCGCGCCAAAACAATTAATATTTAATCTGAAATAAACTTATTCTTATAACTTTTTATTAAGTTTGGGTTTTGTTTATTTTTATAAAGTATAAAATTACCACAGGTCAATATGTCTAAGTTAGTTCCCATAAAACATTGGTAAGCATCATTTACGTTACAAACAATAGGCTCGCCGCGAACATTAAAAGAAGTATTAATAAGAATTGGGCAACCTGTTATTTTTTTAAAACTTTGCAAAAGTTTATAATATTTAGGATTTGTTTTAATATCTACAGTTTGTATTCTAGCTGAATAGTCAACATGAGTAACTGCAGGGACATCTGATCTTTTGATGTTAAGTTTGTCTATGCCAAATAATTTTTTTTCATTTTCATTCATTTCTCTTTTTAATTTATCACTTATATTAGCTACCAAAAGCATATAAGGACTTTCTACATTTAGATCAAACCAATTTTGCAAATCTTCTTTAATTATTGATGGAGCAAAGGGTCTAAAACTTTCTCTAAATTTAATTTTAAGATTTAAAATTTTTTGCATATTATCTGACCTAGGATCCGCAATAATAGATCTTGAGCCTAAAGCTCTTGGGCCAAATTCCATTCTTCCCTGAAACCAACCTACAGTTTTTTCTTTTGATAATTCATTTGAAATAGTTGCTAATAATTTTTCTTCTGTGAGTTTTTCATAGATTGCTCCTAAATTCTTTAAATCTTTTTCTATTTGATCGTCATTATAAGATGGTCCAAGGTATGATCCCTTCATTTCATCTTTATTATTTGAAATCCTTTTATTACTAAGTTCTTTATACCATAAGGCTAAAGCAGCGCCCAGCGCACCACCCGCATCAGAAGCTGCTGGCTGTATCCATAAATTTTTAAATATTTTTTCTTTTACAATTTTTCCGTTGGTAACACAATTTAAAGCTACACCACCAGCCATACATAAATTTTCATTAGAATATTCTTTTGCGATAGATTTAACCAACCTTAATACAATTTCATTAGTTACAGATTGAATTGATGCGGCAATATCCATATGAAATTGAGTTAATTTATCTTTTGAGGAGTTTCTAACAGGTTTACCGAATAGCTTAGAGAACTTTGTATTTGTCATCTTAAAACCAGTAGCGTACTCAAAATATTCCATGTTTAATTTAAACGTTCCATCATTTTTTAAATCAATTAAATTATCATAAATTACTTTTTCGTACTTTGGTTCACCATAAGGAGCTAAACCCATAACCTTATATTCACCACTTAAAACCTTAAAACCTGTGTAGTAAGTGAAAGCAGAATAAAGAAGTCCTACAGAATGAGGGAAGTGAATCTCTTTTAAAATATCAAGTTTGTTACCATCACCTTTTGCTACAGTTGTTGTTGCCCATTCGCCAACACCATCCAAAGTTAAAACCATCGATTCCTTAAATGGTGAAGGATAAAAAGCACTAGCAGCATGACTTAAATGGTGTTCTGAAAAATAAATTTTATTAATATCAGAAAATTTAGAATCATGTCGTTTCAGCTGATCAAATAAGAATTTTTTTTGAAAAAGTTTCTCTCGTAACCATATTGGCATAGATCTACAAAATGAGGAAAAACCTCTTGGAGCGAAAGCTAAATATGTTTCCAATAATCGTTCAAATTTTAAAAAGGGTTTTTCATAAAAAGCGATATAATCTATTTGACTTAGTTTAATATTTGATTGTCTCAAAACAAATTCAACAGCATGAAAAGGGTAGCTCGAATCATGCTTTATTCTAGAAAATCTTTCTTCTTGTGCCGCTGCTAAAATTTCATTATTTTTAATCAATGCTGCTGCACTATCATGATAAAAAGCTGATATACCTAATATGTAGGACATTTCTAAAAGATTGTATAAATAAAAGGTGCCACAGCAGAACCTTGAGTTAATACTATTAAACTTCCAAAAATTAAAAGAAAAAACAAAATTGGCAATAACCAATATTTTTTTCTAGTTTTTAAAAATTCAAAAAATTCTTTTAAAAAAGAAATCATTAGAATTGGCGCTTCATTGTGTTATTAGTTTTTTCTCTTTTAATCCAATAAGTTTCTTTTTTATCATTATATTTTGTTCTTAATAAATCTTTACCAAAAACTTTTAATAGCAAACCGATAGGAGTAAGTACAAAGAAAAAAATCACACCCATTATAATTGGAGATATTATATTTCCAAGATAAACACCAAGTTTAATCCATACTTTATTAAATGGAGTTAAAATTTTTGAGTTCACAACTCCTAAAATTAAAAAAAACAAAGAAGTAAAAAAAAGCCATATATTTAATGATCCACCGTTTATAACTGGTAATAAGCTGAGAATTAAGAAAAAAACAAAAAAAACCAAACCAAAACTTCGATTAGTACCCATTTCTGTTTTAGAATTAGTTAGCATTTTATTTATTTTTTAATATCATGTTTTTACAAATGAGTCTTGAAAAAAATAAAATTCTGATTTCTGTTCTTATTTCTACGTTACTTTCCCTCATTTTTTTTTATTTCTTGTTTTTTTTGAAAATTTCATTTGAAAAACATTATGATGCACCTTATCTATTTAGTTCAGTTGATAAACTTGAATTTCACAAAAAATATTCAAAAAAAATTCATCACTTAAGAGACAGCGATGGTAGATGGGAAGACGGTGGACCTGAAGAATATTTGTTTAGTATATTTAGTAAATTTTCTAATAAAAAAAATAAAATTTTATTTCAGGGCGATTCTTGGATGGAGCAAATTAATTTAGAGAAGAAATCTTATAATTTGGTTAAGGAATTTGCTACTACAAATAATATTGGAATAATAAATGGTGGTATTACATCTTTTTCACCATCTTTGATGAAACTTCAGTATCAAATTTTAGAGAAAGATTTTAATTTTAAACCTAATGTTGTTGTTGCCTATATAGATCAAACAGATTTAGGAGACGAACTCTGTAGGTATAAAGATCAAAGTGTTTATGATAAAATGAATAATTTAGTTAACGTTAAAAACGAAAGTCACTCACGAGCAACATATGATTATACAAAGCTTTATGAGATTTCAAAAATTAAACTTAAATATAATTCGAAATTTAAAAGAAATATTAAATTAACAAATTTTTTTATTAGTTATGCTCCAAAAAGGTTGTTTCAAAAAATAAAATCTATTAAGAAATATGGATGGGAAGATAAAGATAAATCAAAATGTTATTTATCTGTTATCAGCGAGTATTTGATTAATAATAGTAATGAAGATTTAGTTTATTTTAAAACTAAAGTTGAAGATTACATTAATATGTTATTAAAAAAAGATTATATTGATAAAATCATAATTGTAACTTTTCCTCATAGAAATCATATTTTTGAAACAAGTGAACTTGAAAAAGAGAAAAGACCATATTTAACAAATGTTTCTGGTATTATTGAAAATATAGTTAAAGATGAGAAAAAAATTAAACATTTAAATTTTACAAATTTAGTTTCAGAAGGAGAGATAAAAATTGAAAAAAGTTTTTTTGTTAAAGGTGATGCCGCATCACATTTGACGGAAGAAGCCCACGCTAATATATTTACTAAAAATATAATTAATATAATAAAAAAAAATATTTTTTAATATTTCTTTCTTAAAGTTGAAAGTAATAAACCATTTCTATAAACGCTAACAATATCTTCTCCTTTTATTTTATCAAAGCAGGTTTTTACATTGCGAATCGAATCGCCATTTTTTTGACTCACAACTCTATTTGTCATTAGCACATAATCTATATTTTTTTCATCTATTCCTACCTGTTCATATTTAAAATTATTAATTTTATCTAATTCCCGTCTTGAAAAATCGTGTGCTACACCACAAAAAGCTAAAGTTATTTTTTGATTTTTTAAATTTAAATTTTCTTCCAAAGAGATTTTTTTAATTAATTCTTTCGTTGATATAGCCCAATAATCGTTTTCAAATTTTTTATATGCATTTGAAAAATTTCCCGAAAACAAATTTAGATAAGTGTATTGATAAGGTGTCAGAGAAACAAATATTTTAAGATAATAAACAAAGAAAACTAAAATAATACCTGATAAAAATTTATTCTTTTTCGCTTTAATATTTATAAACAAATAATATATAGCCAAACCTGGGATTATGCATAAATAGGGTATTATGTTTAAAAAAAGTCTAATTCCGTCATATATTCTATAAGGAGAAACTAAATAAATCAAAGTTGGTAGAAGTATTATAAATAATAGCAGAAATATTTTAGGCAAAAAGGATTTAAATTTTTTTTTAAAAAAATCAATTTTACATATTAGCAAGTATATAAAAATCGCATAAGAAATTAATATGAATTCAGGTGATCTATAGAAAAAACTTATAGGAATATAATAAAAAGGGAGATTATTTGTGTCATATATATTACCGTTAAATAATGTCCATGGCACACCATAAGGAATGCTTTTCATTTGAGTTAAAAATAAATTTAAAGGTTCAGTAAAAATATTTCCATGCACTTGTGGCCAACAGGAAACAGTAATTAAATACGCTATCAACAAAACTACAAATGAATGTTGAAAAAATTTTGTAAAAGAAAATTTATTGCTAGTTATTTTTTTCAAAAATAAAATTTCAATTATTATGAAAAAAAATAATGGTATTAAAGTTGCAGCAAAAGGTATTCTTACTCCAGTACCCAAACCTATAGTCAAGCCAGCTAGAATTACATAGTTTGTTGAACTGTCATTTAAATTTTGTTTTTTAATATATCTTAAAAGAATATAAGTTGTCCAAACATTTGCAAAAGCTACTATTGTGTCCTTCGAGTTTATTGCCATATGCCCGAAAAGAGATGGATTAAGAAAGCAAATAATAAATACAATTTTTCCTACATCTTTATTAAATAAAATGGATGTGATTTTGTATGCTCCAAACACAGTTAAGATTGAAAATATTGAATTAGTGAGATGAAAAATTTCAACAGAAATTTTTTTTGGAAACATTTTTGTAATAAAAATAGCGAAAGTGTCGTAAAAACCTGGATAAAATTCATCGAATTGTGACGTCCAGTAGTTTTCAAGCGATAATCCTGAAAAAAGATATTTTAATCTTTCGTTACCTCTGGTCATCTCAAAACCCTCATCTAAGGAGCTTCCAGTAATTAGAGCACAATATAAAGCGAAAAATAATAGAATGAGAATGATAGAATTTTCAATTTTTTTTAACATGTAATTGGGATAGAAAAATTAATTTTGCAATTTACTTTTATCTAAATCTTCAAATTCTTTTTTAAGTTTTATATATATTTTATATAGTAATATTTTATCTTCTTCAGAAATAGAATTTTCTTTTTTAAGACCATCATTTAATTCTTTTCTTATTTTTTCACCAACTTCATATCTAAAATCTTTTTGATTAAATAATAATATTTTATCTATTTTTTCTAATCTTTCAGCTAAGATTAAGTTAAACAATATGTTAACAACAATTATAATCATAACCGCTACAGAAAATAATTTTAAAATAAAAGTTTTCATATTATTTTATTAACCTCCTAATTTTTTTGTACATATTTAAACTAGCTAATATTGTCATGTCCATATCATAGTAAGCATAATCCGCCAACCTCCCTCCAAATAAAAAATTATTCAATTTATTTGCGGTTTTTATATAATTTTTTTGAATAATTTTATTTTTAATATCATTTATTGGGTAATAAGGTTCTTCATTATTTAATAATGGAAATTCTCTAATCACTACAGTTTTGTTAATATTAAAATAATTTCTTTCAGGATGTAGGTGCTTAGGTTCATGCACTCTAGTATATTTATACTTTAATTCAGGATAATTAATAACGGAATTACCTTGATAATCTGAAGTATTAAAAATCTTTTTTTCAAATTTTAAAGATCTCCATTCCAATTTGCCATGTTTATAATTGAAAACTTTATCCAAAGGGCCAGTATATATTGTAAAATATTTAACTTTAAATTTATTATCGTTAATTATGTAATTTGTGTTTAATTTTATTTTAATATTTTTATTATCTAACAAGTTTGACACAAATTTGGTATATCCGTCTTCTGGTATACCTGCCCATCTACTATTTTTTTGATAAGTTTCATCGTAATTAAATCTTAGTGGCAATCTATTAAATATTGTACTAGGAAGGTTTTTTGGATCTTTGCCCCATTGTTTTTTAGTATAATTTTTTATAAAAGATTCATATAATTGCTTACCAATTTGAGACAAAGCCTTACTTTCAAAATTAAAATTTTTTTGCTTTATAAAAGGTTTGGTTAAAGTTTTTACATATTTTTTAGCATCATCAGGCGAAAAGTTTTTTTTAAAAAAAGAATTAATTGTTTCCAAGTTAATAGGTAGTTGGTAAATTTTATTTTGGTATCTTGCTAGACTTTGATGTCTATAAGAATTTAAAGTAGTAAATTGATTTATATATTTCCATACAGATTCATGACTTGTATGAAATATGTGTGTGCCATATTTATGGTATTCAATACCAGTAGATGGATCGATTAAGCTGTATATATTTCCAGCGATATGGTTTCTTTTCTCTAATATTATAACTTTTTTTTTTAGATCATTCGTAATTCTTTCGGCTAAAACTGACCCATAGAGACCACAGCCTACAATTAAAAAATCAGTTTTGATCATAATTTATAATTTTTTTATTTATTTGATAAGTCTATCCATTATGCTATGCGCAAAAGCCATAATAGTTCCTTGGGGAGATTCTATTGTATTTGTTGGCAATATACTAGAGTCAACGCAAAATAAATTATCGTGTAAAAAACTTTTTCCATTAACATCAAAGAAGTCCTTATTTTTATTATTAGATGCCATTCTAGCAGATGACATCCCATGAACTGAGACAGCATCAATGTCACTTTTTTTTATTTTACCCATCACTTTTTTTACATCATCGAGGTTTTCAGCCAAATAATTATTATTAAAAGGCATATAAATTTTTTTTGCACCTATATCGAATAAAAATTTAGAAAATAAAAATAGATATTTTTTAATATTATTGAAATCATAATCATTTAATGAATATATAAGTAATGGATGACTATAAAAATTATTAATTTTAACTTCACTGCTCGCTCTTACCTGCATTACATATGTTGCTAGATAATCCATTTTTTCTAAAAGCTCATTAACTTTATATTTGTCAATACTATTCAACCCAGAAAACAAATATGATTTATCAAAATTAGCAGAACAAAATAATATACCTTTAGATAAATATTCTGTAATCTGCCTAGTAAAAATTGTCCCAAAATTACTATTAAGTTTTTCTTTAAATATTATATTAAATCTTAAATTGAGATGAACTTGCATTTTACTTTTTAAACAAGAGTTTCCAAAACTTTTTTTGATTAAAAGTGGGGTTTGAATAGGACCGCATGCTAAAATTATTTTATTAAATTTAATGTAAATATTTTTGTTATTAATTTTTACTTTTAATTTATAGGGATTTTTATTTTGTAATATTATTTTTTCAGCTCTTGCTTTTGTAAGGATTCTTAAACCAGAATTTGCTGCTGGATATATATAACTTTGTAAAGTACTTTGTTTAGCTTCTGAAACGCAACCAGTTGTACACTTATTATGTCTTTTACAGTTGATTACAGCTCTTGGAACGGTGACGCATTTAATATTGTTTTTTTTAGCTAAATTATTAAGAAGTTCGCTATCTTTGTTGTAATTATTTTCGTCCTTTTCTAATTTAACATTTAATTTTTCTTCGATTTTCGAAAAAAAAGGGTTCAAATTTGATTTGTTATATATATCTGTATTAAGTTTTTTTTCCCATTCATCCAATATAATGTCTGGAGTTCGCCAAATTAGTCCGCCATTAACATAGGTTCCACCACCTAAACACATGCCTTCGCCAAAACCGAACGATGGCTTTCCAATAATTGGTGTAACACCAGAATATCTCCAAGCATTTTGAAATGATTTAGCTATAGATCCTTTAAAAAAATTAATGGGATAATGATTACCCTCTTCAATTAAAACGACATCCTTTTTTTTCTTTGACAATTCATAAGCAGCAACAGATCCTCCAGCTCCAGATCCTACGACAAGATAGTCGCAGGTAATATTATCTATATCTTTAATATAATTCTTAAGAAGAATATCATCCATAATAATATATTATTGAATAAATTTTTAAAAACTTAAAAATATTTTTTAAAATAAATATTTTTTTAGTAAACCTTAAAATTAATTTAAAAAATTTTTTTTCAATCTTTTTATTAAAAAAAAATATTAAAAAAAAGAAATAAAGAAAAATGACTTGAGCAACAAAAACAGAATATAAAAATTTAACAGAAAAATGAGAATTATTAATTACATTAGTTATATATTCATAAAAATCTTCTTTATCTTTTTGTTTTTCGAAATTTTCAGTATTTAAT
>CEUZ01086368.1_pt1 | contig 20906 bp, 16 predicted proteins | sample 361511 | NCBI WGS metagenome assembly CEUZ01 (sample SAMEA2622822, study PRJEB7988) | marine metagenome | biome: marine biome (ENVO:00000447); feature: surface water layer (ENVO:00002042); material: "saline water (ENVO:00002010), including plankton (ENVO:xxxxxxxx)" | depth 5 m
CTACGTCTTTCCGAAGAACCTCTGATATTTGAGTCCAAAATAAACCCTGAAACGTGAATGGCTTTGTCCTTGTGAACTAAAGCAGAGGCAGTCAGCCTATCACTATAGGCTCTAACATCTTCCCCCAGACCCAAGGCAGGATATTTTGCTGCTTCAAGGGCAGAAAATTCTTCAAAAAATGACCTCGCCTCTTCCCTACCTGGGTGTGGTGTTTCCATTCGATACTCCAAAGCATCAACAGCCATAGATTCAACCAATTTCTGTAGATGTTTGTTCAAAGTATCTCTGCTATTAAAGAGATCAAAACCGATAATTCTTTCATTGATGGAAAATAGACTCCCTACTTGGTTTGGAGTGGGCCTCATACCCTCCTTAATGAGGTTTAGAATTTCTTCAAAGCTGCTGTACATATCACGCATAGATGCAGTTCTTGAATGAGCCCCCAACAACCTTTCTTTATCACTTATGTCGTTCCAAACTTCACTTTGATTAGAACTTCTGGTTCTTCTGCTTGCCATCGATTCGGAGACGCTTCTTTGCCTACTCCTCCTGCCTCTGTTGAAATGCATTTTTCCTTCAGAAAAGAAATGCTCAGAGGTATAACTCCAACGCCCTCGCTCCACGCAACTAACCGGAATTTCTATTTTTTTGAGAGCAGGTAACAGGATCGACAAATTTACTATACGGTCCTGTTTTGCACCTATTAAATGCTCTCCGTCCAAGATGAAAACAGCGTCTTCATTCTTGTTCTCCACAAAAAGGGTTGGAACAGAACCGCTTTCATCAACTTCTGTTACCTTTACTGTTCCTAGATTTACTTGCTCACTGAAATCCAAATAATTTTCTTTTTCACTTATTTCTGCCTCCAAAGGAAACATGGTTAAGTTTTGCATACTAATAGGAAAGCCAATGGAAACTTGGGATAGAGAGGCCTCAAATATATTCATAATTACTCTTGTTACAAAAAAGGGTGAGGAGCATTTTAAGATATGTGTACGACAACTGCTGTCGGATAGATGTGCTACTATATTCAATTTATAAGGAGATCTTTATGCCTGATACCACCTTGAGACAATTAAAACTTCTAGAATGCATTCCAAGGTTCCCTTTCAAAAAAACACCCCAAGAAATGAAGGAGGTGCTTGAAAGTGAAGGTTTTGATATATCCGAAAGAAGTATTCAAAGAGACTTAATTAAGCTTTCCTCGGTCCTCCCCCTGATCAGTGATGAAAGGAATAAGCCTTTTGGTTGGTCATGGATAAGAAATGCTCCCGATTTTGGTCCTGCCATGGATCCTATCGAGGCTTTGTCTCTTTCCCTCGCACACCAATACTTAGAGCCCCTCATGCCCGGACAAAGTTTTAACAGAGTAAAAATATTCTTTGATCGGGCCGATTCTGTTTTGAAAGAATCAAGCAGGAGTAAAATTAAGAAATGGCGGGACCGAGTTAGAGTGGTCCCTCAATGGCAAAGATTAATTTCGCCAAAAATTAACGAAAAAGCTCAATCCGCTATTTACGATGCCTTACTTCGAGGCAACCAATTGAAGGTTAATTACGTAAAACGAGGAACCACTGAAGGTGAAACCAGGCTAGTTAACCCTTTAGGTATAGTGCTCCAAGGAAATGTACACAGATTAATTTGTACGATGGCAGAAGATCCTGACAACGTAAGGCATTTACCTATTCATCGATTCAGGAGAGCTGAATGGAATGGGTTAAAATCCAAAGAACCTATAGGTTTTGATATGGACGAGTATATCGAAGAACAAAGAATAGGTTTTCTTTTATCCAATAAACCCATCAATATTGAAGTCCTGTTTGAAGCCTCTTCAGGGTTTCATTTAACTGAAACCCCGATTAGTAAAAATCAAAAACTGAATCAGTTAGAAAGCGGTAAATTTTTACTAAAAGCTTCCTTGGCCAATACTGAACAGTTACGCTGGTGGTTGCTGGGATTTGGAAACAGAGTGGAAGTCCTAAAACCTAAATCTCTGAGAAATGAGTTTACTGAAATTGCTAAAGGTCTCTCCAAGATATACAAGTAAATAAAGCTTTTATCCGACATTAGTTGTCGCATAGATGTTATATAATCGGGCAATATGAAAAAATTATTTTGCCTGCTGCTTCTATTTCCATTTTCCTTATTTGCCGGTGTACACCTAACAACAATAGACAACTTCAATATCTTCAGCACGTCAGAACACGATCTAATTGTAAGTAAGCTAGGACATAAAGACAGAGTAAATCCATGTGTGAATCTGACTGGTACTACGAAGAGGTTGAACCAAAGATAAAGGAGATGGATGTTTAATTGGTGGTTAGTATTTTGTTGGGGTTTAGCCTTAGTAGCTTTCTTATCTATAGTTCTTCTAATTTTTGCCTTTAGAGACGCCTCATTCTTACTGTTTCTACAATTTTCCTTTACGACAATCTCTCTTCCTCTTGCTACTCATTTTCTGACCAAGCACTATCATTTTGCTCAAACCGACCGTTTTGAAGAAGAAATTGATGAGAAGGAATTTGATTTGGAAGGAAGATTCTGTATTAATCCGTAGTTAATACATTCAAAAATAATTCAGATTATTTATGCTGTCCAATATAGAAATTATTAAAGCCCTCTTTGACAGACGTTTCAGGAGTTGATTGTATGGGAGATCAAACAGTTTTCTTAATAGGTTTACTAGTAGCAATCCTTTCCGTGCTGATCTTCTTCGGTGGTTTTTTTATTTATTTTTTCTTCTCTAGATCTGTTAAAAAAGAAGAACCAGAAGAAGAGCCATTTGATAAAGTAGATCAAATTCCTACAGAGATAATAACAACTAAAAATTTACAAGAATTAATTATCGAATTAAACAGTTCTTTGCAAGTTAAGCAAGACGATATCCTCAAATCTTTTGGCGCCATAATGCAAGGATTTGTTAATCCAACTAAACAGGGAGAAATGGCAGAGGGACTATTAGAAATTATCTTTGATAAAAGTGGAATTCCTGAGGATCTTTACTACACTCAAAAAACCTCAAATGAGGTAAGACCAGATGTGATAGTTAATTTACCAGGCAATAGCAAACTTATAGTAGATTCTAAATGTGTAACTAATAAATATTTTGAAGCTTTTAAAACAGAAGATGAAGTAGAACGGGAGAAGTTATTAGGCCAAAATGCAAAAAATTTAGTTGATGAAGCTAAGAAATTGTCTAAGAAGAAATACGATGAGATTGAAGGCTCTCTTTCATTTGTTGTGATGTTTATACCATGGGATGCTATTTATAGTGATGCTACAAGAAGAGAACCTGAATTTCTGGTTAATGCCTATTCCGGATTTGCGGCAAGAGGTAGTTCAGGAACACCAATTATTGTTGCCACACCTTCAACTATTGGATCTCTTTTAAAGATAGTTAATATGATGTGGACAGAAAGGAATCTTTACGCAAATATAAGTGAAGTTAAAAAGGCTTTAGAAAAAATGTATATTTCTCTAAAGGCGTTTAATGAAGACTTTAAGGATTCGGGTAAGAGTTTTCTCAAATCTTCGCATCATCTGAGGTTAGCTTATAAAAAATATACTAAGATTTTTCCTGAACTTAAGATTCTAGAGCGGAATGTAAAGGAAATAAGTATGGATATAGTTCCTGAAGATCAATTTATGAATAAGGAAAAGCTGATATCTTTAGAGGAAGAAGATATTTCAAATCTAGAAAGAACAGTAGAAGAAGCTGAGAAGAATGAAAAAGAGGACTAGGTTAAATTATTTTTTAAACTTAAATAAATCTTAAAAAAACTGGAAGATGTGATTCAGACAAGAAAAGAGGGAAGACACTTAAGATGGCGCTAAACCTCGAAGAAGCTTTCAGGGTCTTTCAGGCAAAGAAATGGCATTCTCAGATGGCTTGGAGTGCTGTGGCAGATAATGGTATCTCAGTTATAACTCTCTGGACAGATTTGCATAGTTTTAATAAAGACACAAAGGTGGAGTCTTGGAGCTGCTTTAACCAGGGTGACTGGTGGCACAACACGACCGGTAACAAACACAGAATAATGCATTTGCACAATGCAATAGACAACTGCCAAAGTTTTTTCAGGGCCATTATGGTGACCCCAGTATCCACAGATGCCGAAAGCAGAGAAATTGACTTTAGTAAAGGCTGTAGGCCTGCAAAACATAAATGGTGGAAAATAGAAGAGTTCAATTCTCAGACAGGAGAATTTTCAGCTATTTGCAGATGGGAGTGGAATAAATCGGAATCTTTTCCTGTATAAATAAAGGCTTATCTACAGTTTGTTCCAAGTCTAAAATTAACTTTTTCTTTTTCCAAGACCAGGCGCTCCACCAGATAAAGTCCAGACTGATGTTCTATTATAAGATTTCTTTCCCTTTCTTTTCTTACCCATTATTGCTAGTTTTTTTTAAAAGAGTTTTGATAGATTTTCAGAATAGGGTAAGTTATTAACTACTTGAAAGATAAATAACTATGAAGGTGATTCCCAGCAGAGGCCACAGAAGCGGTGGTGAAAAGAAAGTAAGGGAATTGTTATCACAGATAGAAAGTCCTGAGTCGGTCGCACTGTGGTCTGTAAATTTACCAGAACATGGTTACAAGCCTTTTTCCGAGATAGATTTTCTTATTGTTTCCCCAAAATCCTTGCTTGTACTAGAAGTTAAAGGGGGAAGGGTTAAATACGAAGCAGAAACAGGATGGTGGTATTTTGGAGCAGATGAAAAGAGAGATGAAAGTCCTTTTGATCAAGCTGGATCTGCTCAAGCAGCTCTTTTTAAATATTTACAAAAACAGCCTGATTTTGATGAAGGCCTGATTAAGAACATCCCTTTTGGTTGGGGGGTAATCCTGACTGATTCTGATATACCTTCCGGACATATGCTTGAAAAGAAAAGATTACTTCAGGGTTCGGAACTTCACGGACCTAAAAATTTACATAAATTCTTAAGAAACCTTGAGGCTTACACCATTGAGAGACTAAAGGTAACAAATATTCTGAACAATCCTCAAAAACTAAAAAAGAACGAGCTTATAAGGGTAAGGAAATACCTTCGTAGCAGTTTTGAGGTATTTCCAAAACTATCAGTTTCTTCAAGAGATTTAGGAGCAGAAATAGTAAAGGCCACTGAAGATCAGATGGGATATATTGAAACAGTTGAAAATAACGACAGGGTTTTGTGTGAAGGAGGCGCTGGAACAGGTAAAACTCAGCTAGCGGTAAAAGCCGCCCTAGATCTTTCAGAAAATAATAAGACCTGTTTTGTTTTCAGAAGTTCTTCTTATAAAGAATTTATACGAGAGTGTTTACAGACAAATGCAGTGAATCTAATTTGTCTGGAAGAACATGAAGAATTAGCTTCCGATTTGTATGATTTATTGATCGTAGATGAGGGTCAGGATCTTTTAAATGCAGATTATTTAGATAAATTAGATAGAATACTGATCGGGGGGTTGGACGGAGGAAAGTGTCTCTGGTTTATGGACAGCAACTATCAGACCAGACTGTATGAAGATATTGATTTATCCTACAAGGCATTTCTTGATGGTTTTGTAAAAGTGCCTTTGGTTTATAACTGTAGGAATACTAAACCTGTATCAGATTATATAGTAAGTTTAACAGGAGCTAACATGGGAAGACCTCGAGTTGGTGGAGGACCAGATGTTTCAGTTTTCTCTAAGGGTAATACCAAAAATGATCAGGCAACTGCACTTGAAAAACACATAAATAATTTGATTTCAGAAGGCATTTATCCTGGTCAGATTACTATCCTTTCACCTGAAAAAAAGGAAGATAGCTGTGTAAATCTCCTAGACAGAAATCTTAGAAGAAAAATAGGCGAAGAAGGCAAAAGAGAAAGGGAGATAAACAAAATCGAGTACTTTAGAATAGTTGATTTTAAAGGCCAGGAGAACGAATTTATTATTCTGCTTGATTTGTATAACTTGGAAGATAATGAGACTACTAATTCACTTCTTTATACAGCTCTTTCTAGAGCAAATATATGCGTTTGGATTTGTATTTCAGAAGAAAGTAAGAAAACTTGGGAAATAATGCTGGAGAGAAACCTAAATAAAGTTTAGTGTAGATTCTTGATGTCAGATTACCGAGAACACTTCCTAGATTATATTGAAACCCAGTTAATGGGTCCTCCCCTTGATAAAACCCATAAATTTCCTTATCAAAAAAGATTTGGGCCTGAAAAAAATTACATTATGGGCAGGTTGTTTCCTCAGGGATCTTTTCGTACTGAAAACGATGAAGAAGAAAGAGAAAGAATTGTTTCGTCAGAAACTGATCCTTTATCCCTTGCTTTTGAAAAATTTCCTTCTTCAGTAGGTATTTCTTTTTTAGTAAGTCAGGGTACTAGACTCAGCTTAACTGTGGGAGGAGCTTTTTATGAAGAAGAAACTGAAAAAGTAAAAAATGAGTCTAAAGATGATCATCTGAAGTGGGTTAGGAATTCTTTTTCAAATACGCTTGAAGTAGAGACATCTCCTGGAATTTATAAACATAAAGTCCTTAACAACAAGGCTGAGTTGCATATCAAATGTAGGTCTTCTAGTGCAGGGATTTTAGTAACAGCCACGCTGATAAATGCCCTACAAATGGATAAAAGGGGTCCTTTTAAAACTCAGGACGTAATTTTTAGGTCTCAGTTAGAGTGTCTTTGCCAGTCAGGGAAGGTTCTCCCTTATCCTAAACCCTTCAGAAAAGGTTCTGATGAAGAAGAGGAAGAAATGTCTATTCTATACAGAGATAGATTCACTTTTGCGGTAGGCCACGGTTGTTCTTCTTCATGGCAAAGCAAAGGAAAAAACTGCGAATCAGTGGCAATTAATTTTATACCAAGGGTTTATTTAAAAGGGGTAGTAAAAGACCCAGAAGAAATGAAAAGTTTGAAAGTCTTGTACTTGCAATATCTGGCATCAGACAGTACCGACCCAAGCTCTTTGTTGAAAGAACTAAATAAGTTTTTGGATATCTATGAGAATTGGATCAAATCCACACTGAAAAATTTAAATAACATTGAACTAGAAGGTTCTCTGCTAGCTAAGAAGAGGATAGAAGAAGGTCTAATAACTGTACACAGTAGGATGAAGAAAGGAGCTGCTTTTCTGTGTAAGGATACAGAGGCACTTAAAGCTTTCAAATTGGCCAACCTAGCCATGCAGATGCAGATGGTGCATAGCAGAGAAGACTTTACTTATTCTAATGACCTTGATTATCTAGCTAATAAAGACTGGGAAAATCGTTGGTATCCTTTTCAGCTAGCATTCTTTCTCTTGACTGTGGAATCTACTGCAAATGAAGATCATGAGGATAGAGAGGTTGTCGAAGTTCTCTGGTTCCCGACTGGAGGAGGAAAAACAGAAGCTTATCTTTTACTCTCTGCATTTCAGATTTTGAGAAAGTGGTTAAATAAAGGAGCAGAAAAATTAGGAACCACTGTATTAATGCGCTATACACTTCAGTTGCTAACTGCTGATCAGTTTCTTAGGGCATCCAAATTAATTTGTGCTTTAGAGCTAATTCGAAGAGAAAGAGAAGATCAAATGGCAAAATCCCCAATAACTATTGGTCTTTGGGCAGGGTTGAAGGTATGTCCTAATACTTTTATGCAAGCGCACGATAAATATAATTCAATGATTAATGAGGAGTATCCTGAAACTAGGTTTCAGATAGATATTTGTCCTTGGTGTGCAACAAAGTTAATACCAAATAGGCGATCCTCACCTAAAAAATATGGTTTTATTTCAACCACTACAAGTTTTAAAATTCGCTGTTTAGAAAAAGGATGTCCTTTTCATAATGAATTACCTGTTAACATTATTGATGAGCATCTATATGAGTCTCCTCCCACTTTTTTAGTTTCTACCGTTGATAAATTTGCAAGAACAGCTTGGACTGAAGGGCCTGGTAAATTTTTAGGTTCAGAAGGATATGACCCACCTTCACTTATTATCCAAGATGAATTACATTTAATATCTGGGCCATTAGGGACAATATACGGTGTTTATGAATCTGCTTTTGATCTGACTATAAGTACTAATGGCGGAAAGCCTAAAATAATCTCAGCTACTGCAACAATTAGAGGCTCCTCAAAACAGGCCAAAGGTCTTTATGGAAGAAGTGCACAGCTTTTCCCTCCTTCAGGTTGTGATGCCAACGATTCCTTTTTCACCAAAACGGATGATAAAGATATAGGAAGACTTTACATAGGCATGATGCCTCTTGGAGTGACACCTACATCGACAACAGTTAACACTTTAGCCGCCCTTCTTCAAGGAACCTCAGAACTGACAGGTTCTTCTGATGAGGTTGATTCTTATAGTACTTTGGTCTCATATCATACAACCAGAAGAGAGCTTGGAAAAGCTATCACCTTAATTAGGGATGACATACCAAACCGTATGCGTTCCATATATCAAAGCACCCAGAGAATATTAGATGCAGGAAACATCAAAGAACTTTCTTCAAATATATCTAGGGATGAAGCTAGAAAAACACGTCAGAGAATGGAATTAAGGAAAGGCCAAGATAACTTTTTAGAAGCAGTGCTTTGTACAAATATGATTTCCGTAGGAGTGGATATACCAAGACTGGGATTAATGCATATAAATGGCCAGCCAAAAACCACCTCCGAATTTATTCAGGCTTCTTCAAGGGTAGGAAGAGGGAAAATTCCAGGAATGGTATTTATTAACTATAAAGGCACTCAGCCTAGAGACAGATCACATTTTGAGCAATTTAAATCCTATTTAGAATCAATTTATAGATTTGTGGAGCCAACTAGCGTGACTCCAACTGCTCATCCTGCAAGGAAAAGAGCTCTTCATGCCGCCTTTATTGTTCTGATGAGACATGCTTGTGGATATAGTGATAATGGTGCTGCTAATCAATTTCAAAAAGATAACCCTAAAGTACTAAGGTTAAAAAAACTTCTTATAGACAGAGTTCTGCTATCTGGAAAAGTGAAAAGAACTGAAGTAGAACAGGATTTAAATGATTTTATTGAATCTTGGCAAAAGCTTGCCGATAAAGATAAAGTCCTAAAGTACGACGCGACAAATCATAATCAATTTCAATCATTAATGTATAGGTTGGGTTCCAAACAAATCAACGATGCGTGGCCTACCCTCAATTCAATGAGAAATGTGGATGCCGAGAGTGAAATAATAAGAAGAGGGTTAGATTATGTCTAAAGACCATACCATAAGGCGTTCCCAACTAATCACAACTTTTGGAGTTGGTAGTATATGTGATTTGGGAGAAGAATCTTTTGTAGCAAAAAGTATAGATAGCTGGGGTGAGATTGGAGAGATAATAAGATTTTCAGCTCTTGAAGAAGAAGGCATAACTCATTTCAAAATTCCTCCTGAAGCTTCTGATAACATGGACATACCTTCTCGCCAAAGAGTTCCTTATTTTATTTTTCCTCAGTGGCTCTTTTGCCAAAAATGTCGCTTTTTTTCTCAATATTTTGACAATAATGATGAAACCTCCTTACGGTCATGTGATGAATGTAGTGAAAAAGCATTAGTTCCAATTAGATGGATTTTAGCTTGTGAAAGGGGGCATTTAGGAGATATAGATTGGCGCTATTGGTGCCATTCCAACTCAGAAAGCAATCAATGTAAGTCCAAGAAGTTAAAATTTGAACAGATTGGAAAATCAAGCTCTTTTGATTCCCTTTGGATCTCCTGTCTGGAGTGTGGATCAAAGAAAAACTTGATCCACCTGCATAGTGATCTACCCAAAATGCAACGATGCTCTGGAAAACAGCCTTGGCAGAATCCTAGAGACGAACTGGTTGATCAAAATTGTAGAGGTCTAAAGCGAGTTCTTCAGAGAGGGGACAGTAATGTTTATTTTCCTCATGTTATTTCTGCTATAGAAGTTCTTTCTGATGAGGATTTTTCTGCCCCTGTTTTAAATATCTTAAATTATCTTCAAAACGATAGAATGATTCTATCTCTCTTAAAAGACGGAAGTTTAACTAAAGATCAAGTTGCATCAAACCTATCTCGCGAATTCGAAATTTCTAAAGAAGAAGCTATGACTGCAATATGCTTTGAGTTGGATATGATTCCTCAGGAAGCAGAAGAAGATTATTCCCCTTTGGAAGCTGAATGGCCTATTCTTCATTCTTCTACCGGAGTTAATCAAGAGAACTTCGAGTCAGAACCTCTCAATATTAATCAATTTAAATGTAGCGACAAAGAAAAAGAATTAATTAAATTACTGGACAACATAACCTTAGTAAGACGCTTGAGGGAAGTAAGAGTTTTAAAAGGTTTTTATAGAATTAGTCCCAATCCAGAAAATTTGGTTGAAGCTGATCTGGGTAAACAAATAAGGTGGCGCCCAGCTGTAGAAGTTTTTGGCGAGGGAGTTTTTATTTCTCTTAATCAAAAAGAAGTAAACAAATGGATGAAAAAAAATAAGAATGATATAGACAGAAGGCTTGCACCTATGCTCAGTCATTATCAAGACTCAGGAGGTAGTCTTTCTTTTTTACCAGTACCTTCTGCAAAGTTAGTTTTGGTTCATACATTGTCTCATGCCCTTATTCAACAGATGGTTTTTGAAACAGGATATTCCTCTGCTTCTTTAAGAGAGAGAATATACGTTTCTGACTCAGATTCTGATACTGGAATGTTAGGTTTTATGATCTATACATCTGACTCTGATTCAGAAGGAGCTTTGGGAGGTTTAACCAGACAGGGAGAGCTAGAAAATTTTATACCCCTTTTAAGACAATCCTTAGAATCAGCGTCTTGGTGTTCTGCTGATCCGGTCTGCATGGAGACTAGCGGACAGGGTTTATATGGTCTTAACAGAGGAGCCTGTCATGTTTGTGCTTTGGTATCAGAGACAAGCTGTATCTACTCTAATGTACTTTTAGATCGTGCCTTGCTTGTAGGCGCAAATGAAGGTCAAGACAGACTAACTGGACTATTTGAGAAAGTAATCTAGATTATGGAATTCCCTTCTAGTAAAGATCTGGATGAAGAACAAAACGAAATATATCTGAATGCCGGATTAGATCGTCCTGTTTTAATAACAGGCCCCCCTGGTTCTGGTAAAACAGTTATGGGGATCTACAGAGCTGCTTCTCTGGCAGCAAAACAAGTACCTGTTTGGATAGTTGTCAGGAATAGAACCCTTGCTTCCTTCATGGGCCCTTGGTTAAAAGAAGCTTATGAAGAAGATATGGTTATTCCAAAAGTTACAACCTTTCATTCGTGGTTTGCGAGTAAATGGAGGAAAGTATTTCATAGGCTTCCTCCCGGGCCAAGATACATTACTGACTGGGATCAAGTATTTGAGGATTTTAAAAATGCACCAGATGAGAAGGCTAAAAATTTCTTTACAGAGCATTTAGTAATAGATGAAGGCCAAGACTTTGCGAACGATTTATACAAGTTATTAGGCTATGTTCATATTAGAACCAAACATGTAACTACCGTTCTTGCTGATGAAAACCAGAGGTTAGATGCTGAAAATAATTCAACAATTGATCAAATAAGAACTCTTTATAATACGTATGCAGGTGGAAATGAGAAAGAGAACCGCCAGTATATTGAGGAGTACCGTTTATCACTAAACCATAGAAACACTCTTCAGATCGCTAGAGTTGCAAGGGAATTTTATAATGGGACAGGGACCGGAATTCCGGATTTACCTAAAAAAGAGGGTCGGAGGCCAGAGTATAAAAACTTTAATAATAAGCAAGACTGTGTAGATGAGATTGTAAAATTCCTTAATAACAACAGAGCTCATAGGATAGGAGTCATTATAGCTTCCACGAGAGGGGCAAGACTAAGAGATAAATATTATGAATTGTTAAAAAGGAAGTTAAAAAACAAAGTTCAGTATTACAACAGTGACGAACCTGATGACCTTGATTTTCATAAACCTGGAAGAGTAACCGTTATACACAAGATGAGCATGAAAGGTCTGGAATTTGAAACAGTTTTTGTTGTAGAACTTGATGCAGTAAATATAGAAGGAGCTGAATTAGATGAGACTAAAATGGCTTTTTATGTTGCTTTTTCAAGACCCCTGGAGAGATTATTTCTTTGTAGTTCAAATCTAAAGGACCCGGACCTGCCTCCATTATTAATGAGAGAGGAGTTTAAAGAACTCAGGAATGGTTTGCTTAAGTTTGATTTTGAGAATGAAGTTAGAGATCAAGAAATAGAAAGTTTTGAGCAAAATAAAGAAATAGAGAAGGATGACCACGATGAGGAAATAGGCCGTCCAGAAGAAACTGATTTAATTCTAGAAGAATCCAGTAATCTATCTGTACCACAATCTTCATACAGTTTTATGGCAGAAATAGACAGCCTAGAAGAAGCGGTTTACAAAATAATTCAGAATGAAAGTACTAGCGGACCCAAAAAGTTCTTGCTTGCACAGTGTATTGCGAATGACAGGATACAGAAAAAGACCCTGCAGAAAGTTCAAACTAAGATAGGAGGAATATACAATAATTCTAAATTAACTCTGGATGCAGTGAATAAGGGTAATAAAATTAAACTTGCAGCTAAGAAGGGCGGGAAAGTAGCCGGAGATGAGGTCTTAATTATTACAGATATGCAGAATATTCAAGAATCTAACAAGGATGACTTCTTAGAATATTTTGTAAATGTCTCTTGTCATTCTTTGTATCTGCTATTTAGGGGAATTTCACCCACTTCCTCTTTTTTTTACACAGAATTAAAACAAAAACTTAATCCTAAAGTATCGGAGTTAAAATAAATTATGGCCAAATCTTATTACACAGTTACGAACAGAAAAAGCTTAATAGATTTTCTGGCATCCGGACTTATTACACCGACAACCCAAGAAGGAGAAGACAAAATTAACATTGATAGAGTCTTTATTTACGATTCAAAAATAAGCCCTTATGAATTCAGAGAAAACGAGGATTCTTACTTTAAGGTCATCATGGAAATAGACAGAAAATTCATTACTTTTGCTAAAAAAAATAACTTGCTTTCTCGCGCATCCTCTCCTTATGTACAGGGAGAGGAATGTCATGCAGCTTCCTATATACCCATCTATTACGCCAAGTCTTTGATTTTCAGATCCGAGCTAGAAGCAGAGGATTTTAGGGTAAGAGGATTTTCTAATGCTGATACAGGACTCTTAGCTTCCTCAGTCAACGAAAAACTTTTCTTATCTTCAGAAGAGGATCTTTTCAGTAAAGAGAAAATCCAATTTATGGCTGGTCGTTCTTTATCCGGTGGTTTCTCTGAAACTGACATTCCTGATTTCAATATTCAAGATAAGATAATGGGGGGATTTTCTGTTCTTATCAACCAAAAGCTTCCGGTGCTTTCTCAGCAAATGGGTGATTTGTTTTCCCAGATCAGTTCTATCATATCGGGGAAAAAATTAAAGAAAGGAACGGAGGAGTTACTTCTTATCAATCAACCTATCTTAGATTTTATTTTTTCAGGAAATTTCTCTGATCTTGTTATTAATAAAGAAGTGAAATTTGAACATATTCTTATGGCTTCAATATGCAGAGAGTTGGCTATTAGAGAATCAAATAAGGAAACACTTACTAAGGATGCTTTGTTTTCTGCATTTGATAGTATTCCAAGATCCTTGCTTCCAGAAGAAGATATTTCTACTCTGGATGAGTGCTCAAAATACATAGAATCTGTTATGTCTGGAAATAAACAGGCAGGTAAGTTCAGTGATGATCGCAATATAGTTTTAAGAGCTGCCCTATATACCTTAGTCAATAATGCTGATATTAATTTCATGCTTTCAGAGATGTCGGGTGAAGAAGGACTGGAAGTAGGTAAAAAAGTTCTTTGCACAACTTTATTTTTTGCGGGAATATACAAAGGCTATAGTTCTCTAGAGCTTAGGCTGAAAGGAGATTCTAAAAAGCAAACGGTCGTTTCATTAGCCTTGTCTTCATTATTAGGAGCCAAAATATCATCAGAAATAATTTTTAAAGAAAAGACAGATGCAATGTCAGTGCAGCTATTGGTACAGAAAGAACCAGTTTCTGAAGAAATTGAACTTTCTGATCCTAAGTTAAAATTCATTGTCTCAAGGGCGAGGGAAGCTAATTATGACTTCCATCCCAGAGGCAATTTATTCTACTGTGAGAGTTATGATGATGGTGAATATTTTGAAGTTTTGATTGAGAGAATTGATGATAATGCTTTTGGAAATCCAGTAGTAAGGTTCTCTGCTTTATTAGGTCAAAAAACTCCTTCTCTAACTAAAGTCATTGAATGGCAAAGCAGTTATGATAATCATTGTTACTTAACCAAGATCGAAGGCTCGCACGCTGTTTCAATCTGTCAACTAAGTAATACAGCGGATTATGACGAAATTCGATCGGCAGTTAGAGATGTTATTAACGGTAGAAAAAAACTTCTTGAAGTGGCTTAAATTATGAAGTTAAAGCTCTTTACTGAGATGTTTTCTGATAACGCAGGTGTTGGAGCTGAAAATATTATAAATGTTACATCTGGACACGGTTTTACCCCATGTCAACTTCTAGCCAGAGAGGGGATACAGAATTCCGTTGATGCTTCCGCCAGTAAGTTGGTTAGAGTTGAAATAAATTTAAAGTCATTAACAGGGAAAGAAAGAGACAAATTTTTAAGAGAAACTAATTTAAATTCTGTTTTAGATGAAATTCCAGATCAAGCAAGAGGATTCAAAGAGTACCCTGATCCTATTGAAGTTTTAACTTTCAGTGATTACGGCACCATAGGTCTTGCTGGGGTCGAGAAATCAAGCTCTATTAAAGAACCTTCAATAGATCGTTTTGTCGGACTATGCAGGAACATTGCTGACTCTGATAGCCAAGCTACTGGAGGAGGGACTTATGGATTTGGAAAAAGCATCTATTGGGGTATGAGTGAATTAAAGACAGTGTTTTTTTATAGTCGATTTAAAGATATCAAAAAAAGAGCTAATTGTAAGGAAAGATTCATTGGAGCAAGTAACTTTACGCCTTTTAATAAAGAGAAAAAAAGGGCTACTGGCAGAGCTTGGTTTGGTGATGTAAAAGGAAGAGATTATTGTGCTCCTTTGGTCGATGGAGAAGCCAACAAAAAAATTACTTCCATGGGGTTTAAGCCAAGAAATTCCTCCAAAGAAGATGGAACCACTATTATCATCCCGGCAGTTAAGGACTTTAACTCCAGAGAAAAAATGGAAGAACTGGCAGATGAAATTCTTCTTTTCTGGTGGCCCGCGATTCAGTCTAAGCAGTTGGCTGTTACCCTGAGCTACAATAATGAGCCCATAGAAATACCTGATCCAGACAGCCACCCTGTGACGAAATTCTTTGCCCCTCTTTACCAGACCATTCTTTCTCAAAGAAAAAAAGAACCGGAAATACTTGATTTAAGAAAGATAGCTAATTATGACTTAACCTCAAGAACTATATGCCATGAAATTCTCGAAAGCACTTCTGAATCCTTTGGCACATTATCAGCAAAAATATTAGAAGCCCATGAAGTTGAAGCTCTTGGAGAGCTTGCCAGCACCACTGCCATGATCAGGTCACCGGGTATGGTGGTTGAATATCTAGATTTTAAATTAAATGAGAGTGAAAGCTATGCAGGGGTTTTTAGGTCTAGTGATAAGATGAACCCCATCTTGGCTAGATCTGAGCCTGCAGTACACAATAAATGGGACTATAAAAGTGCAAAACTAAAGGATACTACTGAAAGCAATAAGGTAAGAAATCTGAATACCAAATGTAAAAACCATATAAGAGAGTGGTTAGAGACCATCGCAGTTAGAGAGGAAGAAGACTCTCAAGTCTCTAATCTTTTTGGAAACTTATTTGGAGACCTCATGCGCAGCCCTGGAAGTTCACAGCCACCCAAATCTCCTTCGCCAATAAGAATAAATTATAGTTATTTTGACCAGGATAAAAAATCCAGACTTAACGCCATAATAAAGGTCAAAATACCAGAAAAAGAGAGCAGGATACATATAGATCAGAAATGGGGAAGGGTGAAACAGATTAGGTTTGAAGTGGAGGCATCCGAAAGAATAGATCAGAATGCTTCCAGAAGAGGCGATAAAGTAAAAATTGAGAAGGTAGATTTAACTTCAGAAGTGGGAGAAGAGATAGATACTTTTGGCGATCTTAAGGATTGGCCTCTTATTTTGTCTGTATCGGATCAGGAAGCAGAATATGCCTTTCAAATCAGAACTTGTCCCAAGTCTTTTCCTGAGCAAACGATAGCTTTAACTTTAAAAGCAGAATTGGGACTAATGAATGAAAACGGAGAATTTAGCCCAGTATGATTAGAAGCGAAACAAGAGTAATGAAACCCTGGGAGTTCTCTGATTCTTTGTATCGATGTTTTGTATGTAAGACAGAAGAATTTTCAGAGCTGGATATGGGTGAGCTCTACAAGATACAGTCAGTTGACTTAACTGATCACTCAAGTGAAGAGCTGATAAGTTTAAAAATAGGCTGTGATATTTCATTTTTCAATGAATTGCATGAAGCTGGACACAATCAGGGAAGACCAGCTTTGTTAAATGAAAGAGGAAAAAATAAGCTCTTAATGAATGTATCTCTTATCTGTGATCAGACCAGATTTGCTAAGACACTAATGTCAAAAAAGATAACTAGTAGTGCGGAGACTGAAGATGTTGAAATCTTCAAAGATATCAAGATTGAAAGAAAAATGTTAGGAGATAAGGCACGCATAAGGTTTAGCTTGCTTCTTGCAGATTCTAGAAACAGTGCTCCCCCAAACAAACCCTTTTCGCTTATCTCTGAAAAGGAAGTAAATCTAAGATTCGAAATCGGAGGCAGAAATTTTCCTACTGAATGGATCTCTTTTAAAGACAGAGCTCTGCCAGAAACACTATGCTATCTGCACATAAAGTGTATAGGTGATTTCTCTACCTTAAAAAGTGAATCGGCAATACTTTACCTCAATAAAGATATAGGTAAATTCCAAGAAATTATGAATGATAACTTCAGATCTAATGTAAAAGCGCAACAAGTGCTTAGAGGGGCAATGACTAAGCACATAGAGGTTTCAGTTTATAATTCTATTCTGCAAGCTGCCCTGAATCATGATGCGGAAGAAGATATTCAGATTGGAGAGGAAGACAGTTTTTGGGATGTAATTTTTAAGGTTATGCTTAAAGTTTTTCCTGAAGAGTGGGATAAAAATGATCCTGAAGGAAGTTTTAAGTCTTTATCAGAGAGATACAGAAGCGAACCTAGTATGGTATACGCTCGTTGCGAGCAAGCCATAAGTTTATCTGATATTTTCTAAGAAGAATCAAGATGAAAATAAAATACCTAAATAATGCCTCAGACTGTTATCAGAGTTGGTCAGAGGGAAAAGACTTTATTGAGAGTATTGAGGAAAAGGAAGTTAACCTAATTCAAACACTGGACTTAGAGACATTTAAAACGAAACTTGAAAAAATTATTAAACAGTTGGAGGGCAAAAAAATAGGAAAGAATGAGAAAAACAGAGAATTTGACTCAAAAACCCTAAAAATAATGATGGAATATATGCCAATAACCAGACAAATTAGTTCAGATCACAGGTTCTGGTCATATTTATCATTTTGTGTGCTCAGAGATATTACACAATGGAGGTTTGGTGCTGAAGAGATGACAGCAAATCAGAGAAGATTTCTTGGAGGTGCAAAGGATATGTTCAGAAGATTATGGAGGAGGATTGAAGCTTTAGATCTGGATATAACTCAGGATGCAGAAGATCTGAAGATAGCAGGAAAATTTGGAGAGGAAGCTTGGGTGAATATCACTGAAAGATTAATATCTGTAAACACTGATTTCATTAGGGAAACTCTGAAATTATGGGCTAAGGAAAAGTACACTCAGCCCGACATGAGGGCTTTCATGAAATTTTCAAGAAGCCTCCTTCCCGTAAGAGAAATTGGAGAAATGGGTGGCATGACCAAGGACTTTGTTAAAGAAGTCTCTGAATTTATTAAATCTGACTCTGGGAAATATCTTTATCCTCAGTGACTTCAGTTTTCTTAACTTGCTTTCCTTCCTCTAAAATTTCCAGACTACGTCTTATTGCCTTAGCTATTTCTCTTACTACCGGTATGGCAACAGTATTACCAAACTGTTTGTATAATTGTGAATCCGAGACTAGGTCGTAAGGCAAGATAAAGCCGGAAGGGAAGCCCTGTAATTTTCTGCACTCATTCGGAGTTAATTTTCTTGGGCTTTTCTTCCATTTACCTCGGTCGATAAGAATTTCACTCCCATCTTTATAATATCTTGCAGTCAGGGTTCTAGTATAAGGGTCATCAGGGTAGAACTTAGAGAAGCCGAAACCCACTTTCCTGAATTTATATCTCTCTTTTCTATCTTGGTGACTCTTCCAAAGTTTGGTTGAAATCTTATATTTTCTGTCTTCTTCCTCATTAAGATTATCAAGGACATCCTTAACTTTTGTTTTTGTTTTTGGAGGTTCAGGCCAAGTAAAAGAATCCCTTATATAATTTTCTTGAAAGTATTTATTATTTATTCCAACAATGAATATTCTTTCTCTTTTTTGTGGCAAGCCAAAGTCTGATGCACTTAATACTTTTATGTCTGTCCAATAATTTAAATCCTTTAAGACCTTCAATATGGTGTTCAAAGTATCTCCATTATTTAAAGTTTTAAGTCTTTTTACATTTTCTAACAAAAAACCTTTGGGTTGGTGATAAGCAAGAATTTTTCCAATTTCAAAGAATAAGGTTCCCCTTGTATCATCAAATCCTAACTGACGTCCTGCATGAGAAAATGGCTGACAAGGGAAGCCTGCGGTCAGGATATCGTGTTTTTTAAAATCTTTTGAGGAGATTGGTTTTATATCTCCCTTAGGATCTTCTCCAAAATTTTCTTTATAAGTTATTCTGGCATATTTATCATTTTCACATGAATCTACACATTCCATACCTGCCTGTTGAAAGGCAATCCTAATTCCCCCTATGCCTGCAAAAAGATCTATAAATTTATACATATGTAAATGCGATATTTTACTCTTTAAGTAATAATGATTATATGGATGTTCATGATAAGAAGACTAGAAGTTACAACATGTCTCAGATTAAGGCATCTGACACTAAACCTGAAAAAAACCTCAGATTAGCCCTCTGGGAAAGAGGTCACCGTTATAGATTAAGATCAGAATTATTCGGAAAACCAGATTTAATTTTTTCTGCTTCTAAAACAGTTATTTTTATAGATGGATGCTTTTGGCATAGGTGTCCTGTTCATTATCGAGTTCCAGCATCAAATAAAAAATTCTGGTCTGAAAAGATAGATAAGAATGTTGAAAGAGATAGGAAAGTAAATTCTTATCTTAAAAAAGAAGGCTGGAAAGTTGAAAGGATTTGGGAGCATGAAATAAAAAAGAGTCTAAAGAAAACTACAGACGAGTTATCTAAGAAAATTAATGACCGCCGTAAATACGCTTCTCAGGCAAACCGTAAATAGAAGCTTCCTTGAGAAAATTGGCAACGTCTTCTTCCAATTTCTTACCTTCTTTTCTGTTTTTTGGTAGAGCAATATGTGTGAAAAGGGACCAAAGAATCTCTCCTTCCTGACCCCTTCTTTCCACAACCCCAACAGAATACTTATGAGATTTACATAAGTGTTGACTAAGTCTGACTTCAACCTTTCTTTTAGTTTCACCAATATAGATTCCATAAGGGTATCTTTTATCGTCTTTAGAACCTGAGAAATCTAATCTGATTATATAAATATGATGGCGGCCTGTATCTTCCAGTAGGAAATTGTCTAAAAGCAGTAGCCTCGCTTTTTGAAGCCATTTCATCGGCATTCTTTTGTATTTAATAAACAGTTGATTCAGTTTTTGATTTGATTCTTTTTCATTTCTTTTACTGAACTCATAAAAAAGCAAGCTAGGAACCTCCAGTCTTTTTAAAGAGAGTTCTTTTTCAGCAAGTTCCAACAAACTTTCTGAGGTATATTTTTTCTCGTTCTCAAACGGTCTCTTTTTTTTATAGTCCGGTTTCCTCATTTTTTTATTTTAAAGATATTTATCAGTTTTGTGTTCAGTAATATGTCATTTATTCTGGGTGTGTTTACTTTAACTAATATCCTAAAATGTAATCTAAATGAAAGAATGGTGGTGAGGCGGGGTAATTTATCAAATTTACCCACGCTCTTATCAAGATAGCAACAATGACGGCATCGGTGACTTAGCTGGAATCACCAGTCGACTTGAGTACATCGCTGAACTCGGTGTTGACGGCATCTGGATATCTCCTATTTTTATCTCCCCGATGAAGGACATGGGTTATGACGTATCAGATTACCGAGATATCGATCCTTTGTTCGGAGATTTAGAAGACTTTGATAGATTAGTTGAGAAGGCCCACTCTCTCGGCCCTAATGGCTTTTACTTCTTTTTTGGAGATTTAGATAAAGATATAGTTATTCAGTAACTTTAATTAGAATGTCAGCATGAATGAGAGCTTAAAAGCAGAAAAGTACAACAGACCTAAATTAGAGACTCCCAATGGAGAATCCAGTTTGTTGCTGCATAGTTGCTGTGCTCCCTGTGCAGGTGAAATTATGGAAGCAGTTGCCGCTTCTGAGATCAAAACCACAGTGTATTTCTATAATCCCAATATTCATCCCATTCAAGAGTACGAACTGAGAAAAGAAGAAAATAAGCGGTATTGTCAAAAGTTGGACTTTACTTTTATAGATGCTGATTACGATAAAGATAATTGGTTTAAACGCATTAAAGGTCTTGAAAATGAGCCTGAAAGGGGGGAGCGATGCACCAAATGCTTTGATATGAGGTTTGAAAGATCAGCACTTTATGCCCATGAAAACAACTTTTCTTTATTTGCCACTACTTTAGGAATTTCAAGATGGAAAGA
>CEUZ01067298.1_pt1 | contig 20890 bp, 19 predicted proteins | sample 361511 | NCBI WGS metagenome assembly CEUZ01 (sample SAMEA2622822, study PRJEB7988) | marine metagenome | biome: marine biome (ENVO:00000447); feature: surface water layer (ENVO:00002042); material: "saline water (ENVO:00002010), including plankton (ENVO:xxxxxxxx)" | depth 5 m
TTCAATTTAAAAAAAGGTAACAGTTTAATAAATGAATTAATTAAAAAATATCCTAATAATCCATATTTTTATGAATTAAAAGCACAAATGCTTCGTGAGAATGGTTTTATTAAAGACTCCTTAAATAATTATTTTATTGTGAAAAAAATCTTACCAAATGATGCTTTGATACAAATTGAGTTAGCTCAAACTCTTTTAAATTTTGAATCTGACAAAGCTTTAAATCAATCGATTGAGAATCTTACAAAAGCAAAGAAAAGAGAGTCGGAAAATAATAAATTATGGTATTTGTTATCTGTGGCATACGGTAAAAATAATCAGATGGATAAATCAAGATATGCTTCAGCGTATTCTGCGTATTTAAAAGGTGATGATGAAACAGCAATAAATTTTATTAGAAGAGCAAAAAAGATTACAAGCAGAGACTCTGTCTTATGGGCAGAATTAATTGATTTAGAAAATAAAATTAATTTAAAAAAAAAATAAAGATAATAAATAATAAAAGAAGTTCTATGGTAAGGTAATTTATTAATTATAGTTTTTTTATTATGAATAAAGTTTTAGTTATAAATGGTCCTAATTTAAATTTATTAGGTAAAAGAGAAATAGAAATATATGGAAAAGAGTCTTTAAAAGATATAGAAATAAATACAAAAAAATTTGCAGAAAACAATAACTTAGAGTTATCTTTTAAACAAAGTAATGAAGAATCAGAAATTATAAATTTAATACAAGATTGTTTGGATGGAGCTTATAAAGGTTTGATAATTAATGCTGGAGCATACACTCATACTTCTGTAGCAATATTCGATGCTTTAAAGGCAATAAAAATTCCAATTATTGAAATTCACTTATCCAATATAAATAAAAGAGAGGAATTTAGAAAAAAATCATTTATTTCTGAAGTAGCTAATGGCGTAATTTTTGGTTTCGGGTCATATGGTTATATTCTTGGGGTAATGGCAATGAAAAATTTATTAGAAGAAAATGGTTAAAAATTTAAATGATAAAAATTTATTAAAAAATTTATTAAAGGCTGTAAAAGAACTTACAGAGCTTTTAAAAACAACAAATGTTCGTAAGAATATTGGCGATACAACTATTTCAGAAAAATTAACAACAGGTAAAAGAATTCAAATTAAACACACTAATGCAATTACATCTCCCATGGTTGGGACTGTTTATCTTTCCCCAGAACCAAAAGCTCAAAACTTTGTTAAACAAGGTCAAACTGTAAAAAAAGGAGATACATTGTTAATTATAGAGGCTATGAAAACATTTAATCCAATAAAATCGCAAAAATCAGGTAAAGTTGAAAAAATTTTAGTTAATGACGCTGAACCAGTAGAATATGGACAGCCATTAATTGTAATAAAGTAGTTATATTAATGTTTAAAAAAATTTTAATAGCCAATAGAGGAGAAATTGCATTAAGGATAGTAAGAACATGTAGAGATCTGGGAATTAAAACTGTAGCAATATATTCTTTGATTGATAAAGATGCTATGCATGTAAGACTTGCAGATGAGTCAGTTTGTATTGGTAAATCTTCAATAAAAAACAGTTATTTGAATTCATTCGCAATTTTATCTGCTGCAGAAATAACAAATTCTGATGCAATTCATCCTGGCGCAGGTTTCTTTTCTGAAAATTACGAATTTTCTTCAATGGTAAAAAAACACAAAATTAATTTTATCGGACCTACAAGTGAACAAATTCAAATGTTTGGAGATAAAATAAATGCAAAAAAACTGATGAAAAAAAATAATTTTCCAGTTATTCCAGGTTCAATTGATTATTTAAAATCAATAGATGAAGCAAAGCAAATAGCAAAAAAAATTGGTTACCCAGTAATTTTAAAAGCTGGATCAGGGGGTGGTGGTAAAGGTATAAGGGTAATTAAAAATGAAAAAGAATTAAAAACTAATTACCCAATTGTAAAGCAAGAGGTTAAAAATTCTTTTGGAAATGAAAATATATATCTAGAAAAGTTTTTCGATAATCCTAGACATATTGAAGTACAAATTCTTGCTGATAAAAAAGGTAATATAATACATTTGGGTGAAAGAGATTGTTCTATTCAAAGAAATAAACAGAAAATTATCGAAGAAACTCCCTCTCCGACTTTATCAGACATAGAAAGAAAAAAAATTTGTAACTCAGTAGTAAAAACAATTAAAAAAATTGGATATGAAAGTTTAGGAACTGTTGAATTATTATATAAAAATAAAAAATTTTATTTTATGGAAATGAATACTAGGGTGCAAATTGAACATACTATAACTGAAAGAATAACTGGTGTAGATTTAATTAAACAACAAATTAAAATAGCAGCTGGGCAACATATTAAGTTAAAACAAAAAGATGTGCAATTTTCTGGACATTCAATTCAATGCAGAATAAACGCTGAAGATCCCCATAGCTTTATACCGTCGCCTGGTAGAATTGAAGAATATCATTCCCCTGGTGGTCCAGGAGTAAGGATAGACTCCGCTTTATATGCCGGTTGCATTGTTCCACATCAATACGATAACTTAATTTCAAAAATTATAATATATTCAAGAAATAGAAATGAAGCAATTTTAAGACTAAAAAGATGTTTAATTGAATATGTAATTAATGGTGTAAAAACAAATATTCCACTACATTTAAAAATATTAAATAGCAAAGATTATGTTAAAGGAAAATACCATATAAATTGGTTGGACAAATTTTTATCAATTAATTATTAATGAGCATTAACGAAGAGGCAATCCTTAAAGGTTATTCGCTGGGCATATTTCCAATGTCTGAAAGTTACGATGATCCAAATATATATTGGATTAATCCAAAAAAGAGAGGTGTAATCCCAATAGATACATTTAAAATTTCAAAAAGTTTAAAAAAAGAAATAAAAAAAAATAAATTTAAAATAAAAGTAAATGAAAACTTCAGAAAAGTAATAGAAAATTGCGCAAGAAAAACAAAAGATAGGCCAACAACATGGATTAATAAAGAAATAATAGAATTATATACTAGCCTTCATAAAATAGGTCATGCTCATTCAGTTGAAGCATGGCTTGGAAATAAACTAGTTGGAGGTCTTTATGGTGTTTCAATGGGTTCTGCTTTTTTTGGAGAAAGCATGTTTAGCACTGTATCTAATGCTAGCAAAGTATGTTTGGTATATTTAATAGCTAATCTTAAAATTAAAAATTTTAATTTGTTAGACACACAATTCATAAATCCTTATTTAAAAAATTTAGGTGCTATAGAAATATCTAGAGAAAAGTATTTAAAATTATTAAGTAAATCACTTAAGAAAAATGCAAATTTTAATAAAAAAATTACTCAGTCTTCAATATACGATATATTGCAATCTATGACCCAGACATCATAAACTGCGTGATCAACAGCTGATATTGAAGGACTAGAAGAAAACATCCAACCGCTAAAAATTTTTTCTTCATTTTTATCAATTTTAGTATCCCAAATTTGTATAAATGCTGAATTTTCAGGTGGATCTTCTGGAAGCGATTTTTTACATGTTTTTACAACAATTTTTAATGTACCAAAATTAGTTTCACTATTATCTTCAATTTTTATTTTCGAAATTTTACCACTTACTTTATTTAAAGCCCCGAGAATTGTTAAAGAATTACTTAATTTGATATTCAATATAAGAAAAACAAATGAAAGAAAGAATATAAAATTCTTTTTATTTTTTTTTATTCGGATTCCACGATTCATAATTTTTAATTTTATTTTCTTTTTTTTCTCTATTTAAAATATGGCCCTTTGGTAAATATGCATTTTTTGTACCAGTAGAATTTGGTGTAATTTTTTTTTGCCAATAATATTTTTTTTTATTTTTTATTTGAGGTATCTCTGTAACAACATGATTTAACCAAGCATGCCAATCTGGATCTATATTTGTTGGATCGTTTTCTTTTTTATATATAACCCATCTTTTTTCTTTTTTTATACCGTGACTTATATTGGATTTATAATATTTATTACCATGGTAGTCTTCCCCTACTAGACTTCCTTTGAAAATAGTATATAAATATAAAAATATATCTTTCATATCTTTTAATAATCTTAAAATAACAAAAAAAAATAAAAAAAATATTTTTTTTCTTGAAAATTATGCTATAAGTATCAAGATATAGTTGTATAGACTTATTATACTATACTATATATGGTAGTTGCTCTTTTAGAGTTATAATTTATGAAAATTGAAAGAAAGTTCACAAAAAAGGGAGAATCTCCCTACAAAGGAATAACCTTTAAAAAAATTAAATCAGAAATTAGAAATCCTGATGGATCTATAATATTCCAATTAAATAATGTAGAGGTTCCTGTAAAATGGTCTCAAGTTGCAACAGATATTATTGCTCAAAAATATTTTAGAAAAAAAGGCGTGCCTAAATATTTGAAAAAAATAACTGAAAAAAATGTCCCTTTATGGCTTTCAAAAAGTATTCCTGACACAAATAAATTAAAAGAACTGAAGAATAATGAAGGTTTTTTAGGCGAAACTTCATCAAAACAGGTTTTTGATAGAATTGCCGGTACCTGGACTTATTGGGGATGGAAAGGAAAATATTTTAATACTGAAGAAGATGCAAAAGCGTTTTACGATGAAACTAGATTTATTTTATGCCAACAAATGGCAGCTCCAAATTCACCACAATGGTTTAATACTGGTTTAAATTGGGCTTATGGTATTGATGGTCCTGCACAAGGACATTACTATGTTGAAAATAAATCTGGAAAATTAAAACTATCAGAAACTGCTTATGAACACCCGCAACCACATGCATGTTTTATTCAAAGTGTAAGCGATGATCTTGTTAATGAAGGAGGTATAATGGACCTTTGGATTAAAGAAGCTAGATTGTTTAAATACGGCTCTGGTACAGGAAGTAATTTTTCAAATCTTAGAGGAGACGGTGAAAATTTATCTGGCGGTGGAAAATCTTCTGGTTTAATGAGTTTCTTAAGAATAGGAGACAGATCAGCAGGAGCTATTAAATCAGGTGGAACTACAAGAAGAGCTGCAAAAATGGTTGTAGTTGATGTTGATCATCCAGATGTTGAAGATTTTGTTGATTGGAAAGTTAAAGAAGAGCAAAAAGTTGCCTCTTTAGTTGTTGGTTCAAAGATATGTGAAAAACATTTGAAAGAAATAATGCAAGCATGTTGGAATAATGAATTAGATGATAAAAAAAGATTTAATCCTAAAGACAATTCGATTTTAAAAGGAAAGATAATTAATGCAAAAAATTCAATGGTTCCTGAAAATTATATTCAACGTATACTGGAATTTGCTAAACAAGGGTTTAAATCTGTAGAATTTAGAACATATGACACTGATTGGGACTCTGAAGCCTATCTAACTGTTTCAGGACAAAATTCAAATAATTCAGTTAGAGTCACAAATGATTTCTTAAATTCTGTTCTAGAAAATAAAAAGTGGGATTTAATTAGAAGAACTGATAATAAAGTTCATAAATCAATTAATGCTAAAGATCTCTGGGAAAAAATTGGTCACGCTGCTTGGTCATGTGCTGATCCAGGAATACAATACGACACAACTATAAATGAATGGCATACATGTCCTAAAAGTGGAAGAATAAATGCATCTAACCCTTGTTCAGAGTACATGTTTCTCGATAATACTGCTTGCAATTTAGCTTCGATTAATTTGATTGAATTTATAGATGATAAAGGAAAGTTTCAAATAGATGAATTTAAACACGCGGTAAAACTTTTCACACTTGTACTGGAAATATCTGTAATGATGGCACAATTTCCTTCTAAAGAAATTGCTAAATTATCTTATGAATTTAGAACTTTAGGTCTTGGCTATGCAAATATTGGAGGGTTATTAATGCAACAAGGTTATAGTTATGATAGTGATGAAGGAAGAGCAATATGTGCAAGTATCACCGCTTTGATGACTGGAGAATCTTATAATATATCTTCAAAAATATCCGATGAACTAGGTCCTTTTAATAAATTTGAAGATAATAAGAAAGATATGATGAGAGTTATTGCCAATCATAGAAGAGCGGCATATGGAAAAAAAGAAAACTACGAAGATTTGTCTGTTTTTCCTGTTCCAATCAATGAAGATGACTGTCCAAGTAAAGAATTAGTTTTAGCAGCAAGAAAATCTTGGGATGATGCATTTGACAATGGGAAAAAATTTGGTTTTAGAAATGCACAAACAACTGTGATTGCACCTACTGGTACAATTGGTCTTGTTATGGATTGCGATACAACGGGAATTGAACCTGACTTTTCAACTGTTAAATTTAAAAAACTTGCTGGAGGTGGATATTTTAAAATCATAAATAGATTAATTCCAATATCTCTTAAAAATCTTGGCTACAGCCAGTTTCAAATTGAAGAAATAACTAAATATGTAATAGGTTCTGGCACATTGGAGAATTGCCAAACAATAAATCATAAAATTTTGAAAGAAAAGGGCTTTACAGATGAGATAATAAAAAAAATTGAAGAAAATTTAAAAAATGCTTTTGATGTTAAATTTGCTTTCAATAAATTTATTATTGGTGAGGAATTTTGCTTAAAGAATCTCAAATTAAAATCTGAAAATTTGGATGACCCCTCTTTTAACATGCTTGAACATTTGGGTTTTAATGAAAATGAAATAGACGAAGCAAACAATTATTGCTGTGGATCTATGACTTTAGAAAAAGCGCCTCATATAAAAGAAGATCACTTATCTATTTTTGATTGCGCTAATCCCTGTGGTAAAATTGGTAAACGCTTTTTATCAACACAAAGCCATATAAAAATGATGGCAGCAGCACAACCGTTTATTTCTGGCGCAATTTCTAAAACAATAAATATGCCAAATTCATCGACAATAGAAGAGTGTAAAAATTCTTATATTCAATCCTGGAAATTAGGTTTAAAAGCCAATGCTCTTTATAGAGATGGTTCTAAATTATCGCAACCATTAAGTTCTGCAATTGTTGAAGATGATGATTTGATAGATGAGAATACATCAACAAAAGAAAAAACAATAAATGTAGCTGAAAAAATAGCTAAAGATTATGTCCAAGAAATTGTTAGAACAAGAAGAAATAAAATGCCTGATAGGAGAAAAGGTTATACACAAAAAGCGATTGTTGCTGGTCATAAAGTTTATTTAAGAACTGGAGAATATGATGACGGATCCATTGGAGAGATATTTTTAGATATGCATAAAGAAGGAGCAGCTTTTAGAAGTTTAATGAATAATTTTGCAATAGCTATATCAATAGGACTTCAATATGGTGTGCCTCTTGAAGAATTTGTTGAAGCTTATGTCGGTACAAAATTTGAGCCGTCTGGTACTGTTCAAGGGAATGACTCTATAAAGATGGCAAGTTCTATTTTAGATTATGTTTTTAGAGAATTAGCAATATCCTATTTAAATAAAGAGGAACTTGCTCATTTTAATCCTGACCAAAAAATTTCTACTGGAGAAGATAATAAAAGCAAAATTGAGGAGTTAAAAGCTGCAGCATCAAATGAATCAATATCAAGATACGCTAGTACAGGATATGTTAGAAGTAATTTTTATGTTCTTTCAGGTGGTATGGAAAATATAGAATACAAAAAAAATAAAGAAATTAAAAAAGAAATGCCAGGCAAAATTATAAGTAACAAAAAAAAAGTAGATGATTTAATAAAAAAAGCTAAGTTAAAAGGCTATGAAGGCGATGCTTGTGGAGAATGTGGAAATTTTACACTTGTAAGAAATGGTACGTGCTTAAAATGTGATACATGTGGTGGAACTACTGGGTGTAGCTAAATAACTTTTTCTTTAATTTTCTCAGTTAAAAAAATAAATTCTAATTTATCTTCTTTATTTAAAGTAATTTTAATAAAAATTTTTGATTTAATATTTCCATTCTTTAATAAATAGTCAGCTATAGGTTCTTTAATTCTTAATTGGATTAATCTTTCTATTGGACGCGCCCCATAAATTTCGCTGTATCCTTTTCTAACTAAATAATCCTTAACATCATTTGAAACTTCTAAAGAAATATTTTTTTCTTTTAGTCTATTTTCTAACTCAGAAATAAATTTATTTACAATTTTTTTAACACTTACTGTATTCAAAGAATTAAAAGATATAATAGAATCTAGTCTATTTCTAAATTCAGGTTTAAAAAAAAATTTAATTTCTTCATCATTATCTAATTTTTCTTTTTTAGGGCTGAAACCTAATTTATTCTTTGTTAAATTTTCTCCTCCAATATTAGTAGTTAATATTAAGATTGTATTTTTAAAATTAATTGATTTACCATTATTATCGGTTAATTTTCCATAATCCATAACTTGTAATAGTATATTAAAAAGATCATGATGTGCTTTCTCAATTTCATCAAATAAAACAACTGAATGAGGTGCTTGGTCAACTGCTTCAGTTAAAAGACCTCCTTGATCAAAACCAACATACCCTGGCGGAGAGCCAATTAATCTCGCTATACTGTGTTTTTCTGTATACTCTGACATGTCAAGTCTTATGAATTTAGAAGCTAATATATTTGATAATTGTTTTGCTAATTCAGTTTTACCTACTCCTGTTGGCCCGGTAAATAAAAAACATCCAATTGGTTTATTGGGATCTGACAAACCGGCCTGTGAGACTTTTATGGATCGTGCTAATTCATTGACAGCTTTGTCTTGACCAAAAATTAATTTTTTTATTTTATTATCTAAATTTTTTGCAATCAAATTACTTTTATTGCTTATATTTTTAAGAGGTATTTTTACAATTCTTGATACGGTATTAATTATATCTTTAATATCAATTATTTCTTTTTTATTACCGAAAGTTTTCTTATAAGCTCCAGCCTCATCAATAATATCGATAGCTTTATCAGGTAATTTTTTTTCAGAAATATATCTATTTGATAAATCAACAGCTAATTTTAAAGATGCATCAGAATATTTTGTATTATGAAAATTTTCATAATATTTTCTTATTCCTTTTAAAATTTCGAAACATTCATCCATGGATGGTTCGGGAATATCTACTTTTTGAAATCTTCTTGAGAATGCTTTATCTTTATCAAAATAATTTCTATATTCTTTGTATGTTGTAGAGCCAATACATCTTATTTGCCCATTAGATAAAACTGGTTTTAGAATATTAGATGCATCCATAGAACCACCTGTTGTTGCACCTGCGCCAACAATAGTATGAATTTCATCAATAAATAAAATATTTTTTTCTGAAGAACTCATATTTTTAATAACTTTCTTCAATCTTTCTTCAAAATCTCCTCTGTATTTTGTTCCTGCAATCAATCCTCCTAAATCTAATTGGTGAATCACTGTTTTTTGAAGAAATTTAGGAACTTCATTGTTATAAATTTTAAGTGCAATGCCTTCTACTATTGCTGTTTTTCCTACACCGGGATCACCAACAAAAAGAGGGTTGTTTTTTAAACGTCTTGATAATATTTGTATTGTTCTATCAATTTCTAAATTTCTTCCAATTAACTTATCGATTTTTTTATTTTTAGCTTTTTCAATTAGGTTAATTGTAAAATCACCCTTACTTTCATCATTTTTTTTTTCATTCACCTGGTATGTATTTGGATAAATAGATTCGCTTTCACGATCTTCATCTTCTTCTTTCTCAATCCCATGAGACATAAAGTTTAATGCATCTAACCTTGACATGTCTTGTTTTTGTAAAAAATAAACAGCATGAGATTCTCTTTCTGAGAAAATTGATACTAATACGTTAGCTCCATTTATTTTTTTTGTATCTGATGAATAAACCTGGGTAGCTGATCTTTGCAAAACCCTTTGAAAACTAGCAGATGGCTCAGACTCTTGTACTGTTGCTGAAATAATATCTTTTAATTCTTGATCAAGATACTTTGTTAAGCTTTTTCTAAGATTTTTAATATCTACATTGCAAGCATTTAATACATCAACTGCATCGCTATCATCGATTAAAGATAATAATAAATGTTCGAGGGTAACATACTCATGTTGCCTATCATTTGCATATGAAATAGCTCTTTTAATAGTTTTTTCTAAATTATCAGTTAACATTTCAAATTTTTTCTATAGTTAAAAGTAAGGGGAAGCCATTCTTTCTAGAAACATTTATAACTTTTAATATTTTTGATTCAGCAATTTCATAAGTAAATACCCCACATATACCTGCTCCCTTGTTATGAACTTCTAGCATAATTTTTGAGGCCTCATTATCATTTTTTTGGAAAAAATTTTTTAACAAATAAACTACAAAATCCATAGGTGTATAATCATCGTTTAACATAACAACTTTATACAAAGATGGTTTCTTTAATTTATTTTTTGCGTCTTTCTTTGTTAAAACTCCAAAATTTTCCTCAATTTTATTTACTGATTTTGCCATAATTTTATTTATATAAGTAAATTATAAATATAGAAAGAAAATAGTCAAAACTTTGGTATATCAAATGAACATTTTTTTAAATATTTTTTTAAATTTAGTTTAACTTTTATTAAATTTTCTTTTGATGAAGATTCGCATCTTGCAACTATTATATTTTGCGTATTAGACGCTCTAACTAACCACCAACCTTCGTTTATTGTAAATCTAACTCCATCTATACTTGTAAATCTTTTTTTTTCATCTTTTAATATTTTTTTTAATTTATTAACAATTAAAAATTTCTCGGTTTCTGTACTATCAAATCTTAATTCTGGTGTATTATAAGATTTTTCCATTCCATCAAATATTATTGATAAAGGTTTTTTTATATCAGAATATAAATTTAAAAATCTTATTGATGCATAGATAGCATCGTCAAAACCAAAATATTCATCTGCAAAAAAAATATGCCCACTCATTTCACCAGCAAATATTGCTTTTGTTTCTTTCATCTTTTTTTTAATTAATGAATGTCCGGTTTTCCAAAAAATAGGATTACCTCCTAATTTCTTAATTTCATTAAAGACGCTTTGACTTGACTTTATATCTAAAATAATTTTTGATTTTGGTTTATTTTTTAAAACATCTTTAGCTAAAAAAGCCACAATCTTATCAGCAAATATAATTCTACCCTTGTTATCTATTACACCCAACCTATCGCCGTCACCATCAAATGCAAAACCTAGATCACATTTTTTTTTTTTTACCAAGCCAATTAATTGCTTTAAATTCTTTGGAACTGTTGGATCGGGATGATGTGCGGGAAAATTTCCATCTATTTTTTGATTTATAACATAATGTTTTCCAGTTATTATTTTTGTTAATTTTGAGATAATTTCTCCACTTGATCCGTTACCAGGATCCCAGGCAATCTTAATATTTTTTTTTACCTTTGCCAAATTCTTTAGAAAAATTAAATATTTATTAGCTATAGATATTTTTTTCACCTTTCCCTTTTTATTTGGACTAAATTTTCCTTTAGAAGATATTTTTGCTAAATCTAGAATATCTTTTCCTACAATACTTTTATTTTTTAATAACATTTTAAAACCATTGTACTCTGGAGGATTATGTGAGCCTGTTATCATAATACCGCTATTTAACTTTTTAGAGTACATTGAATAATAAAGTAAAGGTGTTGGAACTATTCCTATTCTATATACTTGAATTCCCTTAGATATTAATCCTTCAATAAGTTTTTTTTCTATTTTTATTGAGCTAGATCTACCATCATAGCCAACCACAACATTCTTAAAATTATTTTTCTTAAGTAAGGTCGCAAAAGATTTTCCTAGATATAAAGCGTCAATTAAATTAAGGTCTTTTTTAAAAATACCTCTAATATCATATTCCCTTAGAATTGTTTTGTTGAAAGTATGTTGATCCATTAAAAAATTTTTTAAATTCCTATTATTTTTAATATATTAGGAAGAATATTTTTTATAAATGGTAGTAAATAAGATATTTTGCCTGTGTAAATAAAGTAAAAGATTACTGCAATAAAGAGTAAAATAAATAAATGTTTAATTTGAAAGTTATTATTTTTAAAAGTTTTTGTAAAAAAAAATACAAAAAGAATAATTAATAATAAAATTAATATGATTTTAAACATTTGATTTTTTTAATTTTTGATTTTTATTTTCTTTTGTAAATTCATTTATCGCAGAACAAATTTTTTTTATATGTTTCGTATTAAAAAAAGGATTAAGCAAAACAGCTCTTAACCATTTACACTCTTGAAATTTTACTAATGAAAAAAATATATTGTATTTTTCAAATAAAAATTTTTGAAGATTTATATTTATTTTATCGCTGTTTTGTTTTGCATAATATCTAAAACAAATAATATTTGTTTGTGGATCACAGGAAATTTTAATATTTCTTATTGTCAATAAATGCTTTTTAAATAAATTTGTAAATTTAATAGAATTTTCAATTATTTCAGAATAACTAAAGTTGCCTATGTGTTGAAGAGAAAGCCATAGTTTCAAAACATCTGGATACCTTGTTCCTTGTAAAGTAATTTCACCTAAATGATATTCGTTTCTATTCTTCCTTACATAAGGTAAAGGGGTGTAAAAGTCTGAATAAAGATGTTTTTTATTTTTTAATAAAAGAATAGAGCAGGTTTTTGTTATATAAAGCCACTTTTGTGGATTAAAAGAGATTGAGTCTGAATGCTCAATACCATTTAATTTATTTTTATATTTACTAGAAAAAATTAAAGCTCCTCCATAAACAGCATCTGTATGCATCCACAATTTATACTTATTTGATATTCTTGATATATCATTCAAATTATCAATGCTACCTGTTATTGTTGTACCTGCTGTGGCAACAATACAAAATGGTAATCCGTTATCTTTGATTTTTTTTTTAATTTTTTTTTCTAAATCACTTGCAATCATCGTACCGTTTTTATCTGTTTCAACTGAAATAACTGAATTTGTACCTAACCCAAGAACCATTGCTGCTTTTTGTATAGAAGTATGAGATTCCTTAGATGAAAAAATATATGGTTTTCTTTTTAATCCAATTAATCCATTCTCAGAAGTATTTAATATACGATTTCTTGCAATTGCTATAGCTTGTATATTTGATAAAGATCCGCCTGATAACATAACGCCACCTGAGTTTTGGCCTAAATTAAATTTGTTTGCTAAATTTGTTGTAACTTTTTTCTCAATTTCTGTAAGAATTGGAGCTGTTTCTTTACTAAGCATGTTATTATTAATAGTTGAACAAATTATATCTCCAACAATTGACATGGTTGAAGGCAATGAATCCATATGGCCTAAATAAAACGGATTTGAAGCATTCATTGAATTATTGATAATCATTTTTATTTTTTTAAATATTTCAGATTCGCTAATTGGTAAATCGTTAAAATTAAATTTATCTAAATTTATATTTTTTTTTGGTAGTGGTGGAAATTTTTCAGCATTTGAGGCTTTATTTAGAAGTTCATTTATAACCTTATCTATAAAAATTTTTACTTCTTTTAAATTAGCACCGGAAGGATCTATAAATGATAATTTTTTAATCTTTTTTGTCATAATCTTATAATAATTAAGTAGTTAAAAGTAATTGAAAAAAAATATAAACCAAATAAAATTTTAATTCTAATGATAATGATTATCATTATCAATTTATTCTTATAAATATTATGATTAAAAAAAAAGTATTTATTCTTTTATTTGTATTTTTTTTAGCTACTTTTAGTTTTTATTTCCTAGAAGCTAAAACTGAGAATGAACTTAATATATATTCAGGAAGGAAATCTTTTTTAATAGAACCTTTAATAGATGAATTTAAAAAAAATAATAAAAATATAAAAGTAAATATAGTAACTGGTAAATCTGATGAATTTATAGAAAGATTAAAGCTTGAAGGTAAAAATACAAAAGCCGATATTTTATTAACAACTGATGTAGCAAGGTTAACAAGAGCAAAAAATAATAACTTATTTAAAAAAATAAGTTCAAAAATACTAAAAAATAATATTCCCTCGAAATATAGGAGTAAAGATGATGATTGGTTTGGATTGTCAGTACGAGCTAGACCAATAATATATTCAAAAGATAGAATAAAAATAAATGAGTTAAAAAGTTACGAAGATCTTGCAGGTGAAAAATGGAGAGGAAGAGTTTGTATGAGATCATCCAACAATGTTTACAATCAATCCTTAATTGCATTTATGATTATAAATTTAGGAGAAAAAAAAACTAAAAAATGGTTAGATAATTTAGTTAAAAATTTTGCTAGAAAACCTTATGGTGGAGATAGAGATCAAATAAAAGCAATTGCTTCAGGACAGTGTGATATTACAGTTGCTAACACATATTATTTAGCAAATATGTTAACAAGTAAGAACTTAAAAGACCAAGAAGCAGCAAAAAAAGTATCTATATTTTGGCCAAATCAGGATGACTTTGGAGTTCACATAAACTTAAGTGGCGCAGGTGTAATTAAAAACTCAAAAAATACCAATAATGCAATATTATTTTTAGAATTCTTATCCTCAAAAAAAGCTCAACAAATATATACTAAAAAAATAAATGAATATTCAATTAGAACAGGTGTAATTCCATCTGAAACAGTAAAAGAATTTGGCAAATTTAATGCCGATAATTCAAATCTCGGTGAAATAGGAAAAAAAATAAAATCTGCTATATATCTAGCATCAAAATATAATTGGAAATAATTTTAATTTGTAGCAAAGAGCCTTATTACTTGAGGGAGAAATTACTGGCTCTTTGCTTGATTTTATAGAAACCAACATTAAAAACGTAAAATAAAAAAAATTATTCCACTTTAGTTAAAAAATCATTATTTAATGTATAATCTTATTAAATAATTTAATTGTGAAATTTTTTATAAAACTAATAAGTTTCTTTTTAATACTTTTTTGTAGTTTAAATCTGCAAGCTGTTGATTTTGACGCTGCTAAAAAAAATTTAGAAAAAAAAGACTATGTTGCCGCATATGATAATTTCAATAAATGTACAGCTAATTGCCTAAAAACTGGAAATTGTTCAAATGAACATTTTATGTGTATGCTTGAAATAGGAAGAATGTTAGAACAGGGATTGGCTGAAAAAGATTTAACAAATGAACAAAGGTTGAATAAAGCAAAATTTTGGTATAAATATTGCGCTGATAAAGGATCGGAAATATGTAAGCAAAAAAGCTCTACTTTAGAAATCGAGAATTTATTGATTGTAAAAAGTGTCCAAGAAAAACTATTTGATCTAGGCTATCCGATAAAAAGAGACGATATACCAGGCATAGAAACTTTTGCTGCTATTAAAGAATTTCAAAAAAAAGAGGACCTTTCGATAAAAAAACCTAATAATTTTGAAGAATGGTTGGAATTAAATGATTTGTTAGCAAACGCTATAGCTAATAAAAATAGTGATAAAAATATTGAAATTGGAAAATCATCAAAATATGGGACCGGAATATGGGTCGGGAAAAAAGAAAAATTATATGTTTTAACTGCTGCTCATTTTGCTAATAATTGTAAAAAAATAAGATCAAACAAATACAAAGATAATTTAAGTTTAAGAATTTATGAAATTGATGAGAAAGATGATCTTGCTTTACTTGAAAGTGACGAAGTTACTGATAATAAATTTACACCTGCAATTTTAACCTCAAAAATAATTGAAGACGAAAAAATTTATATTTTTGGCTATCCTAGGCAAACAATATTAAATAAGCATGAAAGAAATGAAGGAGTGATAAAATCTCTAAAATCCAGAAAAAATGACAGAAGAAAAATTATTATTCAACCAATAAACGAATTATATCCGGGTTCAAGTGGAAGCCCTGTTATTAATGAATATGGTTTAATAGTCGGTACAGTTTATGGAAAAGATTCTTTAAAGAAAAGAATTCTTGATTTATTAAGATATAGCGCGTCATCTAAAGGATTATATTTGGCCACATCAATACATACTATTAAAAGCTTCCTGGATGAACATAATATTGATTATTTAAGTTCAGAAAATATAAAAAAGATAGATAGTGAGCAAATTTTAATTGATGCAAGTAAATATACGATTCCTTTAAAATGTGATTAAAAAGGAATAAAATAGAATTAATTTCGTTATAAACAAAAGTAAATAATTTACAAAGAGGGAGACTTTTGAAAAATAAAAAAATAAGAGAAGAGGCAAAAGAATGTTATGGCAGTTTGTTAAATTATGCCAAATTTAATTTAACTTCAAATCATCATGATGCTGAAGATTTAGTTTCGCAAGCATATATAAAATTTTTTAATTCTTATGATAAGGGCAAAAGTAATTACAAAGAAGGTACAAACATATTAGGTTATTTAAAACTAATAGTTAAAAACTTATTTATAGATAGAACTAGAAAAAACAAAAGAACTCCAAATATAATTTCTCTATACAAAAAAGTTGATGAAAATGAAATCATTAGTTTTAACGAATATAAATCTCAAAAACTTAAAAATAATGAAGAAAAATTAAAAGATCCATTTGCGCAAAGGGTTGATGCTAAAAAAGTTTTAAAAATAATTGATAGAACATTTAATAAAGAAGATAAAGAAATTTTCTTTTTAATATTTGTAGAAGGTTGTAAATATAGTGAAGTGGCAAAAAAACTTAGAATTTCGCAAGGCACAATAGGAAGTAGATTAAATAGGAATGTAAAAAAAATTAGGCAAGAATTAGAAAAAAAAAACGTTACAAAGATTAAGGTTATAAATAATGAAAATTGATGATAGTAAACTAATAAGATTTATTAATAATGATCTTCCTAAATTCGAAAAAAAAGAATTAGATTCATTAATAAAAAATGATCCAAAATTAGAATTTAAACTTCAGGGTTTAAAAAATTTTCAATCTATTCTTAAAAAGGAATCAAAAAAAAATAAAAAAACAAAAATGCCTAAAAATTTATATAAAAAAATTAATATCGTAAACAATAAGGAAAGCAAAATTATTAATTTTTATAAAATAGCAGCAAGTTTTATATTTTTTGCGTCTATAGGATGGCTGTTTGTTACTCCAAATACTAGTCTATTATCACAAAATACTTCAAACTATTTAAGCTTATTAATAATTTCACTCCTTGTGTTTATAATTTTTTTAATTTTAAAAAAGAAATAAAAAAAATTTTGGAAGAAAAAATAAATTTTTTCGTTTAAATAATTATGAAATTAAAATTAATACATGCAATTTATGGAATTTTATTTGTTTTTTTTCTCTCTATTGGAAAATTAGCAGTTTCAAAGGAAGACTCAAATTCACCTGGCACAAGGTGGCTTGAAGTTGATAATTATATTGGTGCAAGTAAGGCAAATTATAGCAATTTAGATAATATAAAAGAAATAATTGAACCAATTCAATTTGCAGAAGATATATCTATACCTGGATTGCCTGTTTTGCAAGATATTCCTTTAACTGAAGAAGATAAATAAATAGTTTGATTTTTTAACCTTTTATTATCAAATAAATAACATTCTTAAAATGAAGAAAGTTATTTATTTTGTATCAGAAGATTGGGCATTTTTAAATCACCGTTTAGAGATAGCTAAAATAGTTCAAAAAAAAGGTTATAAAATTGTTCTTATTACAAATGTCTCTGATTGTAAAAATCTTATAGAAAAAAAGAACATAAAAGTTATTCCAATTAAAATGGAGCGTGGAAGTCTTAATATAAGGAAGTCAATAAAGACAATATATAACTTAGTTAAAATTTACAATAAAATAAATCCATATTTGGTTCATAATTTTGGTTTAAAACAAATTATTTATAGTAATATTGCGGCCAGATTTAGCAAAACTAAAAAAAGTTTTAATTCTGTAATTGGACTTGGAAGTGTATTTATTTCAGGGAATTTTCTAATAAAGTTTTTTGCAATAAACGCATTACGTTTTAGTTTATTTTTTAAAAACTCAAAAGTTTTAGTTCAAAATAAAGATGATTATATTTTTTTTAAAAAAAAGATTTGGATTAGGGAAAAAAATTTATTTTTAAACAGTGCTTCAGGTATTAATTTAAAAAAATATACTGTATCAAGGGAACCTAGAGGGAAAATAGTATTTTTATTTGCTTCAAGACTTTTAAAAGATAAAGGTTTATTAGAATTAATAGAAGCAGCAAGTAAATTGAGAAAAATTACAAAAAATTTTAAATTGTATATTGCTGGAAAAATAGATACTGAAAATCCTTCGTCCTTATCTCATGAAGAAATAAAATCTTGGGAAGCATGTGATTATATAAAATATATTGGTTATCAAAATAATATGAATGAAGTATATAAACAAATACATGTGGCAATTTTACCATCTTACAGGGAAGGCTTGCCAAAAGGATTGTTAGAAGCTGCAGCTTACAACAAGCCGATTATTACCACTAATGTTACTGGATGTAGAGAAATAGTTATAGATGGAAAAAACGGAATTGTTGTTAATTCTAAAAACTCTGAAGAATTATATCTTGCAATGAAAAAGATGGTTGAAAATAAAAAAATAAGAATTTCCATGGGTAAAGAAGGGAGAATGATAATTAAAAAAAAATTCTTATTAGAAAATACAGCGAAAGATTTGGTAAATTTATATAAAAATTCTTAATTTAAGGAGCTTTTATTTTCATACTTGCATTAATAGCAATGCATATTCTTGGATTTTCTCCATAATAAGTTCTAACACCATGTCTTACATAACTTGGGAATAAATTCATTAAACCTGTTTTTGGTTTAATAAAATGTTCCCCAGGCAACAATCCTGGGAAAAAAGATGTAAGATGAGATAAGTTAGGATTAAAAGCTTCAAATAAACCACATTTACTTTCATCCATATCATCCCCGGCATCAACATAATATGTTCCAGACCATGTTGACATAGGATGTATATGAGCGATATTTGAATGCCCTTTTCTATTTACATTAGCCCAACCATAAATATGAAAATCCATCGGTATATTCTCAACAAAATTTAATTTTTTAGTTGAAGTTTCAATCAATTTTGAAAACAAATTATATATTGTTTCAACGCTTTCTCCTCCCCATCTAAAAAAGTCTCCTTCAGATTGCCAGCCTCCTTGGTTACTTTTGTTTGTTGTAGGAAGTTCATTTTCTTTTTTTAATATTATTTCTTTTAATTCCTTATTAAGTTTATCTGTATTTGTTGTTTGATATTGTACGATAGGAAGAGAGAATACATTTTCATGTTTTATTTTTTCTTCATTAATTTCAATATTAGTATTAGCCATCTAAAAAAGACCTTGTATTAAACCTTTTCCATCAATAAAGATAGACTCAGCAGCAGGTACCCTTGGTAGACCGGGCATTAGCATAATATCTCCGCAAATAACTACTACAAACTCAGCGCCAGCAGAAACTCTTATTTCTTTTACTGGCAAATTATGTTCTTGAGGCAACCCACCATTCTCAGGATCTGCAGTAAAACTATATTGAGTTTTAGCAATACAAACAGGAAATTTTTCATAATTAGTTCCTTGAAGTTCTTGCAATTGTTTTTTTGCAGTAGTGCTAATTTCAAGTTCGTTTGCACCATAAATTTCTTTAGCTACTTTTTTGATCTTTTTTTCTAAAGATAAATTATCATCATATAAAGTTTTAAAATTTGATTTTGTTTTTTCTAATATATCTACAACCTCATTTGCTAAATCTACAGCTCCATCGCCTCCAAATTCCCAGTGCTTACTTGTAACTGCTTTAATGCCTACAGATTCACAAACCTTTTTAACAACATTCATTTCATCCTCTGTATCTGACACAAATGCATTAATGCCAACAACAATTGGTACACCGTATTTTTTTAAATTCTCTATATGCTTTAATAAATTTTCACAACCTTTCTTTGTTGCATCAACATTTTCTTTATTTAAATTATCTTTATCAACGCCTCCATGCATTTTTAGAGCACGGATAGTAGCAACTAAAACTGAAGCGTCTGGTGATAAGTTTGCTTTTCTGCATTTAATATCTAAAAATTTTTCCGCACCTAAATCTGCTCCAAACCCTGCCTCGGTAACAACATAATCAGATATTTTTAAAGCAGTTTTTGTTGCAATGATTGTATTACAACCATGGGCAATATTTCCAAATGGTCCACCATGAACAAAAACTGGGTTATTTTCTAAACTTTGAATTATGTTTGGCTTTATAGCATCTTTTAACAAAACAAGCATAGATCCAATAACGTTTAAATCTTTAGCAAGAACAGGTTTCTTTTCACTTGTATAACCAACAAGAATATTGCCCAATCTTCTTTCTAAATCTTTTATATCATTTGCTAATGTAAAAATAGCCATAATTTCTGAAGCTGGAGTAATATTAAAACCATCCTCCCTTGGAAATCCATTACCTGGTCCTCCTATGCTACATATAATCTGTCTTAATGCCCTATCATTCATATCCATTGTTCTTTTCCAATTAATTCGTCTTGCGTCAATCACTGGTTCTTTTCGCCAATTTATATGATTATCAATTGCAGCAGACAATAAATTATGAGCAGTGCTAATTGCATGAAAATCTCCCGTAAAGTGTAAATTTAAATCTTCCATTGGAACAGCTTGCGCTTTACCTCCGCCTGCAGCTCCTCCTTTCATGCCAAAACAAGGACCTAAACTTGGTTCTCTTATGCAAACAGAAGAATTCTTTCCAATTTTTTGCAAAGCATCGCCTAAGCCAAGAGTCGTTGTTGTTTTTCCTTCTCCAGCAGGAGTTGGTGTTATAGCAGTAACTAAAATTAATTTACCATTTTTTTTTTTATCTAGAGTATTAATGTACTCAAAACTTAATTTTGTTTTATAATGGCCATATTGTTCTAAAAATTTTTCTGAAATATTTAATTTTTTTTCAGCTATTTCTACTATATTTTCAAGTTTAGCTTCTCTTGCTATCTCAATATCACTTTTATATTTCTTATTTTCTGCCATATTAAAAAA
>CEUZ01053205.1_pt1 | contig 20866 bp, 19 predicted proteins | sample 361511 | NCBI WGS metagenome assembly CEUZ01 (sample SAMEA2622822, study PRJEB7988) | marine metagenome | biome: marine biome (ENVO:00000447); feature: surface water layer (ENVO:00002042); material: "saline water (ENVO:00002010), including plankton (ENVO:xxxxxxxx)" | depth 5 m
TTAAAAAATTAGAAGAGTTAGGAATTGGAAGACCTTCAACTTACGCACCAATAATTCAGGTTTTGAAAACAAGGGGATATGTGAATATTGAATCAAGACGAATATTTCCTCAAGATAGAGGAAGAATTGTTACTGTCTTTTTATCAAATTTTTTTGAAAAATATGTTGATTATGATTTTACAGCTAATCTTGAGAATCAATTAGATGATATATCTGGTGGACGAATAGATTATATAAATGTTTTGGATGAATTTTGGAAAAATTTTTATAATTTAATTGAAGAAACTAAAGAAATAAGAATTACTGAGGTAATAGACAAACTAGATCATCAATTAGAAGACCATTTTTTTCAACCAAATGATAAAAATCCTAATCCAAGAAAATGTCCAACCTGTGATGATGGAAGATTGGGTTTAAAATTAGCAAAGACTGGGCCTTTTATAGGATGCTCTAATTATCCAGATTGTAAGTATGCGACTCAATTAACTTCAAATGTTACTGGAAATGGTCAAAATGGAAATGGTATTTCGCTTCCAAAAGAATTAGGTGTAGATCCAAAGACAAATAAACCAATTATAATAAAACAAGGACCTTATGGAATTTATATTGAAATGGTAGAAAAAGAAGATGAAAAGCCTCGAAGAGCTTCTGTGCCAAAAAATATGCCTTTAGAACAATTAAATATTGAAAAAGCATCACAATTATTATCTTTGCCTAGAGAGGTGGGTAAGTATCCAAAAAGTAACGAAATAATTATTGCAAATAATGGCCGCTTTGGTCCTTATTTGAAAGTAGGAGATTATTTTGTATCTTTAAAAGAAGATGATGTTTATACAGTTGGAGAAAATAGAGCAATTGACCTTATTGAAGAACATTTTAAAAAAATAGAAAAACAAACAATAGGAAATCATGACGGAAAGGAACTTAGTGTCAGTAAAAGAGGTAGGATTGGTTATTTTTTAAAAAATGGAACAACTAGTATAAGGGTACCAAATGATATCGATGCTAAAACAATTAGCATAGAAAAAGCAATAGAATTAATAGAAATTAAAAAAGAAAGAGATCAAGTGAAGAAAAAAAAGTCTAAAAAGAAAAAGTAATTAATCTTTTTTCTTTAAATCTAAAATTTTCAAAGATAATTCTTTTAATCTTTCATCATCAATTTCAGCAGGTGCATTCATCATTAAATCTTCAGCTTTTTGATTAAATGGAAAGGGGATAATTTCTCTAATATTTGGCTCACCTGCTATAAGCATAACAATTCTATCAATGCCTGGTGCGCATCCTCCATGGGGTGGTGCTCCATAGTTAAATGCTTTTAAAAGACCTCCAAATTCTTTTTCTAATTCCTTTTTTGAATATCCAGCAATTTCAAATGCCTTTAACATTATTTCTGGTTTATGGTTTCTGATAGCACCACTTGATAATTCTACACCGTTACAAACAATATCATATTGGTAAGCTTTAATTTTTAAAGGTTCCTCTTTCTCTAGTGCGTCCAATCCACCTTGTGGCATAGAAAAAGGATTGTGGCTAAATTCTATTTTATTAGTTTCTTGATTTATTTGATACATAGGATAATCAACTATCCAACAAAATTTAAATTCGTTTTCTTTGATTAATTTTAATTCATTAGCTATCTTAGTTCTGGCTAAAGCAGCAAATTCTGTTATTTCTTCGAATTTTCCACATAGAAAAAAAATTGAACTATTGCTATCAACACCATCGATTTTTAAAAATTTTTCTAATCTTTCTTTATCAAGGTTATTTGCAATAGGTCCCTTTCCTTCATTATTTATAAATTGTATATAACCCATGCCACCTTGGCCCTCTTCTTTTGCCCAGTTGTTAAGTTTATCAAAAAAAGCTCTTGGTTGATCTTTAGTATTTGGGGCAGGTATAGCAATAACAACTGACCCTTTATTAATATTTTCAGCAAACAGTTTAAATGAAGAATCTTTAAAAATTTCTGTTGTATCAGATAAAATTAAAGGATTTCGTAAATCAGGTTTATCATTTCCATATTTTTTTATACATTCATCAAATGGTATTTTTATAAAAGGTGGTTTTGAAATAGAAAAATTTTTTGTTAGTTTTGTAAAAATATTAAATAATACCGGTTCTAATGCATTAAAAATATCTTCTTGTGTTACAAAAGACATTTCATAATCCAGCTGATAAAACTCTCCTGGCGATCTATCTGCTCTACTGTCCTCATCTCTAAAGCATGGTGCAATTTGAAAATACTTATCAAAACCAGCAATCATTAATAACTGTTTAAATTGTTGAGGAGCTTGTGGCAATGCATAAAATTTGCCAGGGTGAACTCTGCTTGGAACTAAATAATCTCGTGCTCCTTCAGGCGAGCTTGCTGTTAAAATGGGAGTTTGTATTTCAATAAAGTTTTGTTTAATCATCCCTTCTCTTATTAAAGAAATTACTTGATTACGTAATAAGATATTTTTTTGCATTTTTGATCTTCTTAAATCTAAATATCTATATCTTAAACGTGTATCTTCACCGTAATCTTTGTCAGAATTAACTTCTAATGGTAGAGGTTTAGCATTTGACTCATTTATGTAATCTTCAACTGAAACCTCTATTTCTCCTGTTGGTAATTTTTTATTAAGAGTTTCATCGGACCTTGGTAAAACTTTACCAGTAATAGTTATAACGCTTTCAGAAGAGGTTTTTTCAGCTAAAGAAAATTTTTTGTTTTTTTTATCAATTACAACTTGCGTTATTCCATAATGATCTCTTAAATCTACAAATAATAAGTTTCCGTGATCTCTTTTTCTGTGAACCCACCCTGATAATTTAACAGATCTATCTTTATCTTTTAATCTTAACTCTCCGCAATTATGTGTTCTATAAATGTGCATTTTGTATTTTAAATTAATTTTTTCACAAAAGTAATATTTATTTTTTTTTTTGTTATTAAAGATTTATTATCTAATTTATTAACAATTTTTTCTAAATTATCAAATGATCGTTCAGATCTTCTAACAATAAATTTTATCACTTCTTTATTTATTAATATTTGTTTATCTAAAAACAATTTAATTAAAACAGAAGATAATAATGCATCATCTGGTCTTTTTATTTTTACAGCTACTGAAGATAAAATTCTTGATTTTAAATCAGGTAAATTTATTTTCCATAACTTAGGTGCTTTTGATGCTGTTAATATTAAAAAACCTTTTTTTTCTTCAATTAAATTATAAAAATGTAATAAATGTTTTTCTAAATATTCCTTATCCTTTACATTAATTTTTTCAAAAAAATTAGAAATATTTTCTATTATAAAATTCTTTTTTTTTGTAAAAATATTTTCTAGCTTAACTTGTTTAAATTTATTTAGACTCAATATTGTGGAAGATGTTTTTTTTTTCCAAATATTTGTTAAATGGGTTTTGCCAGTACCAGACTCGCCAAAAATAATTGCTTTTCTACTTGGCCAGTTCGGCCATGTATTAATAAGTTTGTATGCTTCCTCATTTGAATTAGAAACTAAAAAATCATCTTTTTCATAAATTTTTCTTTTTTTTAAATTAAATGATAACTGGATATTCTTTTCTTTCATGAATGTTAAATTTAAAATATTTGATATATTCAATTTGATAAAGTTAAGTTTTTATTATTTAAATTAAATTCTAAATCCGATTGTTTAAAAGCTACCTTTAATTGATTTAAATTTCCAGAAAAAGACAAAAAAATAGTTGCTTTATTATGAGTAAATCTTTTTACATTAAATTTGTCTATTATTGAAATATTCTTAATAGTTTTTTTAATATTTATCCAATCATCTAAGTTATTAAATGAAACTGTGATTTTTTCAAATTCTTTTTGAGCTGTAATTACATTTGCAGATTTCCATTGCTGGTTTACAAATTCTTCAACTTTTAATTTTGCTTCATTTAAAATATTGTCAGAGTACTCATTGCTATAAATATCTATTGTATCTTCGTAATTTATTGTTTCTTGCCCATCAAATCTATAAATAGATAAGTTTAAATTAAATAGTATTTTAGATTTATCACGATTATATTTTTTTTTTAAAATTGCTATAAGAACACCTGTTGTGTTGTGAGACTCTGCTAAAAGTTTTAGATTTTTTAAATTTTTCTTTACAGCTTTGTCTTGATTAAAAAAAATAAAATCAGTAAATTTTCCATCAGATGATTTTATAGGAATTAGTCCATCAGAATTTGAATTTACAATCCAAGCATTTCTCCATATATTTTGTTTTTCCCAAAGATAAGTTACTCCAGCAAACTTATATATAGGTAAAATTAGAAGTGGTTTACTTTTTAAACTTGTAAATTTTATATTATTTTGATTCAAATATTTAAGAATCTTATCTTCATTAAAAATAATTGTTAAATTTCCAATATATTTATTAGAAGATGTTTTTTCATTCTGAATTTCTATTGCATCAACAAACTCCAACATTTTTTCAATACTAATTGTTTTAATTTTCTCATATTCTGATGTTAAAAGCATTTTGTTCATTAGATTCTTAAATCCCTTCTCTTGTGCCTTTAGTAATGCTATTTCTCTAGCTCTTGTAGAAGTAGTTGACTCAATCTCTACGTTAATATTTTTTACTTCAAAAAGCTTATTATTGATACTTGCAGATAATGCTACTTTTAAACTAAAAAAAACAACAAAAAAAAAGGCAAGTAAAAATTTTGTAAAGTTTAATTTCATAGTAATATGTTATTTTTTTTATAAAAAAGTTATTACATAAAATAATAAATCAATGAGCAAAAAAGTAAATAAATACAAAAAAGCTGGTGTTAACATTAACGAAGGTAATAAGTTTGTTAAGTTAATTAAAAAAAAAATATTTTCTACACATAATAAAGGTGCAATTAAAGACTTGGGCTCGTTTGCGGGTTTTTTTGATATATCAATATTAAAATATAAAAACCCAATATTATTAAGTGCGACAGATGGTGTTGGAACTAAAATAAAAATAGCTCAAGATTTAAATAAATATAAATGGATAGGAGAGGATCTGGTTGCTATGTGTTTGAATGATATTTTGGTACACGGAGGAAAACCAATTTTTTTCCTTGATTACATAGCTGTTGCAAAGTTAAAAAAAAAAATGGCTCTTGAAATAATAGATGGAATTGTTAAAGGATGTAAAGGATCTCGTTGCTCAATTCTAGGTGGAGAAACTGCTGAAATGCCTGGATTATATAAAAATGATGATTTTGATCTTGCTGGGTTCGCTGTTGGTATAGTAGAAAAAAAGAATTTAATTACTGGTAGCAATATAAAAGAAGGTGATGAAGTTTTTGGCTTAAAATCAACTGGATTCCATTCAAATGGTTTTTCGTTGATTAGATATATATTAAAAAAAAAAAAAATTAGCTATAAAAAAAAAATATCAAAAGAAATTGTAAATCTTGGAGAATTTTTACTTAAACCAACTAAAATTTATACAAAAATTATATCTGAACTAACAAAAGACAATTTGGTTAATGGTATATGTCATATTACTGGTGGTGGGATAATAGATAATTTACCTAGAATTTTGCCAAAAAAATTAGGTCTTAATTTTGAGAATCATAATTGGAAATTGCCTTACATTTATAAATGGTTTAAAAATCAAGGTGATATTTCTTTTGATGAAATGTTAAAAGTTTTTAATTGTGGTATAGGAATGATAATTACATGTAGCCCAAAAAATAAAAAAATAGTATTAAGAAAATTAAAAAATAAAAATGAACCTTTTTTTAATTTAGGCAAAATTGTAAGAAATAATGGAAAAATAGAACTTAATTATTTAAAAAAAGATTGGGAATGCTAAAAGTTGTAGTTTTGATATCTGGTAGAGGTAGTAATTTAAAAGCTATAATTGATAAATGTTCAAAAAAGAGTGTGTCGGCCAAAATTATTGCAATAATTTCAAATAACCCTAATGCTTCTGGTTTAAATTTTAATGGAAAATTTAAAAAAATAATTATTGATAATAAATTAAGTAAAAAAGTATTTGAAAATAAACTACATAATAATCTTATAAAATTAAAACCAGATTTGATTTGTTTAGCTGGATTTATGAAAATTTTGAGTCCGTTTATAATAAAAAAATGGAAGAACAAAATAATAAATGTACATCCATCTTTGTTGCCATCATTTAAAGGTCTTAATACTCATGAAAGAGCTTTAAAAGCTGGTGCAAAAAAAAGTGGTTGTACAATACATTTTGTAGACGAAAGTCTAGATGGTGGCCCTGTAATTATTCAAGCAGAAACGAAAATAACTAAAAAAATGACAAGTAAGAAATTAGGGGAAATAATATTAAAAATAGAACATAAAATATTACCAGAAGTTGTTTCCTTATTTGCAAAAAATGAAATTACTATAAAAAAAAATAAAGTTATTATAAAAAATAAAAAGAAATTAATTTTTTTTGCTAAAAATATACAAATAAATTGAAAAAAAAAAAATTTTTATGTAAATTTAAAACATGGATAAAAATTTAAAAAGAGCTCATAGTAATTGGGTTATGTTTTTGAAAGGAACAGTTCTTTTGGTAGTAGGCGTAGTAGTTATATTGTCATTTATGGCTTTATTTTTACTTTAAGCTTCACTAAAAAAAAAACTAAGTTCTTTTAAAGCGTTTTCTTCGCTATCAGATCCGTGAACAGCATTTTCTTGTATAGAAGTTGCAAATTTTTTTCTTATAGTATTTTCTTCAGCTTCATTTGGATCAGTAGACCCCATAACTTTTCTATATAATTCAACTGCATTATTTGCCTCTAACATTTGTACAATTATTGGGCCAGAGGTCATAAAATCACAAAGATCATTGTAAAAAGGTTTGTCAGAGTGTATTTCATAAAATTTCTGAGCTTGTTCTTTATTTAAAATAATTTCTTTTTTTTTTATTATTTTTAATCCTGCTTTTTCAATCATTAAATTTATTGCATCAGCATTTCCTGCCTTTACTGCATCTGGTTTAATAATTGATAATGTTCTTTGATTAGACATTGGTACTATTTTTCATGATTTTTAGAAATATAATTGTCTATTAATCTAACGCCAAAAGCTGTTCCACCTTTTTTTGACAAAGGTTGGTCTTTATCAAGCCAAGTAACCCCAGCAATGTCTAGATGTGCCCATTCAACATCTTTTTTAACAAAGCGTTGTAAAAATTGCGCTGCTGTAATACTACCTGCTCCCCCTGTCCCAGTTATATTTTTTACATCTGCAATTTCACAATTAAGTAAGTTGTCATATTCTTTGCCCATTGGAAATCTCCAAATTTTTTCGTCTGTAAAATTTCCTGATTTTATTAAATTATCAGATAATTTATTAGAATTAGAAAATAATCCTGCATAAAAATTACCAAGTGCAACAATTATTGCTCCAGTCAATGTTGCAAAGTTTATCATTTTTTTTACATTATATTTTTCTTGGCAGTACCAAAGTGCATCAGCTAAAACTAATCTGCCTTCAGCGTCTGTATTTAAAACCTCTATAGTTTGACCTGACATTGATTTTACTATGTCACTTGGTCTTTGTGCATTAGAACTGACCATATTCTCAACTGAACCAATAACTCCGACTACATTAGACTTTGATTTTCTTAATGCTAAAGCTTTAATAACGCCTAAAACTAAAGCGGATCCGCCCATATCCATTTTCATTTCTTCCATTCCAGATGAAGGTTTTAGTGAATATCCTCCTGTATCAAAAGTAACACCTTTTCCTACAAGACCAAGGGGAACTGATTTTGATTTTGGATTACCATTCCATTCTAAAACTATTAGTCTTGATGGGTTAGCACTTCCCATACCAACTCCTAACAAGGCTCCCATGCCAAGATTTTTCATTTGCTTTTCGTCTAAAATTTTAACTTTAACATTAAGTTTTGTTAATTCTTTAGCTCTAGATGCAAGGTTTACTGGATTTAAAACATTAGGTGGCTCGTGTAAAAGATCTCTAGAAAAGAACACTCCTTCTGTTACAGCTTTAAAATTTAAAAAGAGATTTTTATATTTAACTGGATTTGGTGTAATAAAGTTTATTAATGATAAATTTTCATTATTATTATCTTCTTTCTTATTTTTTTTATACTTTTTAAAAGAGTAGGATTTAAGATGCATTCCTGAAGCAACATGTAAAACTATGCTTTCATAACTAAGTTTGACCCTTTTAACATCGCCTACATATATTTGAATTTTTTTATATTTTAAAGTTTCTATTAAAGATAATAAAAGGCCGCCAAAATATTGAAAATTAAAAGCCTGAAGTTTTGTTTCATCGCCTATACCAATAAAAACATAATGTACCGGAACGTTTTTATTAATAGAGTCAATATGGCAAATTTCTCCTAAATTACCGTTAAAACTTCTTTTTGATAGACTATCAATTATATTTTTTTTTATTTCTAAATTATTTGAAATATTATTGTTTTTTAAATTTTTTTTATCTTTATTAATAAAAAAAATATTAAAATTAGGTAAAACTTTTTTATTGATGAAATTTACAATCATAAAATACAAATTAATATAGTTCTTATGTCAATAATATCCAATTATATTTTTAAACAAATAGGATCATTGTTTATATATATAACTATTTTTTTTGTAAGTTTAATATGGCTCATCTATATTTTAAAATACATGGAATATGTAACAACAAATGGGCTAGATTTAAAAGATTTTATGTTGATGACTTCATTGCTTCTTCCAGAAGTTTTGCCTGATCTTACACCACTTACTTTAAGTTTTGCCTGCATTTATGTTTGCCATAAACTTTCTAATGATAATGAATTAATAATAATTAAATCCTCTGGATTTAGCACTTTAAAGCTATTAAAACCAGCAATATTGCTTGCAATATTAGTCGCGATAATTAATTTGATATTAAATCTTTATTTTAGCCCATTAAGTAAATCTGCATTTAAAGAGAATCAAAAGAATCTTAGAGAAAACATAGCTCGTATTGCTTTTAAAGAAGGTGATTTTTCAAACATATTTCAAGATATCACAATATACATAGAAAAAGTTATAGATAAAAATAATTATGAGTATGTTTTTGTTTATGATAATAGAGACAAAAAAGACCCAGCAACTTATATAGCAAAAAAAGCTGAATTAATTCAAAATGAAAATTCAAATAAAGTTATTTTAAAGGAAGGTAATAGGCAAATAATTGATAAAAAAACCTCACAACTAAGCATAATTAAATTTGAAGAGTACGAAGTTAATTTAGACGCTTTATTTAAAAACAATAATAAAAAAAGAATTAAAGAACCTGAAGAAATGTTCTTAAGTGAATTATGGGATGAAAAACATAGTATAGGTGGCCGCTATGACCCTAGACAAGTATCCAGCATGATTGTAGAAGGTCACAAAAGAATAATAAATCCTATTTTTTGCTTAATTTTTACATTAATAACTCTAACTTTTTTACTTTCTGACAAATTGGTTTTACAAACTACTTTAAAAAAGACCTCGATTATCTTATTTTCTATTTTTTTAATTGAAATAATTTATTTATCCATGCCTAACTTTATCGTAAAAAAATTTACACTTTTACCTATCATTTATATTTTTCCATTATCCTTACTTTTGTTTTTAATTATTTTTAATATGAACAAAAATTATAAAATTTTAAAAAAATGAAATTATTTTCTTTAAATATTTTTAATAGAGAATTAGAAAAACATCTTTTCAAAAGTTTTTTTCTAAAATTTTTTTCTTGCCTTATTTTTTTGATGTTAATAGTTTTCGTTGTAGAATTTGTTGAATTACTTAGAAGAACATCTGAAAATCCAAATATAACTTCAACATTTTACATAATTTATTTGACTATACTTAAAATAACAGAAAGCATAATATTTATAATACCTATTAGCTTTTTTATAACAACGATGTGGGCCTGTCGTTCTTTAAATAAGCATAGGGAAATGGTAATAATACAAAATACTGGGCTAAGTTCTTTTAGAATATTGTATCCGTTTATTTTTTTTACAATTTTTTTCAGCATAATATATTTATCTCTACTTAATCCCTTTTTTTCATATGTTACTAATACATATCAAAAAATTGAGCAAGAAGTTTTTAGAGGTAAACTTAGTAAAACTTCGATTAGTAAATCAGGTATTTGGCTTAGGCAAGGATCGCAGAATAATAAAATTGTTATTAGAGCTGCAAATTTTATTCCTGATGAAAGCTTATTCAAAGATACAACTTTTTACATATATACAAAAAAAAATAATTTTGTAGAGCGAATAGATGCTAAAACTGCAAGATTAGAAAAAGATTTTTGGATTTTAAGTAATGCTACAATTAATAAGCCAAATAAAAAGGTAGCAAAAATAGATGAATATACGCTTAAAACCAATTTATCAATTGATAAAATTGAAAATAGTTTTTTAGATCCACAAAGTTTATCTATTTGGAAAATACCTGAGTTTATTATGCTTCTTGAGGAGTCAGGCTTCTCAGCAACAAAGCATGACATATATTTTTATAAAACAATTTTCTTACCTTTGTATTTAATTGGTTTAATATTAATTGCAGGTTCTTTTACAATTAAGTTCACAAAAACAATAGCAGAGAAATCTCTTTTAATACTAAGTGCTGCAATTATAGGTTTTTTAATTTATATACTCTCAGAAACAATATATTCACTTGGAATAGCTAATAAGTTACCCACATTACTTGCATCTTTATCGCCATCTATTATAACTATTATGATAGGTATTTATTTTGTAATTCACTTTGAAAAAACTAAATAATGAAAAAAAAAACATTTATATTACTAATTTTATTAAATTTTTTCTTTACTAAAAATATTTTAGCAAATGAAAATGATCCTTTTATATTAAATGCTAACAAAATAATTAATAATCATAATGAATCAAAAGTAATCGCTAAAGGTAATGTTGAAGTTATTCAAGGAAAAGAGGTTTTAAGAGCAGATCATCTCGAATTTGATAAGATTAAAAATAAAGCATATGTAAAAGGAAATGTAAGTATTCTAGATAAGGACGGGGTTGTATATTTCGCAGATTACGCAGAAGTTGATAAAGGTTTTAAAAATGGACTTACAAAAAATATTTCAATTCTTTTTCCGGATAATTCTAAAATGGCAGCTTCAAATGGTAAAAGATTTAAAGGTACTATTTCTAGATTAAAGAAAGCATTGTACTCTGCTTGCAATTGTGATGATCCAGAAAAAAAACCAACTTGGCAAATTAAAGCATCTGAAGTAGTTCATGACTCTAATAGAAAAAAAATTAGTTACAAAAATGCTTTTCTTGAATTTTTAGGTTTCCCTGTAGCATATGTCCCATATTACTCTCATCCTGACCCAAGTGTTAAAAGACAAAGTGGTTTTTTATTTCCTAGTTATACTTCAAATTCCGAACTAGGAACTATTGTCAGCACGCCATATTACTACGCGCTTTCGCCATATAAAGATCTTACAATTGAGCCAATGTATATAAGCAACCAAAGACCTTTGATATACGCACAATATAGACAGAGATTTGGGAATGGGGAATTAAATGTAGAAAGTAGTTTTACTAATGCAGATAGGAGAACTAGAGTTAAAACATATTCAAATAAAAATAGAGGTCATATTTTTATTAATGCAAAATTTGATCATAATGATTTTTGGAGATACGGATTCAATGTAAAACGTTCAACAGATGATACTTATTTATCAAGATATATGTTTGAAGGAGCAACTGACAGACTAAAATCAGATTTTTATGTTGAAGGATTTGATGATAAAAACTACTTTTTTGCAACTGGAATAGCAACTCAGGTTCAATCAAGTGCTTATCAAAGTAATAAAACACCTCTTATTTTACCTATGATTAATTATAATTATCAAAGTGAAAAAACAAAACTTGGTTTTATTGATTTTGATGCAAGTTTTGTATCTTTAACTCGTCGTTTAGGAGCTGATTCAAGAAAAATATCTTTACAACCTTCTGCCACTTATCCTTTTAAAGATAATTTTGGTAATAGATATAAAATTGAAGCTAAAACAACATTTTCTACATACATGGTTAGTCATGTTCAAAGAGAAAATAAAAATGATTATAAAGGTGTAAAAAGTAGAATTCATCCAGAAATACTTTTTGGTTGGGACCTACCAATGCAAAAAAATAGAAATGATTCAATATTTATTTTAAAACCAAAAGCAGCTTTAATTTTAGCTCCTAATAGAGGTAAAAATGAAGATATTCCTAACGAAGATAGCAATAGCTTTGAATTTGGTGAAACACATCTATTTAATTCAAATTTATACCCTGGAGATGATAAATTGGAAAAGTCTAATCAAAGAATTGATTACGGATTAAATTTTTCTACTCAATCTCAAAAAAAAATTACTTCTGATTTTTTTATAGGTCAAAGTTTTAGATTTAGAAAAAATCATAATTTTGGTTCTAAATCTGGATTAGATGATAAACTTTCAGATATAATAGGAAGAGCTGGATTTGGTTTTGGTGAAAATTTAAATTTATCATATAGCTTTCTAATTAATAAAGACAAAATGTTTAGTACTAGAAGAGATCAGATTAGTGTTTCAACAAAAATTTATGATACAAATTTAAGTATTAATTATATTTGGTTAGAACCTACTACCGGAGTTTCAGATGAAAGAGAAGAGATTAATTTTTCATTATCCCATACTTTTAATGATAATTATTCTTTAAGATATTCATTAAAAGAAGATTTAACAACTTCTGGAGGTTTGTTAGGTCAAAATTTATCATTTAAATTTGATAATGAATGCTTTACCACTGAAATAGGTTTAAGAAGATCTTATTATTTAGATAGAGAAATTAAGCCAAATGATACATTTATGATAACCTTTATCTTCAAAACACTTGGAACTTTTGCAACTGGAAGAAATATATCTAATTAATTAATAAATACATTAAAATGATATTAATAAAAAAAATATTTGATAAATTTTTTTTATTATTATTTTTTTATTGTGCAATTTTATGTAATTTGGTTATTGCAAATGAAAGCAACCTGCCAATTTTAAAAAGGTTGCCAACAAGTATTTTTGCAACTGTAAACAATGAACCAATTTCAATATTTGATTTAATACAAAGAGCAAATTTATTTAGTGTTTCAGCTAAAATTCCTATTAATGAAGATTTTGAAAATAATATACTTCCAGATTTAATAACTGGATATATTGATGAAATGATACAGTCTCAAGAAATTAAACTGTCAAATATAGTAATACCTGAAAATCAGGTTCAGCAAATAGTAAGTAGTATAGAAAAAGATAATGGCTTTGAAGAAGGTAAATTTAAAGAATTTTTAAAAGAAAATAAAACTGATGTTTCTATACTTGAAAAACAACTAAAAACAAATATTGGATGGAAACAATTAATTGCAAATAAATTTAGAAAGAATGTAGTAATACAAGAATCTGAAATTGAAACCATATTAAAAAATCTAGAAACTAATATAGGTAAAGAAGAATACTTCATTGAACAAATATTTCTTTCATTTGAAAATCAAAATCAAAAAGAGGTGTTGGAAAAAATTAATAATCTTTATGAAGAAATAAATAAAGGTGGTGATTTCGAGTCAATAGCAAATCAATTTTCTGACACTTATATAGGAAAAGCAGGAAAGATTGGATGGATTCCTGAAAATTCTTTAGACTCCAAGATTGTAAATAATGTAAAAGAACTAGAAATTAACAATCCATCAAAACCTCTACAAGGTGAAAGTGGTTATTTTATAATCAAAGTATTAAAAAAAAGAATTATAGGAGATGAAATAATCGATTCAGTATCTCTCTTTAGATTTAAAATTTTAGAAAATAACGAAGAAATTAATTCGTTATTAGAAAAAGTGAAAAACTGTAACGATTTAAAAAATTTTTCTGAAAAATATGGAACAAGTGACTCAGGAAATTTGGGAACATTTAAATATGATGAATTGTCAGATAAATTAAAATCTGTTCTGCAAAAAATGAAAAAAAATGATATTTCTGATCTTATTAATTTTGGTTCTTCTGAATTTCAAATAATGTTATGTGATATACAAAAAAATAAACCAGTAGTGCCCAGCAAATTTAAAATAACAGATATTTTAATGAATAGAAAATTGGATGTAATTTCAAAACAATATATGTCTGAACTTAGATCAAAAGCTATTATTGATATTAGAATTTAGTAAATGAAAAAAATTATTACTGGAATAACAATGGGAGAACCAGCAAGTATTTCATCTGAAATAACTTTAAAAGTCTGGAAAAATTATAGAAAAAAAATCTCCCCTTTTATTTTTTTTGGGGACCCTGAACATTTATTAAAAACTTCTAGATTATTAAAAATTAATGTTCCTATAAAAATAATTCGGAAAGTTACGGAATGCGGAAAGGTATTTAATAATTTTCTACCAGTATATGAAATTAAATTAAATGAAGAAGTTAAATTTGGATTACCATCAAGAAAAAATATTAATAAAACTATTAGTTCAATTGATCATGTTGTTAATTTTGCAAAAAAAAAAATAATATCATGCATTGTCACCAACCCAGTTGAAAAAAATATTATAAAAAAAAAAGAAAAAAAATTTGATGGGCATACTTTCTATATTGCAAAATTATTAAATGTAAAAAAACCAGTGATGCTTTTAACATCGCCTAAAATTAGCGTTGTCCCAATAACGCAACATTTATCATTAAAAAAAGCTATTAAAGCTATTAATAAAAATCTAATTATAACAACAACAAAAATAACCAATAAATATATAAAAAAATTTTTTGATAAAAAAAAACCAAAAATTGCAATTTCTAGTTTAAACCCACACTCTGGGGATGGTGGTATATTTGGAGACGAGGAAAAAAAAATAATCATTCCTGCAATAAAAAAAATAAAAGAAAAAAAAATAGATATTAACGGACCATTCCCAGCAGATACCATTTTTAACCCTAAATTCTCAAAAAATTTTGATGTTATAATTTGCATGTATCATGATCAAGCGACAATACCGATAAAAACAATAGATTTCGATAACGGGGTTAATGTGACTTTAGGTATTCCAATAGTAAGAACTTCTCCTGATCATGGAACTGCTTTAGATATAGCTGGTAAAGGAATAGCTTCTGAAAAAAGTTTGTATAGTTCTATTAAAAAAGCTCAATATATAGCAAAAAAAAGGAAGCTGTGGATACAATAAAACAACTTATAAATAAATTTAATTTAATAACAAAAAAGTCGCTTGGTCAAAATTTTATACTTGATGAAAATATTACTGACAAAATAACAAAATTATCAAATGTAAAAAATAATTTAGTTTTAGAAATAGGGCCGGGCCCAGGTTGTTTAACTAGATCGCTTATTAAAGGAGGTGTAAAAAAAATAATTGCAGTAGAAAAAGATTCAAAATGCATCGATATAATAAATTATCAAAAAAAAATTTTTTCAAATAAAGTCGTTTTAATTGAAGGTGACTTTCTTAAAGAAAAAATTTTTAACAAAATAAAAAAAGAAGCAAAAAAATATAAAAAAAAAATAGTAGTTGTTTCAAATCTTCCTTATAAAACTGCAATTCCAATACTTTCTAAAATCCTTAGAAATAGAATTATTTTTGAAAGATTGATTTTAATGTTTCAAAAAGAACAAGCAGAAAGAATAATATCAAAAAAGAATTGTAAAAGTTACGGTAGAATATCTGTTTTAGCACAATGGCTCTGCAATATTGAAAAAAAAATGCAATTATCACCAAATTATTTTTTTCCTAAACCAAAAATAAACTCAATGATATTAAATTTTAGTTTTAAAAAGAAAATAAAAGAAGTTTCTGATGAAAATTTTTTTGTGGATCTTATAAAAAAATGTTTTCATCAAAGAAGAAAAACAATTAAGAATAATTTAAAAAAAACAAAAAATTTTTCAGAAAAGATATTGTTGGAGTGTAATATAAAAGCTAATAAAAGACCTGAGGAGCTAGACTTCGAGGACTATATTAACCTTGCGAATTCTTTTAATGAAAAAAAACTATAATGATTTTATTTTCTTTGAAATAATAGATTTTTTTTGATTAATTATTCTTTCTGCTTCTATTATTGAGTTAATTTTTTTTACCGTGTCATTTAAATTTTTATTTACTAATATATATTTGTATTCCTTCCAATGACTTAGCTCTGTTTTGTATAAAGATAGTCTTAATTTAACTATATGATCAGGATCTTGAGCTCTTTTCTTTAATCTTTTAACTAATTCTTTCTTCGAAGGAGGCAATATAAAGATGCTGACAACATCCTTACCTAATTTCTTTTTTATTTTTCTAGAACCTTGCCAATCAATATCAAATAAAACATCTTTACCTTTATTATTTATTTCTTTAACTTTCATTATTGAGGTTCCATAATAATTGTTAAAAACTTTTGCGTATTCTAGAAAATATTCTCTTTTTTTTAAATTATTGAATTCTTCTTTTGAAATAAAAACATAATCTTTATTATTTTTTTCGATTGGTCTTTTCTTTCTAGTTGTATAAGAAACAGATAGTTCTATATTTTTATTATTTTTAAGCAACCTTTTAGCCAAAGTTGTTTTACCAGCTCCTGATGGCGACGATAAAATTATAAATAAACCTTTGTTCTTAATTTTTATTTTCTTCATTATATTTTTTTAATATTTTAATATTTTCTAAATGATCTTTGTAATTAGTTGAAAAATTATGGCCTCCTTTTCCGTTGGCAACAAAATATAATAGATCACCTTTAGAAGGTTTAGTCGCTGCAGTTATAGATTCTTTACCAGGATTACATATTGGTTCTTTTGGTAGTCCATGTATCATGTAGGTATTAAATTCTGATTTAAAATCTAGATCTCTTTTTTTCAATTCTTTAATGTCATTATTTAATTCTTTTTCTATACCATAAATAACAGTTGGATCTGATTGTAATTTCATATTAAGTCTTAATCTATTTAAAAAAACTTGCGCTACATTTGATTTTTCATAATTTAAAGACGTTTCTTTCTCTACTATGGAAGCAAGTATAAGAACATCTTTATAATTTTTAAGATCTAAATCTTTGTCTCTATTTTTCCAAGCATCTAATAAAGTTAATTCCATTCTTTTTTTCATATTATTTATAATTATATTAAAATTTGTTCCATAAACATAAAAATATGTGCTTGGAAAAAGCATTCCTTCTTTAATTCTAAAATTTGCTTCATTATCAATAATAATACCATCCGATTGCTTTATAACTTTAATAATTTGTTTTGTAGTTAAACCTTCAGGGATGGTTATTTTTCTTTGATGAACATCTCCTATTCTAATTTTTTTAATTATCTGAAGAATATTATTATTGTAAAATTTATATTCCCCTGCTTTTAATTTTTTTTGGGACATGGATAATACTACAAAAAATTTAAAAAAAAATTCGTTCTCTATAATTCTTTCTTTATATAAATTATTTGTTATTTTGTTTAAGGATTGGTTGGGTTTAATCAAGAAGGTATGTGTAAAATCATACTTGGTAAAAATTAAATCAGTTATTAATAAAATAATTAAAAGAAAAAAAATAAAAAAAATGTTTATATTTTTTTTTATTAAATATATTTTTTTCATTTCTTTTAAATAGATTTAAAAATTAATGATGCATTTGTGCCTCCAAAACCAAAGGAGTTTGATAAGGCGTGTTCGATTTTATGATCTATAGCATCTAGGGGGACCAAGTCTAATCCTTCTGCTTCTTTAATAGGTGATTGCAAATTTAAAGTTGGTGGGACTTTTTTATTTATTATAGATAATATTGTATAAATAGATTCAACGCTTCCCGAAGCTCCTAAAAGATGGCCGATAGATGATTTTGTTGACGACATTTTAATTTTATTTAAATTATTAAAAAAAATTTTCTTTATACTTTTAATTTCTATTTTGTCCCCTACTGGCGTTGATGTTCCGTGGGCATTAATATAATCTATATCTTCAGGGTTTTTTTTTGCATCATTTAAAGCTGAAATAACACATTTTTGTGCACCATTTCCATCTTCTGGTGGTGCTGTAATGTGATATGCGTCCCCACTAGATCCATAACCCACTATTTCAGCTATAATATTTGCATTCCTTCTTTTTGCATGCTCATACTCTTCTAAAACTAAAGTTCCAGCCCCATCTCCCATCACAAAACCATCTCTGTCATCATCAAAAGGTCTTGATGCTTTTTTTGGCTCGTTATTAAATTTTGTTGATAAAGCTCTCAAAGCGCAAAAACCAGCAACACCTATTCTACATATGGCTGCCTCTGCGCCTCCTGCAATCATAATATCTGCTTTATCTAATTGAATTAATCTGAAAGAGTCGCCTATTGCATGTCCACCAGAAGCACATGCTGTAACCGTTGAATGATTAGGTCCTTTAAAATTATGTTTAATCGATACTTGTCCTGAAGCTAAATTAATTAAGCTAGATGGTATAAAAAAAGGGCTTATTTTTTTTGGACTACTTTTTTCTAATAAAATAGAGTTTTCATATATTGTAGATAAACCGCCAATACCTGAGCCTATAATCACCCCTGATCTAGCAGCTTGTTTATCATCTTTTATAACCCAACCAGAATTTTCTATTGCTTCATCAGATGCAATTAATGAATACAAAATAAATTTATCCATTTTTCTTTTATCTTTTTCACTGAAAAATTTATCAATAGAAGAATTTTTTATTACTCCGCCAACTTTTGAAGGCAAATCTTCTGTTTCAAAAGAATCAATTTTAGATATACCAGAGGTACTTGAAATTAATTTTTGCCAATTTTTATCAATCCCACATCCGAGTGCGGTTATCATTCCCATTCCGGTTACGACAACTCTTCTCATATTATTAAATTAAGAAGTTTTAGTTTTAATAAGATCTATTGCATCCTTAACTGTTACAATTTTTTCCGCTGCTTCATCTGGTATCTCACATTTAAATTCTTCTTCAAAGGCCATTACTAGTTCAACTTGATCTAAACTATCAGCGCCTAAATCTTCAATAAACTTTGAATTCTCCGTAACTTTATCTTCATTTATACCAAGATGGTTTGTAATAACTTTTTTTACTCTACCAACAACATCGTCTGACATATGATAACTCCTTAAAAAATTATTAATAAACTATAATAATTATACCATTAACATTCCACCATTAATATTAACAGTAGAACCAGTTATAAAAGATGCTTTTTCATCTGTCAAGAATGCTACACAATTAGCAATATCATCAGGTTTGCCAATATTGCCAATTGGTATTTTCTTTAACATCATTTCTTTTTGATCTTTTGATAAACCTTCAGTCATTGGGCTTTCTATAAAGCCAGGTGCAATACAATTAGCTGTTATTCCTCTAGAAGCAAATTCTAGAGCTAAAGACTTATGTAAAGCTATCATGCCGGCTTTAGATGCTGCATAGTTAGCCTGACCAATATTTCCTCCTATCCCAATAATAGAACTAATACCTATAATTCTTCCCCATTTTTTTTTTATCATAGACTTTATTGCCAATTGAGATAATTTAAATGTTGCAGAAAGATTTACATTAATTACTTCATCCCATTGTTTATTAGTCATTCTAATACTCAAAGCATCTTGGTTAGTACCAGCATTATTAACTAAAATATCTACTGATTTAAATTTTTTAATTGATGAACTATAAAGATTATTTATATCGTCGTCATTAGATAAGTCTGCAACTACCCCTAGGCTTTTTGATCCTAATTTTTTTTCTAAATCCATAACTTTTTTTTTGTTTGTACCAGTAACAATTACATTGGCACCTAATGAATAGAGTTTTTTTGCTATAGACTCACCAATTGCACCTGAAGCACCAGTTACTAAAGCAGACTTATTTTTTAAATTTAAATTAGCCATAAAATATTATTTTATTTTATCCATATCTTCAGGATTTTGTATAGAAAAACATTCAATATTTTTTGTTATTCTTTTAACTAAACCAATTAAAACATTACCAGGTCCAATTTCAAAAATCTTTTTTATTCCCATACTTTCCATAAACAAAATAGTTTCTCTCCATTTAACACTCATAGTAATTTGTTTAGATAATAAAGATTTAAACTCTAATGGATTTTCACAAGGCAAAGCTTTAACATTAGAAATTATTGGAACTTTAGAAGCGTTGAAGGAAGTTTTGTTTATTTCACTTTCCATTTTAATTGCTGCATCTTCCATTAACGCACAATGAAATGGGGCGCTTACTTTCAAATCGACAGTCAATTTGGCACCAGATTGCTTAGCCACTTCTTTAAATGAATCAATCGCATCTTTATGACCACTAATAACAACTTGACCTTCAGAATTATCATTAGCTATTTCACATATGCCTTTATGATTGAAATTTTCTAATAATTTTTTTATTTGTTCTATTTTTAAACCAATTATAGCCGACATTTTTCCTTCACCACTTTTATCTGATTTGCTCATTAAATTCCCTCTATGCTTAACTAATTTTAATACTGATTCAAAATTTAAGACTCCTGAAGCATAAAGAGCGGTGTATTCGCCAAGTGAGTGTCCGGCAAAATACTTACAAAATACATTTAAATCAATTTCTTTCTTTGATTTTATTACTTCTAACAATGCAATACTAGAAACCAAAATAGCTGGTTGTGCATTATTTGTTTTGGTCAAATCTTTTTCAGGACCATCAAAAATTATTTCAGACAATGGTTCTTTTAATATACTGTCAGCTTCCATAAAAACTTTTTTTGCTTCTTCAAATTTTTCATACCATTCTTTACACATTCCTACATATTGAGATCCTTGCCCTGGAAAAATTATTGAATTCATATTTAAAAAAAAAAAAAATAGTTTATGTTGATGTTTAAAGTATTTTAGGGT
>CEUZ01000959.1_pt1 | contig 20841 bp, 22 predicted proteins | sample 361511 | NCBI WGS metagenome assembly CEUZ01 (sample SAMEA2622822, study PRJEB7988) | marine metagenome | biome: marine biome (ENVO:00000447); feature: surface water layer (ENVO:00002042); material: "saline water (ENVO:00002010), including plankton (ENVO:xxxxxxxx)" | depth 5 m
TTAATAAAATAAAATCTTTAAGCTAATTTAATTTCAATTGGAGTGTGGTCAGAGGGCTTTTCTCTTCCTCTTGGGTCTTTATTAATATTTATAGATTTTACTTGATCGATTAAAGAATTTGATACTAAGAAATGATCTATTCTCATGCCATTATTTTTTTGCCAAGCTCCTCTCATATAATCCCAAAAAGTATAACCCTCTTTAGTTTCATTAAAATGTCTGTAAACATCACTAAATCCTAAGTTGAGCATCTCTCTAAATTTTTTTCTTATCTCCAGTCTATATAGAGCATCATCTTCAAAACTTTTAGCATTATACACATCTTCTGCAGCCGGAATTACATTAAAATCACCTGCAATAATTATGTTTGAATTTTTTTTGGATAATGTTTTTAGTTGTTTAATTAATTGATCCATCCATTTTTTTTTATAATCATATTTTTCAGTATCGACCGGGTTTCCATTTGGAGTATAAATATTGATCAATTGAATAATTTTTTTCTTATGCTCAACTTCGGCAGAAATAATTCTTGATTGTTTTAATTTATCTTTAATCAAGTCTATCCTAATATTTTTTAATTTTCCTTTAGAAATGATTGCAACACCATTATAACTTTTTTGGCCAAAAACATGACTTTCATAGTTCATAGTAGAAAAGTCATCATAGGGAAAATTTATGTCTTCCGTTTTTATTTCCTGCATCATTAAAATATCTGGTTTAAACTTAAAAAGATAATTTTTTATATTTTCTACACGCGCACGTACAGAATTTACATTCCAAGATGAAATGAGCATTTAGATAGAGAAAGATACGCCACATCCACATGATGATTTGCTTTGTGGATTAGTAATTTTAAATGAGCTGCCGATAAGTTCTTCAACGTAATCAATTTCAGAACCTTTTAATAAATCAGCTGAAGTTTTATCTATCAAAATATTATCATGAGAAAGATCATCTTTATTTGGACTATCTTCAATCGTAAAATTATATTGAAAACCTGAACAACCACCACCTTTGATTGCGATTCTAAAAAATGACCCATTATTTTTATCAGAAACCAAATGATTGATTTGTTTTATTGCTTTATCTGTAAATTTAATTTCTTTAATCATATGCGAACACTGTTATTACTAATATAATATTATTTTACCAATTTTAAAGTATGAAAAATTACTCAAAAATAGGACTATTTAAAAGTAAAGGTAGACTTTTTAAAGAGTCTCCAAACACTTACAGAACTCCTTTTCAAAGAGATAGAGATAGGATAATTCATTCTGCGTCTTTTAGAAGGCTGAAGCACAAGACACAAGTATTTGTTAATACAGGAGGTGATCATTATAGAACTAGAATTACTCATTCACTAGAAGTTGCTCAAATAGCAAGATCAATTAGTAAATATTTAAAATTAAACGATGATTTAGCAGAAACGCTCAGCTTAGCACATGATTTAGGACATACACCATTTGGTCATGCAGGTGAGCATGCCTTAAATGAATGCATGTATAACCATGGTGGATTTGATCACAATTTACAAACATTAAGAATCATTATGTTTTTAGAGAACAAGTATATAAATTTTGAGGGATTAAATTTAACTATAGAAACCTTAGATGGTCTTTTAAAACATAATGGACCATACACTGATCTAGAAAAATTAGATAATTTAATTGGATTAAAATATCTAAAAAAAAAAATTAATTTTAATTATTATCCTTCTTTGGAGGCTCAAATTTCTGCTATGTCAGATGATATAGCTTATAATAATCATGATATTCAAGATGGTTTAACTGCAAATTTATTTTCTTTGGAAGAACTAAAAGATATTAGTTTTTTTGAACATATCTACAAAACAAACGTTAAAAAAATAAAGCAAAATAAGAAAGAAATTTTGATATATCAAATTATAAGAGATTCAATAAATTTAATGGTCAAAGATTTAATAAAAAACACAATTCAAAATATAAAAAAAAACAAAATAAAGAATATCAATGATGTCTATAAAAATTCATCTGAAATAGTGAAATTTTCTAATAGCTTTGAAAAGATAGACAGTGAAATTAGAATCTTCTTAAGAGAAAAAATGTATCAAAATAAAAAAGTATTAAATAAAAATGAAAAAGGAAAAAAAATCATTCAAAATCTTTTTAAAATAATATCGAAAAAACCCAAAAAGTTTATTAAAATCTCTAATTTAAATGAGAAAGGGAAGTATAGAGCTGTTGCAGATTTTATATCTGGCATGACTGACCGATATGCCATAAACCTTTATAAAAGAAATATATGAATATTTTTGAAATTTATTTTGATAAAATTATAAAGACTATTAAAGCTGAAAAAAAAAATAGAATAACAATACTTGCTGAAAATTTAAACAGTATAAATGTTGATATACCTCCAGAAAAATTTGACTGCGATATTTCAACGAATGTTGCTATGATATTAGCAAAATCTAATAAAAGATCTCCTCTAGATATTGCAAATCAAATTTCAGAATTATTAAAAAAAAATGATAAAGAAATTGATGACATTAGTGTTGTGAATCCAGGTTTTATAAACATAAAGTTTAAGAAAAGTTTTTGGAACTTATTTTTAAAAGAAGTTATAAAAAAAGATATTAATTATGGCAAAAATGAAAATATTAAAAAAAAAAAATACCTCCTAGAATTTGTATCCGCTAACCCAACCGGTCCACTTCATGTTGGTCATTGCAGAGGAGCTATATTGGGTGATGTTATGGCAAATCTTTTAATTTTTAATGATCATAAAGTAGAAAAAGAGTATTATGTAAATGATTATGGAAACCAAATTAAACACTTTTCCAGATCAGTTTTTTATAGAATTAGAGAAATACTCTTTCAAGAAAAATTTCCAACAGATAATCTTGATTTATACCCAGGTGATTATCTAATCGATATAGCAAACTCAATAATCAAAAATAAAAAAGATATGAATTTTGATAATTTTGAGAATATTTCCGATAAATTAACAGAAGTTTCTGTCGAAGAATCGTTAAAGTTAATAAAAGAAAATTTAAATAATCTTGGTGTAAAACATAATAACTTTGCGAGTGAAAAAGATATTGTAAAAAAAAATGAAGTCGAAAAAGTAATCAAAAAACTTAAAATAAAGGACTTTGTCTATGAGGGGACAATTAAAGCACCACTAAGTGAAAAAAAAGAAAATTGGGAAGAAAGATCACAATTGTTATTTAGATCAACATATTTTGGAGATGATAAAGATAGAGCATTACAAAAATCAGATAAGAGTTGGACTTACTTTGCAAGCGACGTGGCATATCATAATAATAAACTTAACAGAAATTATGATATTTTGATTAATATTTTAGGTGCAGACCATGCAGGGTATATAAAAAGAATAACCTCTGTAGTGGAAGCATTATCTGGAGAAAAAAACAGATTAATTTGTAAAGTTAGTCAATTAGTTAAATTAATAAAAGACAACAAACCTTTCAAGATGTCAAAAAGAAAAGGAAATTATATTACGGTAGAGGATTTAATAAAAGAAGTTGGTAAAGATGCAACACGATTTATTATGCTTAACAGAAGTAGTGATGTTGAATTGGATTTCGATTTTTCAAAAGTAAAAGAGAAAACGAAAGATAATCCTCTATACTACGTACAATACAGCTACGTAAGAATTTGTTCAGTTTTTAGAAATATTAATAAAGATATTAATGAGGAAATTACAACTACAAAATATGATTTTAATTATTCAGAAGATGAAATTAAAATTTTGAAAAAGATTTCTGAATGGCCTAAATGTATTGATATAGCCTCAAGCAAATTAGAGCCTCATCGAATTCCAGTTTACTTATTTGAATTAGCTTCCCAATTTCACTCATATTGGAATTTAGGTAAAGATGATGAAAGTAAAAGATTTATACATAAGGAAAATAAAATTTCAGATGAAAAAATAGTTTTTTTGAAAGCTATATCAAATACTATTAAATCAGGAATGTTAATTTTAAATGTAGACACTCCTGAAAAAATGTAATGTTAAAAGAATTTAAATATATTTTTTTTATACTTACAATAATTCTCTTTATTTTCTTTTCAGGAAAATACTACTTTTCTGATGAAAATAAAAAAAAATCTTTTAGATCAATAATTAACTTGGAAAAAAAAATTGATGATTTTTCTACATCCCTTGATACTCTTCCAAGTGATACTGATAATATAATTGAGTATGTTGAAAATAATGCAAATACTGAAAAAAAAAATTTTTTCTTTTGGAATTTATTAAACAATGATTAATAATAGACGCTCTTTTATTATTGGCATTAAGTCCTATACTTTAAATAATCGTGAAAAAAGTTTTTTAAAAAAATATAAACCATGGGGAGTGATTTTATTTAGTCGAAATATAAAATCTATTCTACAATGTAATAAATTAACCAATTCAATAAGAAAAATCTTTAATGATAAAAATTATCCAATATTAATTGATGAAGAGGGCGGTAGAGTAAGTAGATTATCTAAAATTATTAATACTTCAGTTTTTTCAGCAGATTTTTTTGGAAAACTTTACGTTAAAGATAAAAAAAAATTTAAAATTTACTCAAAAATTTATGTTGACCAAATATCTTTTATTTTAAAATCAATGGGGATAAATATTAATACAGTTCCCGTTCTTGATGTTAGAAGAAAAAAATCGAACAATATAATAGGTGATAGATCTTTCAGCACTAATCCTAAAATAGTCAGCAAAATTGGATTAATATTTACTGAACTTTTTTATAAAAATAAAATAATAACTGTCTCTAAACATATACCTGGCCATGGTTTATCTAAAGTAGACAGTCACAAATTAACTCCTATAGTCAAAGAAAATTCGTTTGCTCTTGAAAAAAAAGATTTCTACGCATTTAAAAATCAAAAAAATCTTTTAACTATGACAGCTCACATCATTTATAAAAAATTAGATAAAAATTTCCCAGCCACACATTCCAAAAAAATAATTAAAATGATTAGAAATAAAATTAAGTTCAGAGGAATAATCATGACAGACGATATTTCAATGAAAGGTCTAAAATATAATATCAAAAAAAATACAACTATGGCTTTTAATGCTGGTTGTAATCTTGTTCTACATTGTAATTCTAATTACTTAGAAATGATAAATGTAGCAAAAAACTCACCAAAGCTTGATAAATTTATAATTAAAAAAACACTTAAATTTAATAATATGGTAAAATAATTTTATATGGAAAATATTGAACACAATCAATTTAAAGTTAATTTAACCACTTATAATGGACCTTTAGATGTATTACTTGAATTAGCAAAATCACAAAAGGTAAACTTAGAAAATATATCTATAACAAAACTAGCCGATCAGTTTCATGAATTTTTAAAAAATGCACAAAATCTTAATTTAGAACTTGCTTCAGAGTATCTCCTTATGGCCACGTGGCTTACGTACCTTAAATCAAAATTATTATTACCAGAAACTGATGAAGAGGAGTTTAAAGCTCAAGAAGTCGCAGAGAAATTAAAACTTCAATTAAAAAAATTAGAACTGATAAGATTACTTTCTGACCAAATGCTTAAAAGAGAGCGTCTTGGCAAAGATGTTTTTATGCGTGGAATTAAAGGTACGATTAAATCTATATATCATCAAAAATATTCACTTACTTTGTATGAATTATTAAAAACATATTCTTCAATCATCATGACACGTGATTTCCAAGTTATGAATATCCCTAAATTACCTGTCTATACTACAGAAGATGGTATTGAACGTATAAGAGGTTTTTTTGGAAATCTTAATGAGTGGAAAAATATTAATGAGCTAATCCCATTAAATTTTAAAAAAGATAAAACTTTTAAAAGGACTGGAATGGCGGGTATCTTTGCCGGATCTTTAGAATTAGTCAAAGAAGGAAATATTAAAATGAAACAAAAAAATCTTTTTGATAATTTATATATAAAAGAAAATGAATAAGGAAAATAAAAATAATATCGTAAACTTTCCTTCTGAACTTAAAAGTGGTGAAAGGGAAGTTGAGGCCATTGTCTTTGCAGCAACTGAGCCTTTAGATATAGATACTATTGAAACTAAAGTTTCTAAAAAAGTAAATGTAAAAAAAACACTTGAAAAATTACAACAAATTTACTCAAAAAGGGGCATTAATTTAGTTTGTATTTCTAATAAATGGTCCTTCAGAACTGCAAAAAATTTATCAAACTTAATGTCTCAACAAAAATCTGTTGAAAAAAAATTATCTAAAGCTGCAATCGAAACTTTATCAATAATTGTTTATCATCAGCCTGTAACTAGAGCTGAAATTGAGGAAATAAGAGGTGTTGCTTTTGGAACTAATACTTTAGAAATATTGATGGAGCTTAACTGGGTAAAACCAATGGGTAGAAAAGAAGTTCCAGGAAAACCAATTCAATACGGTACTACAGAGGAATTTCTTAGTCATTTTAATTTGCAAAAATTGACAGATTTACCTACTGTAGATGAACTAAGTTCAGCAGGACTTATAGACAGTACAAACATTGATTCAAGTATATTCGGCACAGGAAAATTTTTTAAAGAAAAACAAACAGAAAAAAAAGAGAATATTTACTCTAATATAGATGAAATGCTAAATAGCACCTTAAAAGATGAATAGTAAGCTTAAAAAAGTTCCTTTTAAATTTAATTTAAAAGATATATAAATTAGATATGAGTATTGGATTTTGGCAAATTGCTGTTGTCGTTATATTGGTGGTTCTCTTGTTTGGAAGAGGCAAAATTTCAAGTTTAATGGGAGATGTCGCAAAAGGCATTAAAAGTTTTAAAAAAGGAATGGCATCTGATGCATCTGAAAATACTGAAACCAAAAATATTTCTGAAAATAACGAAGACTCAAATAATAAAGATTAAATAACATGCCGCAAATTGGCTGGTTTGAGATATTAATTATAGTAGCCATAGCTATAATTGTTGTTGGTCCTAAAGATTTCCCTTTAATAGTTAAAAAGATTGGTTCCTGGGTAGGTAATATCAAAAGATACGTAAATAATATTCAAGATGAATTTACAAACTTAGAGCAAAAAAATATAGACATAGATCTCAACGAAAAAAAAAAGAAAGACGATTCAAAAGATGAGTGAAAATCAATCAGAAGGTGGTTTTTTTAGTCATTTAGCAGAGCTAAGAAAAAGGCTAATTAATTCAATTATATTTTTAACAATACTTTTTGTAATTTGTTATTATTTTTCCGATTACATTTATGGTTTTTTAGTTGAACCGTATGCTCAAGCAATAAAAGATGAAAATTCAGAAAGAAGACTTATTTTTACAGCGCTTCAAGAGACTTTTCTTTCTTATCTAAAAGTATCTTTTTTTGCAGCTTTTTTTATAACAAGTCCATATATATTAAATCAATTGTGGAAATTTATAGCGCCTGGTCTTTATAAACATGAAAAAAAAGCAATCTTACCATACTTAATCTTAACTCCAGTTTTATTTTTTCTGGGCGGAATGCTCGTTTATTATTTAATTATGCCTCTCGCGATAAAATTTTTTTTATCATTTGAAAGTTCTGGTGTAATTACGAATTTACCGATTCAATTAGAAGCAAAGGTAAATGAATATTTATCATTAGTTATGAAACTTATTTTTGCATTTGGTTTAAGTTTTCAATTACCAGTGGTGTTAAGTCTTCTAGCTAGAGTAGGCCTAATAGATTCAAAATTTTTACAAGAAAGAAGAAAATATGTAGTTGTATTAATCTTTGCTGCAGCAGCAGTTTTGACTCCACCAGATCCCATAACTCAAATAGGTTTAGCTATACCATTATTAATTTTATATGAATTATCAATTTTTTCTGTAAAACTTATTGAAAATAAATCAAAAGAAGAAAATGCATAATATTAAAGATTTAAGAAAAGATTTTGTAAATTTTAAAAAATTGTTACAGACTAGAAATGTGCATGATAATTTTGATTTAATAATAGATTTAGATAAAAAAAACCGAGATCTAATAAATCAAAAAGAAACTTTAGAAAGTGAAAAAAAAATTATTTCTAAGTCTAAAGACAAATCGTTATTCGAAAAATCAAAAGAAATATCAAGCAAAATTGAGAATATATTATTAGCTCAAACAAGTTGCCAAAAAAAATTAAATGAAATTGTTTCAGCACTTCCTAATTTACCCTTATCTGAAGTTCCAGTAGGTATTGATGAAAGTTTTAATAAAGAAATTTCTAAAAGTGGCACTATTCCTAATTTTGAATTTACCCCTAAATCTCATTTTGAACTTGGAAATAATTTAGGCATGCTTGACTTTGATCTAGCTACAAAAACTACTGGATCTCGTTTTGTTTTTGTAAAGGATAAATTAGCTTTACTTGAAAGAGCTGTTTCAAACTTTATGTTGGACACACACACAAAGATAAACGGTTACAATGAAATTTCTCCTCCCCTCATAGCATCAGAAGATACAATGTTTGGTACAGGTCAATTGCCAAAATTTGAAAATGATCAATTTGAAATCAAATTTGATGACCAAAGTGGAAGAAAATTTCTAATACCTACAGCAGAGGTAATTTTAACAAATATGGTTAAAGATAAGATTTTATCAGTTAAAGACTTACCTATAAGACTTGTAGCTTCTACTCCGTGTTTTAGAAAAGAGGCTGGAAGTTATGGAAAAGATACTAAGGGTATGATTAGACAACACCAATTCTATAAAGTTGAATTAGTAAGTATAGTTGAAAACGATAAATGTATAGAAGAGTTGGAGAGAATGACAAATTGTGCAACAATGATTTTAGATAAGTTAAAACTTCCATATAGAAAAATTATTTTAAGTACTGGAGATATGGGTTTTAGTGCTGAAAAAACTTATGATTTAGAAGTATGGATCCCTTCCGAAAAAAAATATAGAGAAATATCAAGTTGTTCATCTTGTGGAACATTTCAAGCTAGAAGAATGAGAGCAAGATATAAAAATTCAAATAATGAAACTATGCCAGTTGGAACGTTAAACGGGAGTGGTTTGGCTGTTGGTAGAACTTTAATATCAATACTTGAAAATTATCAACAATCTGACGGATCAATAGTTATCCCAGAAGTTCTGCAACCTTATATGAATAATGATAAGAAAATAGCAAAGAATTAGAGTTGTTTTAGTAAAATAGATAGTATAAAAAAATTAAAAAAAAAGGATCTTTATGTCAAATTCAGGTTTTGCACAGTTTATACCATTAATATTAATATTTATAATTTTTTACTTCTTTTTAATTCGACCTCAACAAAAAAAACATAAAGAACATAAATTAATGGTAGAAAATTTAAAAAGAGGAGACAAGGTAGTTACTACTGGTGGTATAGTTGGAACCGTTGAAAGAATCCTTGATAATGAAAAAGTTGAAATCCAAATTGCTGATAATGTAAGCGTAGAAGTTATAAGAAATACAGGTATTCAATCTTTAATGACTACTTCAGTAAATAAAAAATAACATTATATTTCAGTGTTATATTTTTCTAAAATAAGAATCATAACAATTTGTATTTTTTCTCTAATATTTATTTTTATTTCATCAAATAATTTCTTTAACAAAGAAAATAGTTTTATCAAAAAAAGAATAAATTTAGGATTAGACTTACAAGGTGGCTCATATTTATTATTAGAAATTGACAATAATCCAGTGATAATTAGAAAACTTCAAAATTCAATTTCTATCATTAGAAAGTATTTTAAAGATCAAAATATAAATTTTAGAAATTTAAAATTAATTGATCAGGAAATCATATTTAATATTAATTTAGAGCAAAAAGAATTGATTAGAAATATTTTTGAGGACGAAGAAAGCACAATTAATCCTTATTACCAAAAATTTAAATCTCATCAATTTGATATTTCTTTTGAAAAAAATTTAGTTAAATTGAAATTTTCTAAGTACGGGATAATCAATATTAAAGAAAATTCTTTAGATCAAGCGATTGAGATTGTGAGAAGAAGAATAGATGAGGTTGGAACAAATGAACCAAATATTTTAAAAAGAGGGAATGACAGAATTTTAGTTGAATTACCTGGCTTAGATGATCCTATGAGAATTAAAAAATTATTAGGTAAAACTGCCAATCTTACTTTTAGATTTGTTACTAAAAGTACAGAGGAAACATTTGGTTCTGAAAAGTTATTATTTGAAAATTCTTCTGAGCAAGTTGTTGTCAGTAAAAGAGTAATTTTGAGTGGTACTAACCTTGTTGATGCTAAACCTAGAATGGATAATGTATCAAATCAAACTGTTGTTTCTTTTACTTTAGATAGAATTGGCTCTAAAAAATTTGCAAAAGCTACATCATCTGGAATAGGGAAAAGACTAGCAATTGTTTTAGATGGAAAGGTTATAAGTGCTCCAGTTGTTCAAGATGCTATAGTTGGCGGCTCAGGACAAATTAGCGGGGGTTTTACCTTTCAAAGTGCTACCGATCTCGCATTACTGTTAAGATCAGGGGCCTTACCAGCTCCTATGAATATCATTGAAGAGAGAACTGTGGGACCTGATTTAGGCCAAGACTCCATTGAAGCTGGAACTATAGCCTTAATAATAGGTTTTATATTAGTAATAGTTTTTATGTTTTATAAGTACAGATTTTTTGGATTAGTTGCCAATGTTGCTTTAATCTTAAATTTGTTTTTCTTAGTCGGAATTTTAACTTTATTCGAAGCAACACTTACTTTGCCAGGTATTGCAGGAATAATTTTAACTGTGGGAATGGCTGTCGACGCAAATGTTTTGATTTTTGAGAGAATAAAGGAAGAATGCAAAATAGAAAAAAATCAATTAATTGCTTTTGATAGTGGATATAATAAATCAAAAACAGCAGTTATTGATGCAAATATAACAACTCTTATAGCAGCTATAATTCTGTTTTTTATGGGATCTGGACCAATCAAGGGATTTTCAATTACATTAGGTGTAGGTATATTTACAACATTATTTTCAGTTTACTTTATAGCTAGACTTTTAACAGCCTTGTACATAACAAGAAATAAACATAAAGAGATTTTGATTAAATGAACAAAAAAATAGTCTTATTCAATAAATTTTACAAATTATTTAACTTAACTTCAATAATTTTAGTAATTTTTTCAATATTATTATTATTTTTTAAAGGTCTAAATTATGGAATAGATTTTAAAGGTGGCACACTAATCGAACTAAGATCAATTGATAATCAAATTAATACATCAAATCTTAGATCAACTTTAATAAGAATGAACTTAGGCGACGTAAGTGTTAAAAAATTTGGTAACGAAAATGATTATTTAATAAAATTTGAAAAAAAAGATGATAATTCAGATATTATTCAGGAAATAAAAAGTAATATAACTGAAAATTTAAGTTCAGGATTTAACTTTAGAAGAGTAGAGTCTGTTGGACCAAAAGTTAGCACCGAGCTTTTAAAATCTGGTATAATAGCGATTGCTTTATCTCTAGCTGCTATGTTGTTGTATATTTGGATTAGATTTGAATGGCAGTTTAGTTTAGGTGCAATATTAGCACTTTTTCATGATGTCATATTAACACTTGGAGTATTTTCATTATTTAGTTTTGAAATTAATTTATCAATTGTAGCAGCTATACTCACTATAGTTGGATACTCAATGAATGACACAGTAGTAATTTTTGATCGGGTTAGAGAAAATTTAAAGAAATATTCAGATATAAAAATATTTGATCTTACAAACATATCTATTAATGAAACTTTATCTAGAACTATAATTACGTCTATAACAACCCTACTTGCACTTTTATCAATTTATTTTTTAGGGGGCGAAATACTTAGAGGTTTTTCTTTAGCGATGATATTAGGAGTAATTTTTGGAACTTATTCATCAATTTATATTGCAAATCCTATTCTTGTTTCACTTAAAGTTTCACAAAAAACAGTTTCTAAAGAAGAATGATCTAATAAAGGTTTTGAGCGGCAACCATTGATAATAACATTGGTAATGATAGCAAAGTATTTGTTCTTGAAAACAACATAGCTGTCCTTGCTGATTTAGCCTTTGTATCAGGATCAACTTCTATTATTCCTAAAGCCTTCTTTTGATTTGGCCATATAATAAACCATACATTAAATGCCATATATAAACCAAGCCACATACCTATTCCAATTGCAGTATTTTTTCCACCTCCAGAAGTTATACCTAAAGTCATAGCGTCATGAACATAACCATTCAAATAAGCTAAAATTAACCCAGATACCACAGTAAAGAATGCAGCCCATCTAAAATAAAATAACGCTGCTGGAGCTATAACCTTTCCTATTGCAGGTTTTTGTTCGTCTGGAATATTTGGCATATTAGGAATTTGTACAAAATTAAAGTACCATAATAATCCAATCCACATTATAGAAACAGCGACATGCACATATCTAAAAAACCAACTCCAAAACAATTGATCAAAATCGTAACCACCGCTTATATAAAATAATACCAAAAACAGTAATATTGCTAATCCTAACGACGCATGAATAGTTTTAGATAGAGATGATAATAAATTACCCATTAGACAATTATATACTATTTTAAATTAAATTTAAGCAGTTTTTTTAAATTTATTGTTTAGCAAAGGTTTTAAAAACTCTCCTGTATGGCTATCTTTGATATTACAGATCTCCTCAGGCTTTCCTTCAGCAATGATTGAGCCTCCTTTAACACCACCTTCGGGACCCATATCAATAATATGATCTGCAGTTTTAATAACATCAAGATTATGTTCGATAACAACAACAGTATTACCTAAAGCTACAAATGTGTGCAAAATCTCAAGTAATTTTTTGATATCATGCTGATGTAAACCAGTCGTTGGTTCATCTAAAATATATATAGTTCTTCCAGTTGATCTTTTAGAAAGTTCTTTAGCAAGTTTAATTCTTTGAGCTTCTCCACCAGATAATGTGGTTGCTTGTTGACCAATTTTTATATAACCCAAACCAACTTTTTTTAAAGTAAGCAATTTTGTTTTGATATTGGAAATATTCTCAAAATACTCACATCCTTCATCTACAGTCATATTTAAAACATCTGCAATACTTTTATCTTTAAATTTAATTTCAAGGGTTTCTCTATTATATCTTGTTCCCTTACACTCATCACATTGAATATAAACATCCGGCAAAAAGTGCATTTCATAGGTAATAACACCATCTCCTTCGCATGCTTCACATCTTCCACCTTTTACATTAAATGAAAATCTACCAGGTTTGTAACCTCTACTTTTAGACTCTGGTAAACTTGTAAACCAATCTCGAATTGGTCCAAAGGCACCAGTATAAGTTGCTGGATTTGATCGCGGAGTTCTTCCAATTGGTGATTGATCAATATTGATTACTTTATCTACATACTCAATTCCCTTAAAACCTCTAAAAGGCTGAGGAATTTTTCTAGATTTATTATCATTTAAAGATAAGTTGAGAGCATTATATAAAGTTTGAAGTATTAATGTTGATTTTCCACTTCCTGAAACTCCTGTGACACAAGAAAAAGCTCCAAGAGGTATTTTTAAACTTACATTCTTTAAATTATTTCCTGTCGCTCCACTAATTTCTAAAAATCTACCATTTTTTGCTAATCTTCTGTTTTTTGGAATAGGTATAAATCTTTTATTCGATAAATATTTTCCAGTAATGCTTAAATCGTTATTAAGAATATCTTTATAAGATCCTTGAGCAATTATTTCTCCACCTTTACTACCCGCCTCAGGTCCCAAGTCAATTATATGATCTGCATTCATCATTGTTTCTGTGTCATGTTCAACTACTACCACAGTATTTCCAAGGTCTCTTAATCTTTTTAATGCATCAATTAATTTAACATTATCTTTTTGATGCAAACCGATTGAAGGTTCATCTAGCACATATAAAACACCTGTCAAACCCGATCCAATTTGTGAAGCTAATCTAATTCTTTGAGACTCACCTCCTGACAAAGTCCCAGATTCTCTTGATAATGTAAGATAATCCAGTCCTACATTTAATAAAAAATTTAATCTTTCATTTATTTCTTTTAAAATGTGTTCGGCAATTTTGTATTGTTTATCATTAAGTTTTTTTTGCAAGTTTTTGAACCATTCTGAAGATTCTAAAATTGATTTTTCAGTTACTTCACTTATATGAAGATTATCAATTTTAACACACAAAGCTTCATCTTTTAGCCTGTATCCTTTACAGTTTTCGCACTTTGTATCAGACTGATATTGAGAAATTTCTTCTCTTTTCCAATCACTATCTGTCTCTAAATATCTTCTCTCTAAGTTATTAACGACTCCTTCAAAAGTTTTTTTATGAGAATATTTTTCATATCCATCATCATAGGAAAATTTTATTTCCTCTTCGTCAGATCCATAAAGAATAATATCTTTAATTTTTTTTGGAAGTTTGTTCCATTTGTCATTTAGAGAAAAACCATAATGTTTTGATAAAGATGATAGTGTCTGAGCATAGTATAGGGTTGTAGTTTTTGCCCAAGGTTCTATTGCTCCATCTGCTATACTTTTTTTTTCATTTGGGACAACCAATTTTGGGTCAACATTCAATTTAATTCCTATACCCTCACACTCTTCGCAAGCACCATATGGACTATTAAATGAAAATAATCTTGGTTCGATTTCCTCAATAGTAAAACCACTTTCTGGACAAGCAAACTTTGTAGAAAAAAGATTCTTTTTAATTTTTCTAAATTTTTTAGGAATTGTCTCGTCCTCATGTTCAACTACTAACAAACCATTGGCCAAATTTACGGCTACCTCAACACTTTCTGCCAATCTGTTACCTAAAGATGAATTTAAAATTATTCTGTCAACTAAAATCGAAATATCATGTTTTATTTTTTTATTAAGCTCAGGAACCTTATCGATGTCATATAAATTTTCATCAATTTTGATTTTTCTAAATCCACGTTTTTTATAATTTAGAATATCTTTTTTGTATTCTCCTTTTCTTCCTCTCACAACTGGTGCAAATAAATAAATTGTTGATTTTTTTGGGTATTCTTTAATTTTATCAACTATTTGAGAAATTGTTTGAGACTCGATTGGCTTACCAGTAAATGGTGAATAAGGAATTCCTACTCTTGCATAAAGAACCCTCATGTAGTCATATATCTCTGTTACAGTAGCAACTGTTGATCTTGGATTTTTTGATGTATTTTTTTGTTCTATTGAAATAGCTGGACTTAATCCTTCAATAAAATCAACGTTAGGTTTTTTCATCTTATCTAGGAATTGTCTAGCGTAGGCGGACAAACTTTCTACATATCGTCTTTGTCCTTCTGCATAAATAGTATCGAAAGCTAATGACGATTTTCCAGATCCTGATAAACCTGTAATGACTACAAATTGGTCCTTTGGAATCTCAACAGAAATATTCTTTAAATTGTGTTCTTTTGCGCCCTTTATAACTATCTTTTTAAGCATAATTTTTGTTGCTTTATTTTAATAAAATTAATATTGAAGTTAAATTGTGATATAAATTCATATTATTAAACATATAAATATAAATTATTATGGCTGGAAGTTTAAATAAAGTATTATTAATAGGCCGTTTAGGCGCAGACCCTGAAATCAAGCAGATGGTAAATGGAAAAAGTGTCGCCAGATTAAGTTTAGCAACAAGTCAAACCTGGAAGGATAAGAATACAGGTGAAAAAAAGGAAAAAACAGAATGGCACCGTATAGTTGTATTTAATGAGGGTTTAGTCAACGTAGTACAACAATACTTAAAAAAAGGCGCTCAAATATATGTTGAAGGTCAACTTTCGACAAGAAAATGGAAAGATGAACAATCCGGCCAAGATAAATATTCAACAGAAATTTTAATTCAAGGATATAATTCTTCTCTAACTATGTTAGGGGGATCTAATTCTGGGAGTATACAGCAAAACACATCTTCTCAAAAATTAGAAAAAAACACTAATGATGATCCATCTTTAAATCAAAATGATTTAGATGACGATATTCCTTTTTAGTTTTTATGCAAAAAAACGAAACTTCTAAAGAGACAAATATAAAACTAATCTCAATGCATGATGAGATGAGTTCTTCTTATCTTTCATATGCAATGAGTGTAATAGTGAGTAGAGCATTGCCTGATGTAAGAGATGGGTTAAAGCCAGTCCATAGAAGAATTTTGTATGCTATGCATAAAGGAGGTTATGATTCTACAAAGCAATTTCGAAAATCAGCAAGAATAGTTGGAGATGTAATTGGTAAGTATCACCCACACGGAGACCAATCAGTCTATGATGCTTTGGTGAGAATGGTTCAAGATTTTTCTATGAGTTTACCGTTAGTTGATGGACAAGGAAATTTTGGTTCCGTTGATGGTGACCCTGCTGCAGCAATGAGATATACGGAAACGAGACTTTCAAAAGTGTCTCAATATCTAATTGATGATATAGAAAAAAATACAGTTGAGTTTAAAAGTAATTATGATGAAACTGAAATTGAGCCAAGTGTATTACCAGCCCAGTATCCAAATTTATTAGTAAATGGAGCAGGTGGTATCGCTGTTGGAATGGCAACTAGTATACCTCCTCATAACTTAGGAGAAGTTATAGATGGAACATTGGCATTGATTAAAAACAAGGATATAAAAATAAATGAACTAATTAAATATATACCTGGACCGGATTTCCCCACCGCTGGAGTTATAATTGGGAAAAATATAATTAAAGAAGGATATAAAACGGGCAGAGGATCCTTTAAGATAAGAGGTGAGATAAAAATTGAACAACAAAAAAATGGAAGAGAGAGATTAGTCATTACCTCAATACCTTATCAAGTTAACAAATCAGTCTTAAATGAAAAGATAGCCGAACTTGTGAGAGATAAAAAAATTGAAGGTATTAGAGATATAAGAGATGAATCTAACAGAGAAGGCGTGAGAGTAGCTATTGATTTAAGGTCTAATGTTGAACCTGAAACAGTTAAAAGACAATTATATAAATTTACTTCAATAGAAAGCTCATTTGGATTCAATACATTAGCGATTGTAGATAACAAACCTAAGACATGTAATCTCAAAGAATTTTTAGAAAATTTTCTTAAGTTCAGAGAAGATGTTGTAATTAAAAGAACAAAACATGATTTAAAAAAAGCTGAAGAAAGAGCTCATATATTGATAGGATTATCTGTTTCAGTGGAAAATCTCGATAAAGTTATCAAAATTATTAGAAAATCAAAATCTCCAGATGAAGCAAAAAAAATATTAATTGAAACTAAATGGAAAATATCTAAATCACAAAAATTCATAAACTTGATTAATGAGAAAAAAACCTCAAACGTATACAAATTTTCAGATGCGCAAGTAAATGCAATTTTAGAATTGAGATTGCAAAAATTAACTGCTTTGGGAATCAACGAAATAGAAAATGAAATTAAAAAATTATCTGAACTTATTATTTCATTTAAAAAAATTATTAATTCTAAAAAAGAACTATTAAGAGTAATTAGTGAAAATTTAAATGAAATTAAGGAAAAATTTTCTGTTCCAAGAAGAACAAAAATAATTGATGCTGTTTTAAATTACGATATCGAAGAAACAATTCAAAAAGAATCTGTCCTAATTACAGTTACTTTACAAGGTTATATAAAAAGGGGTGCATTAAGCAATGTTAAGAAACAAAAAAGAGGTGGTAAAGGTAAATCAGGTATTAAGACACGATCAGAGGATTCGGTTGTACAGGCTCTTTCCGTAAATACACATACATCTCTTCTCTTTTTTTCAACTGAAGGTCTTGTTTATAAGATTAAAGCTTGGAAAATTCCCGAGGGATCTTCAGTCTCAAAGGGTAAATCTTTATTTAATATTCTTCCATTGAAAAATCATCAATCTATAAGCTCTATTATGCCATTCCCTGATAATGAAACAGAGTCTAAAAACTACAATATTATTTTTGCAACCTCACAAGGCAAGATAAGAAAAAATAATCTTGAGGATTTTTCATCAATAAATGCTTCTGGCAAAATAGCAATGAAGCTAGATAGTAATGATCAAATTATAGGCGTTAAAATTTGTAAAGATGATGAGGATATAGTTTTGAGTACCAAATTTGGAAAATGTATAAGATTTGAATCAAAAAAACTTAGAGTCTTTAAAGGAAGATCTTCTAAAGGTATAAGAGGAATAAATTTATCCGAAAACGATAGTATAGTCTCTTTATCAATTTTAAAACAAACAGATAAAAAAAATGGAAAACTATCAAAAGATGATAAATCAGAGATCAAAGCTAAAGAAAAGTTTATTTTATCAATTACAGAAAATGGCTTTGGTAAAAGAACATCTCATTATGATTTTAGGGTAACAAATAGAGGAGGAAAAGGAATAATTGGTATTATCAACTCATCTAGAAATGGGAATGTATCTTCGTCATTTGAGGTAAATGAGGGAGACGAAATTTTAATTTCAACAAATAAGGGTAGAGTAATAAGAGTAGCTGTAAAAGAAATTAGAGTTGCAGGTAGAAATACTCAAGGAGTTAGAATAATTAAACTTTCAGGTGACGAAAAAGTTGTTTCGGCAATAAAAATTGATGATAATTTAATCTAATGAAAAATAACGCAATATACCCTGGCACTTTCGATCCTATTACCTTTGGTCATATAGATGTAATAAAAAAAGGATTAAATATTGCTGACAAAGTAATCATTGCAATTTCAAATATAAATAACAAAGATTATTTATTTGATGTAGAAGAAAGAATTGAAATTGTAAAGAAGGCTTTATTTTCAGATCTAAAACTTAGAAAATCAAGAATTAAAGTAATCGGGTTTAAATCGTTAACAACAGATCTTTGTAAAAAAAATAAAGCAAATATTATTTTAAGAGGATTAAGAGCTGTGTCTGATTTTGAATATGAATTTCAATTAGCGGGGATGAATAGAAAATTAAATCCAAAAATAGAGACGATATTCTTAATGTCAAATGTTGAAAATCAAATAATATCATCGAACTTTGTTAAAGAAATTATTTCTTTAGGAGGGGATATTAAAAACTTTACAACTAAAAGTACAATTAAATACTTGAAGAATAAATATGGTTAGATTATTTTCATTTTTTTTAATCTTATTTTTATTATTAAACAATAACTTAAAAGCGGAGGAAAATTTTATGATTTTAAAACTAAAAAATGGAGATGTAAAAATTGAGTTGTTTCCAGATGTTGCGCCAAAACATGTTGAAAGAATAAAAAAATTAGCTGACGAAGGGCAATATGATAATGTAGTTTTTCATAGAGTAATAGATGGATTTATGGCCCAAACAGGAGATGTAAAATTTGGAAATTCATCGTCAAAAGATTTTAATTTAAGTATGGCTGGTACAGGTGGTTCATCTATGCCAGATTTAAAAGCTGAATTTAGTGATTTACCACATGAACGAGGAACTTTATCGATGGCGAGAGCACAGGATCCCGATAGTGCTAACAGTCAATTTTTTATATGTTTTAAAGCAGCAAATTTTCTTGATAGGCAATATACTGTTTTTGGAAAAGTTATTGAAGGTATGGAATTTGTCGATCAAATTAAAAAAGGAGATTCAAATCAAAATGGATCTGTTGAAAATCCAGATAAGATTGTGAGCTTTAAATCTTTGTAAATATATAAATGGCATTAAAAAAATTTAAGTTTAATGTTATTTCAAATGATGGATTTGCCAGACATGGTGTAATTAAGACTTTCAGAGGGAACATTAACACACCAGCTTTTATGCCAGTAGGTACTCAAGCTACTGTAAAAGCTGCTTTTATTGATGACATAATTAAAACTGGCTCAGAAATAATCTTATCAAATACATATCATTTAATGATTAGACCTGGGGTAGAAAGAATTTCAAAAGTCGGCGGTTTACATAAATTTATGAATTGTAAATTACCAATTCTAACAGACTCTGGTGGCTTTCAAGTAATGTCATTATCTAAACTAAATAAAGTTGATGAAAAAAAAGGAGCAATTTTTAGATCACATATAGATGGAAAAAAATTTATATTAAGTCCAGAGGAGAGTATCAGAATTCAAAAAAAATTAAATTCAGATATAGTAATGGTTATGGATGAGTGTCCAAAAAAAACAACAGATTATAAAAGAATAGAAAAATCAATGGAGTTATCAACTAATTGGGCAAAAAGATCAAAAAAAGCTTTTGGAAAAAATCCACACAAAGGTCTCTTTGGAATTGTTCAAGGTGGATTATTTAACGACTTGAGAATTAAATCTCTTAAAGAACTAACAAAAATAGGATTTGATGGATATGCAGTTGGTGGATTAGCTGTTGGAGAAACTCAGATTGAAATGTTTAATGTACTCGAAGGTCTTAAAGAATACATGCCTTACAACAAACCTAGATATTTAATGGGTGTTGGAACTCCTTCAGATATTTTAGGAGCAGTGAAAAGAGGCATAGATATGTTTGACTGCGTTTTGCCAACCAGATCAGGAAGAACAGGTCTAGCTTTTACTTGGGGAGGCAGGATTAATATTAGAAATTCTAAATACAAAAGTGATAATGGTCCATTAGACAAAAAAACATCAAATAAAAACTTACTAAAGTATTCGAGAAACTATATAAATCACCTTTTTAACACCAATGAGATACTCGGCTCTATGTTACTTACTTTACATAATGTCAATTTTTATCAAGAATTGATGAAAGAAATAAGAAAAAATATTAAAAAAGGTACTTTTGATGATTTTCACAACTACTACTTTAATAAGTTGTAATTATTACATGTTGATTATTTTAAATAAAAGGCTATAAAAAAATTTAATTTGGGCCGTTAGCTCAGTTGGTAGAGCAATTCCCTTTTAAGGAATG
>CEUZ01018866.1_pt1 | contig 20818 bp, 21 predicted proteins | sample 361511 | NCBI WGS metagenome assembly CEUZ01 (sample SAMEA2622822, study PRJEB7988) | marine metagenome | biome: marine biome (ENVO:00000447); feature: surface water layer (ENVO:00002042); material: "saline water (ENVO:00002010), including plankton (ENVO:xxxxxxxx)" | depth 5 m
ACCAGGCTGCGCTACGCCCCGAATGGGATACTAATACATTACATATTCTAAATTTCAAAGCTTAAACGATATCAAAAATACAAGAAATTCTAGAGAATCTGCTATATAATTAGATATGATTATAGAATGCCCTCAATGCAATAAAAAATTTCAGATTGATGAAAATTTGATATCCTCAGAAGGAAGACTGCTCCAATGTGGTAGTTGTAATCATAAGTGGTTTTTTCAATTAAATCAGGTAGATAAAAAAATAGAAAAAAAAAAAGAAAAAGAATTAAATATTAATAAAGATTTAGATACAAATATTGAAATTTCAAAAAAAGAAAAAAAAGATAAAATAAATAAAAATATTGAAAAAATTAGTAACAATGCTTTGAATAACAAAAAAAGTTTTAATTATTTTAATATTTTAATAGTAATAATTATTTCATTAATTGCTGTAATTGTAATAATAGATACCTTTAAATATTATTTAATTTCTTTATTTCCAAATATTGAATTCTTTTTAAATAATTTATATGAAACAATAAAAGATATTAAACTTTTCATAATAGATTTAATTAAATAAAAAATGTTAAAATATTTATCATCACCTTTTAAATGGTTTTTTAAATTAGAAGCTTCAAGTGGTTTGGTTTTATTATTTTCAGCAATAATTGCTCTTTATATAAGTAATTCAAACTTTTCTAATTTATATTTTTCTACACTTGATAAATATTTATTTTTAGGAATTAACGAATTTGGATTAAAACTTACTGTTCTTCACTGGATTAATGATGCCCTAATGGCAATATTTTTTTTCTTTGTAACATTGGAAATAAAAAGAGAGTTTCTTCAAGGTGAGTTGTCCGATATAAAGCAAGCCTCATTACCAATTATTGGCGCAGTTGGTGGAATGCTAGTACCTGCATTAATATATATTTTTATAAATTTAGGTGATGGTGAAACTTTAAATGGATGGGCTATTCCATCAGCTACAGATATTGCTTTTTCTTTAGGAGTGCTATCCTTACTTGGAAAAAGAGTCCCTTTATCACTTAAAGTTTTTTTGACTGCTTTAGCTATTATTGATGATCTAGGTGCAATCGTAATTATTGCTTTATTTTATTCAGGTGATCTAAGTATTAAATATCTTTCATTAATGTTGTTAGCCTTTTTAACTTTGTTAATTATAAACAAATTTAGTGTTAAGAAATTTCTACCATATTTATTAGTAGGTCTACTCCTTTGGGATTTTACACACAATTCTGGTATCCACGCAACTATTGCAGGTGTACTATTGGCAATAACAATACCACATAGAAGAAAAGAAAAAGATTTTTCATTATTAATCAAAATTGAACATGCAATAAGCCCATATGTTGCTTTTGGTATAATGCCCTTATTTGCTTTTGCAAATGCGGGTGTATCTTTAGAGGGATTATCTTTTTCATCATTGCTAGACAAAGTTCCACTTGGAATAGTACTAGGGTTGTTTCTTGGAAAACAAGTTGGAGTTTTTGTTTTTTCTTATATTTCAATAAAATTAAAAATTGCTCAATTACCAAGCAACTCAAATTGGTACAATTTCTATGGTGTGGGTATTTTAACTGGAATCGGTTTTACAATGAGTTTATTTGTAGGAAATTTAGCCTTTGTAGAGAACATGCAATACATGGATGGTGTTAAAATTGGAGTTTTAACTGGGTCATTATTGTCCACTTTATTTGGATACTTTTTGATATTACTTACACCAAATAAATAAATCAGTTTAATGAAAAAAATAATACTAGTTGGACTAACAGTAATAATGTTTTTTTTTAAAAATCAAGCAACAGCAAGTTACGAAAAAGTTTTTTTTGATTTTAAAATTGATAGTATTTATGGAGAAAAAATAGACTTTCAAAAATACCAAGACAAGGTAATTCTTTTAGTAAATACAGCTAGTTATTGTGGTTTTACAAAACAGTATGATGATTTACAAAAACTATGGGACAAGTATAAGGACAATGGTCTTATAGTTTTGGGAATACCTTCAAATTCTTTTAATCAAGAAAAAAAAGAAAATAATGAAGTTAAAGAATTTTGCGAGGTAAATTTCAACATTAATTTTCCTTTATCAGTTATAACTAATGTTAAAGGTGATGATGCTCATGAAATATTTAAATGGGCAAAAAAAAATTATGGTAAATCTGCAGTTCCAAAATGGAATTTTTATAAAATTTTAATAAATCAAGAAGGCAAAATAGAAGATACCTTCTCATCATTTACTAGTCCAACATCAAATAAAATTGTATCAAAAATTGAGGAACTCTTAAAAATATAACTTTAAACCGTCATAAGCTGGGATTATATTTTTTGGTAATTTTTTTTTAAGAGCCATATAATCTAATTCAGAATGCAAATTTGTTAACACAGCTTTTTTAGGTGAAAATATATTAATTAGTTTTAATGATTGCTCTAAGTTTAAGTGTGAAGGATGATTTTTGTACCACAAACAATCAATAACTAAATATTTTAAATTTTTAAAAAAATTATAATCTTTTTTATGTATTTTGCTAACGTCACTAATATAAGCTAATTTTTTGTCAAAAATATAGCATATGCTATTAACTTTTCCGTGCTCTACCTTAATTGATTTAACTTTGATATTTTTTAATCCATCTTTAATAAAAAATTTATCTTTAACTAGATTCATTTTTAATATTGCTGGATACTCCTTGTTATAACTTTTAAAACAGTATGAAAAAGTATTAATTAAATGTTTTTTAGTTTTTTTATCTGCAAAGATTGGAATAGGCTTTCTACTTTTAATATAGAAAACTCTTAAATCATTTATTCCATGTGTTTGATCTGCATGCATATGTGAGTATAAAACTTTATCAATCCTATTAATTTTATTACTAATTAATTGAGTTCTTAAATCAGGAGATGTATCTATTAAGATATTATCAGTTTTTGTTTGAACAATAGCGGAACATCTTGTTCTAAAGTTTTTCAAAGTTTTTGGATTACATCTACCAAAGTATCCATCAGATCTTGGAACACCCATTGAACTTCCACATCCAAGAATAGTGAATTTTAATGACATTATTATTTCAAATTAAATAAAAAATTAAAATTTTTGGAAGTAATTTTATCCATTTTATCAATCTCATGGTTTTTTAATTGAGATAACTTTTCTAAAGTATGTTTAATAAAACTAGGTTCATTTTTTTTCCCACGTAATGGAACTGGTGCCAAATAAGGACTATCTGTTTCAATCAATAATTTATCATTGGGTATTAACTTGAAAGTTTCTTGAAGACTAGTACTATTTTTAAAAGTTATAATTCCACTAGCCGAAAAGTAACTTCCTAAAGTTAAAAGTTTATTCGCAAATTCAGTTGATCCAGTATAGCAATGCATTAAGATTTTAGGTTTAGATTTTGCATAACTTTTCAAAATTTCATACGTTTCATTTTCAGCACTTCTTGAATGAACAACAATAGGCATATTAAGTTCTATTGAAGCTTCGATGTGTATTTTAAAACTTTCTATTTGTTTATTTCTATCAGAATGGTCGTAATAAAAGTCTAAACCACTCTCTCCAATGGCTATAATTTTCTTATTTTGATTAACATTATTAATTATATCATTTTTTGATACTTCATTATCAGAACATTCATGTGGATGGATACCAAAAGTTCCATAAATTATTGGATCAAAATTTATAATTTTTAAAATTTTTTCAAAACTATTGATGGTAGTACAAATAGATAAAATTTTTTCAATTCCAACATTTTTAGATCTTGAAATAATATTTTCAAGATTACTATACATTGGTTCATGATCTAAATGGCAATGAGAATCTATCATTTTTCAATTTTTTTAAATAGTATAGATATTTTATTTAATTTATTTTTTTTAACTAAATTTTCATGAGTTTTAATTGAACTAAAATCAATTTTCTCTTCAGTTAAATTAAAAATTTTCAAAGCTTTTAATGAGCTATTTGGAATAATCGGATAAAGCATTACAGATACTTTTCTTATTAATTCTAATGAGACATATAATATTGTATTTAACCTTATAATATCATCTTTTTTTTTCCATGGTTCTTGATCATTAAAATATTTATTAGCGGAGAAAAGTTGTTCTTGAATAAAATTTACATAAAAGTTGATATTTTGACTGTCAATTGCTTCTATTAATTTTACATATGACTCTTGATAAACGTTCAAAACTTTATAATCTTCATCTTCAAATTTATAATTTTCAGGAATTTTTAACTCTAAATTTTTATCAATAAAAGATATAACTCGCTGACAAAGATTTCCATAATTATTTGCCAAATCACTGTTTATACAGTTTTCTAATTTTTCTTTTGAAATACTACCGTCATTCCCAAAAGATACTTCTTTTATTAAATAATATCTAAGCGGATCTAATCCGTAAGTCTTAATAATTTCAATAGGGTCAAGAATATTTCCTTTAGACTTAGACATTTTTTCTTCACCAGAAAGAATCCATCCATGACCATAAACTCTTTCGGGTGGAGCAATATTTGCTGCTAATAAAAATGCTGGCCAATATACAGCGTGGAACCTTAAAATATCTTTACCTATTATATGTAATGAAGCTGGCCAGAATGATTTATAAAGGTAATCTTTAGTATCGGGATAGTTTAATGCACTGATATAATTTGTAAGAGCATCTAACCAAACATAGATAACATGGTCTTGATTTGATGGGACTTTTATGCCCCAAGAAAAAGACTTTCTACTAATTGACAGATCTTTTAAACCACTTTTAACAAAACTAATAACTTCGTTTTTTCTAGATTCAGGTAAAATAAAATTAGGATTTTCATTATAAAATTTTAAAAGTTTTTCTTGCCATTTTGAAAGTTTAAAAAAAAAAGACTCCTCCTCTACCCATTCAACTTGAGATCCTGAAATCTTAGATATTTTTCTATTATTTTTAATTTCTATTTCTTCCTCAGAATAAAATGCTTCATCTGATACCGAATACCATCCAGAATACTTTGATAAATATATTTCATTTTTTTTTTCAAGAATATTCCATAAATTTTCAACTGATTTTTTATGTCTCTTTTCAGTTGTTCTTATAAAATCATCATTTGAAAGATTTAAAGTTTTAGAAAGATCAAAAAAAGTTTTAGAAATCTTGTCGCAGAACTTTTTTGGTTCCATATTATTTTTTTCCGCAGCTCTTTGTATTTTTTGACCATGTTCATCAGTTCCAGTTAAGAAAAAAACTTTATTGCCCTCTATTCTTTTAAATCTAGCAAAAAAATCAGCTATTATACTTGTATATGCGTGGCCCATATGAGGCTTAGCCGATGGATAATATATAGGAGTTGTAATATAATAAGATTTAGTCATTCAAAATTCTTCCATTGAATTCCAATAAGATAATTTCAACATCTAAATTATATCTATTAGAGTTATTAATTTTCGATAAAAAATATTTATATAAATCATAAAATTTACTCTTAGATTTATATAATGTTAATTTTTTATTAAAATATAACTCAATAAAGTAAGATAAATTTTCCTTAATAAATAAATCTTTTTTATAAAATTTCTTCTCAATAATTAATTTTAAAAGTTCATCAATTGATACATTAGGTTCTATATTATTTAAATTAAAAAAATTATATAATGAAATTATACTTTTTGGAGAAATATAATAATTTTTGAAATCAGAATTTAAATTATTGTAAAAATCATTATTTGTAAAATTGTTTATAATTTTTAATTTATCATCATTTTTTAAATTCAAATTAAATTTGATACATCTCGATTTTAATGTATCTAAAAGTTTTGTTTTACAATCATGAATAAGAAAAAAAAGTATTTTATTATTTGGTTCTTCTATTATTTTAAGTAAAGCGTTAATTGAATTTTTATTTAGATATTCTGAGTTATCTATCAAAATAATTTTATTTTCATTATTAAATGATGATTTATTTGTAAAATTTATCATTTGTCTTATTTGCGAAATTTGAATGTTCTTTTTATCATCACCAGATGAAACCAAAAAGAAATTTGGGTGAGAATTATTTAAAACTAAATTATATGAACGATTATTGTTGATAATTAAATTTTCTTCATAATTATATTTAAATTGTTCATTTTTTGAAAATATATAATTAATTAAATGATATGCAAATGTACATTTGCCAATACCACTATTTCCAGAAAAAATAATTTTATTTGGTAAAATATTTTTATCATAAAGATTCTTTAACTCTAAAAAGAAATTATTATATCCGATCAATTTTAAATTCTTATTAGGATTAATTATCATATAGATAAAAGAGTGCTTAATTTTTTAATTATTTTTTTTTTGTTTTCACTTATCTGATCATTTGAGTCAATTACCATATATTTTTTTTTATTATTAGATAATTTTATGTAGCCTTTTTGAACTTTTTGATAAAAGGTTGTTTTAAATGTATCGTATCTATTATTTTTTGATCTTTTCTTAAGTCTAATTTTAAGGTTTTTCATATTTACAATATTCAAAAATGTAAAGTCTACTTTAATATTTTTTAATATTAATTTATTTAAATTATCTATTATGTTTTTATTAATACCCATCCCATAGTGCTGATAAGCAATTGTTGAGTCTATAAATCTGTCTATTAAAATAAGTTTTTTTTTATAATTTTTTTTGATTAATGAATGATAATTTTCATTTCTAGCAGCCATATATAAAAAAAGATCCGTTAGTTTATCAAAGTTTGATTTTTTCTTTAATATTAAATTCCTAATTTTTTCAGAGTTTTTTGAGCCACCGGGTTCTCTAAGTTTTAAAAATTTAATTTTTTTTTTTTTTAAATAATTTTCTAAATTTTTAATATGAAAACTTTTTCCAGAACCTTCAATACCTTCAAAAACTATAATTGGATATTTATACATCACCCCATATCAAATAGTTTATTGAGTTTATAATTCTGGATATGATATTTTGTTTTCTTACACTTTCAGATGCTAATAGATTGTGTTCTGATAGAAAGTTTCCATCATAATTAATTATTAGTTTTGCAATTTTATCTCCTTTTTTAATTGGGGCTTCTATTGGACCATTATATAAAATTTTCGTTTCTAATTTTTTTAGTCTTGATTTTTTAATCGTTTTGTAAATATCATCATCACTGTAAACACCAACTTTATCGTTTTGTCCAAGCCACACATCTAAATCTAGTATTTTTTTACCTTTTTTAGCAATTTCAATTGTGTCGAAATTAGTAATACCCCATGTTAAAAGTTTTTGAGATTCTTTAGATCTTGAATTACGTGATTGAAATCCACTAGCAACACTAATTAATCTTCTATTATTTCTTTTTATAGATGCTGCTAAAGAATATTTTTCGTATGCAAGAAAACCAGTTTTAATACCGTCTACTCCTATATTTTTATATAATAAAGGATTTCTATTACCCTGAGTAATTGGATCACCACCCGTTCTGTTCCAAGTAAATTCCTTTTCTTTAAAAAGTTCATAATATTCTGGATAATTTTTTATTAAGTAATTTGACATGATCAATATATCTTTTACGGTTGAAAGATTTTCAGGATGATTAATTCCAGAAGAGTTTGCAAAATTAGTATTAACCATTCCTATTTCTTTTGCTTTAGATGTCATCATAATAGCAAATTCCTCTTCGGTTCCAGCTATACCTTCGGCTAGAGCAACACATGAATCGTTACCCGAAGATACAATTATACCTTTTAATAGATTTTCGACTGATATTTCATCACCTACCATTATGAACATAGAAGAATATCCAGCTTGAGAGAGTCTCCACGCATTTTCAGATACAAAAAATTTTTCATCTAATGTAATTTGTCCTTGTTCAATTAAATCAAAAGCAATCATAGTGGTCATTATTTTTGTCATAGAAGCTGGAAATATTGGTAAATCAGGTTCTTTTTCATAAAGAATTTTTCCAGATAAATAATCTTGTAATATCCCAGTTTTAGCTTTTATATCAAATTCAGACGAATAAATTTTAGGATAATAGCTGATAAAGAAAATTAATAATGTAGTTATAAATATTTTTTTCATAATTTTAAAATTTCAATATTTTCAAAATTCAATGGTGTTATATCATCAAATGCTTTTTTTAAAGATTTTATATTATCGAAAGGACCAAAATAAACTCTAAAGTTTGTATTGGTAATTTTTGAGATTTTAGGTTTTTTAATATTTAATTCATCTTTTATTCTGTTTTGCATCATAATTGCTGAATTTTCATAATAAAAATCAGCAATTTTAATTATATAATTAAATTTGTCTTTTTTTTGTTTAACTTTCTTTATTTCATTATTTGAACTTAAGTCATTAATGCTTATACCTTCAACAGGAGCTTTTTCTGCAACCTGTCTTTCCTCATCATACATTTTAGCTTTTTTTGCAAAAAAAGTTGATTTTTGATTTATTGTTTTAATTTCCACATATGGTTCTAAATCATCTAATTCAAGTTCAGTAAATATTCTTTTTGAAATAACAGAATTAAAAAAGTTAGGATAACTAGATTTTGCACCAACTTTGGCAAGTACTGATTTATTATTTAAAAGATTTGTAATTTTTACACTGGTATTTCTTTTGATATTTTTTTGAAAAATTATTAATGATCTATCGTCAATTTTTTTATTAACTAACTTTTTTTTTTTTAAATCTTCACTAAATAAAAGAGTAAAACCTCGATTTGAGTAGACTTCAGATTGAATAATATTTCTTTTATTTAACTGATTAATATTATTTGTAGTACATGAATATAAAAACAAACAAAATATAATAATAAATTTATAATTCATCTTTAAAATAATCCTTTAATGTACAAACTGCTAGTGCAAATCTTAATGATCTATTCCATTTTAATATTAATTCATAATTATCAAAAGTTAAATATGCTGGCTCTAGTAATTTTGAATTCTCAACTATCTCTCTATCAGGTGTTATAATTCCAGAAATTAAATTTTCATCAACTTTTATTTGATCATAATTTAATATAAACTTTTTAAAATATTTAATTTTTTTTTTATTTTTAATTTTTTTTGCTGATGTATTAAGATATTTAACTGGAATATTTTCTTTTAACTTTATTTTATAAAAACAAGGTTCATTATTATTCCATCCCAATTTATTAATATAGTTAGCAGCCGATGCAAAAGAATCTTCAGGTGATTTTAAATCGATTAAATCATCATTATCATAATCTAAAGCATAATTTTGTATCGTAGTCGGCATAAATTGAAAGTTTCCAAAAGCTCCTGCCCATGAACCGTATAATATATTTTTATCTATAACACCCTTATCTATTAATTTTAGAATTGTTATTAGTTCATTTGTGAAAAACTCACTACGTCTTTGATCAAAGCTTAAAGTTGCTAGTGATGATAATATATCCATTTTTCCAAGATAATTTCCAAAATTTGTTTCAATACCCATAAGTGATAAAAGCAACTCTTTTTCAACTTTGTAATTAGTTTCAATTTTAGTTATTAAAGAATTATTCTTATTAAATAATTTTTTACCCATTTTTAATTTATCTTTAGATGTTCTTTTGCTTACATATGTTTTTGTATCCTCGTAAAATTCAGGCTGATATCTGTCGTATTCAATAACTTTTGGTAAAAATTTAACATTTGACATTGTGCTATCTAAAGTTTTTTTTGATACACCTTTTTTAAGTGCATAATTTTTAAATGAGATTAACCAACTGTTGAAATCGTCTGCATAAACAAAATTGAAATTAGAAAATGATAATAGAACAATATAAATTATAATTTTAATTGTTTTCATACAAATCTCTTAGATAAATTAATACAGCAATCCATATAAAAATAAAACTTATGAACTTGTCTGTTGAAAAAGGTTCATTAAAATAAAAAAAACCAAGCAAAAATTGACCAGTTGGTACAATAAAAAAAACCATTCCAGATGGTCCTAGTCCTGATAATTCGACACCTTTAACATACAAAAATAAAGGTATTAAAGTCATGGGGCCAGCCAATATAATTATTGATGCTAATTTTAAATTATCTAAATTAAAATCATTATTATTTGTTTTTAATATAAAATATAAAACCACTAAAATTATTGGTAGTATAAACAAACTTTCAATTAACAATCCAATATCAGTATCGACATTAATTTTTTTTCTAAGTAAATTATATGAACTCCACAAGAAAGCTACACCTAGTCCAACCCAAGGAAATGAAGACATTTTAAATAATAAATAAGCTGAAGAAATTAGAACTAATAGTATTGAAAGGATTCTTTGATTATTTAATTTTTCTTTCAAAAATAAAAAGCCCAAAAAAACACTTATGATTGGAAATATAAAATATCCAAAACTTGAGTCAATAATTTTGTCTGAGGATACAGCGTAAATCCAAAGAGTCCAATTACCCAAAATTAGCAAACCAGTGATAAATAAAACTAATATTTTTTTTTTATTTAAAAAAACTTTTTTAAATACTTTCCATTTGTTTAATAAAGTTGTGGTAATTATTAATATTAACAATGTCCAAATTGATCGATGAACTACAACTTCAAAAAAACCAATAAATGAAATGTATTGAAAATAAATAGTTCCAAGAAAACCCCAGAAAAATGAACCAGTAGATGTTGATATTAATCCCTTAGTAAATTTAGAAATTTTCATATTTTTACGATTAGATAAATGTCTACAAGTAGGTATTATTAATTCAAATAATATTTTTGGTTGATATTATTAGATAACATAATAAAAACAAGCAGACGGAGAGATGGCTGAGCGGTTGAAAGCACCGGTCTTGAAAACCGGCAAAGGGGCAACTCTTTCCTGGGTTCGAATCCCAGTCTCTCCGCCATCAAACTAAAATTTTTGAAATTTTTTTACTAAATTTGTTAATTTTATTTTTTGTTTAAAATTATCTTTTTTAATATCTTGTAAAATCTCATCATCAAGATTTACTAATGAATCTAATTCTTTTAACTCTACAAAATTCAAGTTATCAATTAAAGATTTTACAAAACTTGTCATCAATATATCCATTTCTTTAGATCCTCTGTACGAAGCTCTATAGATAATTTTATTTTTAAGCTCTTCTTTATTAATAGACATAGATATATATATAATTAATGAATAATTTTGAATATTTATTAAAAGATATTAATACCATAAAAGGTATCGGAACAAAACTTTCAAAATTATTTAAAAAAAAGAATATTAATACAGCATTTGATTTATTATGGAGCTTACCACAAAATACAATTGATAGAACACAGGTAGTTAAAATTAATGAATTACAAATTGGTAAAATTCAAACTATAACAGTAAATGTTATAAAATATAATTTTCCAAGAATAAGAAATTTACCGAATAAAGTTTTTTGTGAAGACGAAACAGGAAAGATTGATTGTATTTTTTTTAATAGTTATGAGGGATATATAAAAAAAATTTTACCTTTAAATTCAAGAGTTACTATTAGTGGAAAAATAAATTATTATAAAAACAAATATCAAATAACCAACCCCACTTATATTTCATCAAATCCAGATTCAATACAAAAGATCTTTTCAAATTACAGTCTAACAGAAGGGCTTACTGAAAAAAAATACAATAGTATTATCAATGAAGTTTTAAATAATTTACCAGATTTAAAAGAATGGTTGAGCGATGAAATATTGAAAAAATTTAATTATATTTCGTGGAAAAAATCTGTATTAAATTTACACGATCCTAAAAATGTAAAAAAGAAAGGAATTTTTTTAAATAGATTAATATTTGATGAAATATTATCAAATTTTTTAATTAACTCCAAAATAAGAAAAACAATAAAAAAATTTAAAAAAAACAAAAAAGTTTTTGATCAAAAAAATTTTAAATCTATTAAAAACAAAATAGGTTTTGAATTAACTAATGATCAAGTTAAAGCAATTGATGAGATTAATAATGATTTAAAATCAAACCAAAAAATGTTTAGATTGTTACAAGGAGATGTTGGTAGTGGAAAGACTATAGTTTCATTAATCGCATCTGCAAATGTCATAACAAGTGGTTTTCAAGTAAGCATTATGGTGCCTACAGAAATTCTTGCAAATCAACACTATCATCTTGCAAAAAAATTGTTTGATAAAAGATTAAATATAAGACTGTTAACAAGCAAAACTGATACTAAACAAAGAAAGTATATTATTGAGAGCTTAAAAAATAATTCTATTAATATGATTATAGGCACACATTCGCTTTTTCAGGAAAAAATTGAATATAAGAATCTTGGTTTAATTATTATAGATGAACAGCATAAATTTGGTGTAAAACAAAGAAAGAAACTTTCAGATAAAGGAGGTAAAAATTGTGATGTTCTTGTTATGTCAGCAACTCCAATTCCCAGAACCATGATAATGACTATATTTGGAGACATGGATGTATCAATAATTAAAAGTAAGCCTAGAAATAGAAAAGAAATTCAAACATACAGTAAATTAGAAACAAAAACTGAAGAGATTATAAGTTTTATTAAAAAGCAAATAAAATTAAAAAACCAAGTTTTTTGGGTTTGTCCACTAATAGAAGAGTCAAAAAAAGTAGATCATCAATCATCAATAAAAAGATACGAAGGTTTAAAAAAAATTTTTAAAAATAAAGTTGGTCTATTGCATGGATCATTAAACAAAGAAGAAAAAAATAAAATTTTATTAAGTTTTTTAAATAGAAAAATAGATGTACTTGTATCAACAACAGTTATCGAAGTTGGAATTGATTTTCCAAATGCAAATATAATAATTATTGAAAATGCAAATAAATTTGGATTATCACAATTACATCAATTAAGAGGTAGAGTTGGACGCGGTAATAAGGCGTCATATTGCATCTTAATGTTTAAAAGTAATTTAAGTGAAAATGCTAAAAAAAGAATAAATATTTTAAAAAGTACAAATGATGGCTTTAAAATATCAGAAGAAGATATGAAATTACGAGGATATGGAGATCTTCTTGGTTTCAAACAGAGTGGATTAAAAACTTTTAGACTAGCTGATCCGGTTTTAAATGAAGATCTTTTTTTTCTTGCAGAAAAAGAGATAAAAAGAATTGAGTTAGGTAATGAAAATATTGACAAATATAATGAACTTTTAAAATTATATGATAGAGCGGATATTTTAAACGATCTTGTTTAATTTCTTTTGGGATTTGATGTACCCGCTGAAACTATAAACTTTGAAGCTTCTTCAAAACTCATGTCTAAATAAATTATATCATTTTTTGGAAACATTAACAAAAAACCACTTGTTGGGTTGGGCGTAGTAGGAACAAAAACATTAACAAGATCATTGTTAGTTTTTTTACTAATTTCACCCTTATTATCTTTTGTGGCAAAGCCTACGGCCCATGATCCTTTTCTAGGATACTCAACTAATACTACACTTTTTTTTTTACCTTTTTTTGTAGCAAAAGATTCTGTCATTTGACCAATAGCTGAATATATAGTTCTAAGGAAAGGTATTTTTTTTAATAAATCATTAATAATTTTTAAAATTTTTTTACCAATAAAGGATAGCGAAATAAATCCAATTAAAGTTATAAAGATAATTGAAAGAGCAATTTCCAAACCTGGTATTGAGAATGGCAAATAGCTATTTGGGTTTATTTCTACTGGTATTAATTTTGAAGAAATAGAAATTAAAAAAATTGTTAAATAAAGTGTAAATCCTATTGGAACCAAGACAATTATTCCGGTAATAAAATAGTTTCTTAGTCTTGTAATAATTGATGATTTTTTTCTTTTAATTTTTCTCATTATAAAAACGCTTCTTTATAGCAAATATTTTAATTAAATCGAGCATATCATGTAAATATGCTATTGTTCTTTATGATTATTGTTAATAAATTCAACTAATATAAATAAATGGATAGAAGATTTTTTTTACAAGCTCTTGGTTGTGGTTGTTTATCGCTAGGTATTTCCTCATGTAGCAGTGTCCCCATAACTGATAGAAAACAATTGAAATTAATTCCAGAGTCTAAACTTAATGCGCAAGCTGCTCAAATTTATGAAAAAATAAAAGAAAAAGAAAAGTTAAGTAGTGATACAAGTAAATTAAATGAAATAAAAGAAATTGGAAAAAAAATTGAATATTCTATAAGTGAATATTTCGAAAGATCAAACATAGAAGATCCAACAATAAATTTTGATTGGGAATATATATTGATTGATAATGACAAAATTAAAAACGCATGGTGTATGCCTGGAGGAAAAATAGCAGTTTATACAGGAATCTTAGATGTAACAAAAAATGATAATGGTCTTGCTGCTGTGATGGGTCATGAAATAGCTCATGCTGTAGCCAAACATTCTGTTGAAAGAGCAAGTAGAAATGTTGCAACAAATGTTGTATTGCAAGTTACTGATATTTTATCAGGCGGTAAACTTTCAACAGTAAATAGAACAACAGGAATGAATACCGTTGGATTACTAACTCAAATGGGTATACTTAATCCATTTAATAGAAAACAGGAAAGCGAAGCAGATTATCTTGGATTAATTTTTTCATCATTGTCAGGTTTTGATATTAGAGAAGCTCCTAAATTATGGGAAAGAATGAAAAAATCTTATAAAGGCAAAGAACCTCCTGAGTTTATGAGTACTCATCCTTCCTCAGATAATAGAATTAAAAAACTTAACGAATGGATGAACGAAGTTACAATAAAATATCCACCAATAAGTAATAATTTATAATTTATACCAAAAGCCACTTGGAGTTATATTTATAGGTAATCCAGATTCTTTGATAGCTAAAGTTACTCCAGGATGGAAATTAATATTTTGGTCATCAAAGTTTTTTATAAAATCGTGATTATCAATATTTGAAAATAATTCTTCTATTTTTTTTTTATCAACTTTTTTAATTAAATCTTCATAGCTAATTTCACAGTCATCACCACAAATAAAACCTTTGTATTCAGAATTATTTACTAAAATTTTATTAAAATTTTCAATTTCAAATTTTATATGTTTATAATAATGAGATCCGTCGACATAGCAAAAATCTAATTTAATATTTAATTTATTTAATAAATCATAACCTTTTTTTGATTCCATTCTGAGATGTGTAAAATTATTTTTAAATTTAGTTTTTGAAATATTGTTTATAAAATACATATAGATCATATTCATAGATTTATTTAAATATAATCCATAGGGATCAACACTAATCATTAGAAAGTTATCTTTTAACTCTTCAGCTAAAATTTTGCCATAAGTCTCTAAACTTTCACCCAAATATGAACCTATTTCTAAAAAAATAAATATATCTCGTTTCGATTTTTTAAATAAATTAATTTGTTGTTTTAGACAATTTTTCATCTCAACAGATCGTTCATTGCTTAATTGTCCATAACCAAGATGATGAAAAGATATTTTTTTATTATTTATATAATTATAATTTGTTCTTAATGATCTAGATAGATTTCTTAGTGATTTTGAGATGTTAAACATTATAAATTACATTTATTGGTGAGCCCTGTTGGACTCGAACCAACGACCCATTCCTTAAAAGGGAATTGCTCTACCAACTGAGCTAAGGGCCCAACGCGTTTCTTATATTGATTTTTCTTATTTAATCAATCTTAAATATTATAACTTATTTATATATTTATTATGAAATTGTTGAAATGTGCCGTTTTTAATATTTTTTCTGATTGCAATCATTAACTCTTGATAAAAATTAATATTATGTAATGATAACAACATTGATCCGAGCATTTCATTTGTATTAAACAAATGGTTGAGATAATTTTTTGAATATTTATTCAAATCAAAATTATTTGTATTTTCATCAAGTGGACTGTTATCATTTCGATATTTAGAATTACGTATATTAACTCTTCCATTCCAAGTAAAAGCTAACCCCGTTCTTCCTGAACGTGTAGGTAAAACACAATCAAACATATCAACCCCCCTATTAACAGCTCCCAGAATATCTGATGGTGTACCTACACCCATTAAATATCGTGGTTTATCTATTGGCATTATTTTTGTAATATTATCTAAAACTTCGAACATTTCTTTTTGAGTTTCACCTACAGCTAAACCACCCAAAGCATATCCATCAAAATTAATTTTTATTAATTGCTCTAAAGAATTAATTCTTAAATCTTTGAACAGACCACCTTGTATAATACCAAAAATAGCTTTATTTGGATTTATACCAAAAGCTTTTTTTGATCTATCAGCCCAATACATTGATAATTCCATGGAATTCTTTATTTTTTTATAATCATTACTTTTTTTTGGGCATTCATCCATCACCATAACAATGTCAGAATTAAGTGATTTTTGAACTTTTATACTTTCCTCAGGACTTAAAGTATATTTTCTTCCATCAATATGAGAATTAAAAATAGCTCCCTTTTCTCTATCAATCTTATTAAGTTTAGATAAAGACATTACCTGAAATCCACCAGAGTCTGTTAATATAGGTAGTTTGCAGTTCATAAATTTATGTAAACCACCCAAAGACTCTATTCTTTTAATACCTGGTCTAAGCATTAAATGGTAAGTATTTCCCAATATAATTTGACTTTTAGTTTTTATTATATCATTAATAAAAACACCTTTAATAGTTCCCTGTGTACCAACCGGCATAAAAGCCGGCGTTTCAATATTGCCACGAAATGTCTCTATTAAACCTAATCTAGCATGTATATTTTTTTCAATAACATTAAAAGTAAACTTTTTTAATGTCATTGTTGGAAATTACAAAGTTTTAAAACTTATAATTTTATCCGGATCCGCAACAGCACCATTATTATTGGAGTCGCCTCTTTTAATTTTGTCAACATGTTCCATACCTTCAATTACTTTTCCAAAAACAGTGTAGTTTCTATCTAAAAATGGAGCAGCTTCAAAACATATAAAAAACTGACTATTAGCACTATTTGGATTCGATGATCTGGCCATAGAAAGAGTGCCTTTTTCATGAGGCAAATCATTAAACTCAGCAGGTAAATCTGGCAAATCAGAACCACCCATTCCTGCTCTTCTTAAATCAAAATCTTTAGATGATGAATTTCCAAATTTAACGTCACCTGTTTGAGCCATAAATCCATCTATAACTCTATGAAAAACAACATTGTCATAAGAACCTTCGTTAGCAAGTTTTTTTATTCTTTCAACGTGTTTTGGAGCAACATCTTTAAACAATTCTATTTTAACATTACCAGTTTTAAGTTTTAGTATCATTATATTTTCCTTTGCATAAGTTTTATTAAAAAATACCAAACTAATAATGAAAAATATATTAATTAGATATTTATTCATATTTTTTTTTTAATGAATTTATTGTACTTTTTGTTGTAAATTTTTTTATATCTCCATTTAACTCAGCCACTTCTTTTATAAGTCTTGATGAAATAATTTGATTTTTTATATCCGACATTAAAAAAATTGTTTCAATATTATTATTGAGTTTTCTATTCATACCAGCTAATTGAAACTCATATTCAAAATCTGATGCTGCTCTTAAGCCTCTCAATATTATGCTGGATTTATATTTTTTACATAAATCAGTAGTTAAAGAATTAAATGAAATTACTTTAATTTTATTTCTATTAAATTTTAGATCAAAAAAAAGAGCTTTTTTTACTATTTCAATTCTTTCATCAACTGAAAAAAGATAATTTTTTTGATTTCCGTCAGATATAGCAACAATTAATTTATCAACAATTTTTAAAGATTTTTGTATTACGTCGATATGACCATAGGTTATCGGATCAAAAGTACCTGGATATATAGCGGATTTTTTCATTAAACCAAATTATCATCAATTTTAATTGCTGAAACAACTTTTTCTTCTCCAGAGAGTTTAATTATTCTAACACCCTGAGTGTTTCTCCCAGCAACCCTTATTTCTTTTACTGCCGTTCTAATTACCCTGCCTTTATTTGTAGATATTAATATTTCATCTCCCTCATTAATCGGGAAAGATGATGATACATTGCCGTTTCTTGATGAATTAACTATACCTATTATTCCTTTTCCACCTCTATTAGTTACCCTATAGTCATTATGAATTGTTCTTTTACCATAACCATTTTCAGTAATTGATAGTATAAATTTTTCTTTAGCTTTTAATTCATATTTTTGATTTTTATCTAATTTTCCATTTTTCTTAATATTATCATGATCAATTATTGATAAAGAAACAATATTATCATCTTGTTGTAAATTAATTCCTCTAATTCCTTTTGAAGATCTACCTTTAAAAACTCTAAGTTTTTTTGACTCGAATCTTATACATTTACCTAATTTTGTGCTTAAAATTATATCTTGGTCATCTTTACATATTTTAACTCCAACTATTTTATCATTGTTATCTAACTTCATTGCAATTTTTCCAGAAGTATTAATTGAAGAAAAATCTTCCAAATTATTTTTTCTTATTTTTCCATTTGCTGTAGCAAAAATAATGTACATACCTTTTGATTCAGTATTTTGATCTGGATATGGCATAATTGAACTAATAGATTGGTGGTTTTTTAATGGTAATATATTAAATAAAGATTTTCCTCGTGATATTGAAGATCCTTCAGGAATTTTCCATGCTTTAACACGGTAAACAAGACCTTCTGTAGAAAAGAATAATACTTGAGTATGTGTATTTACTGATAAAGTTTGAACAACAGAATCTTCATCTCTTGTAACTATTCCAGTTTTTCCTTTACCTCCTCTTTTTTGTTGTTTAACGGTGCTGAGAGCTCCTCTTTTTATATATCCCTGTAATGTAACAGTTATAATAACGCTTTCTTTTTGAATAGTTTCCTCAATATCATAATTTAATACGGCGTCAATTATTTGAGTCCTTCTAGGTACGGAAAATTTGTCTTTAATTATTTTTAACTCATTACTTATAACTTTAAGTAATTCTTTTTTAGAATTTAAAATTTTCTTATAATTAACTATTAATTCTGTTAACTTATTAATTTCTGATCCAATTTCATTAATCCCTAACGCAGTTAACTTTTGAAGTCTTAGTTCTAAGATCGCATTTACCTGCGGTTCTGTAAAGGTATAATTAGATATATTTTTTTTATTTTCTATCAATTTAATAAATTTTTGAGATTTTGAAAATTTCCATTTATTATTTAACAAAACTTTTTTTGCTTCATCAGGTGTTTTTGAAGAACGAATAATTTTAATAATCTTATCTAAATTTTCTACAGATATTGATAATCCAATTAAAATATGGGCTCTATCTTCAGCTTTTTTTAAATCAAATTTTGTTTTATTAATAACAACATCTTCTCTAAATACTAAAAATTGTTCTAAAAAATCTTTAAGATTACAAGTTTTTGGTTTATTATTTACAATCGCTAATGTATTAAATCCAAAAGAACTTTCTATTGAAGTATATTTAAATAGTTGTCTTTTTACTGTTTCTGGTTCAACTCCTGTTCTTAAATCTATAGCAACCCTTATTCCTTCTCTATTAGATTCATCCCTTATATCTCTAATACCTTCTATTTTTTTATTTCTTACTAGTTCTGCTATTCTTTCATTTAACACTGATTTATTAACTTGGTATGGTATAGATGTAATTACAAGTCTGTCTTTGTTACTTTTTAAATTTTCTACTGCAATTTCACCTCTTATTTTGAATGAACCTCTTCCACTTTTATAGCCTTCTTTAATAATATTTTTACCAATAATTATACCTCCTGTAGGAAAATCTGGGCCAGGTATATATTTCATTAATTCTTTAATCTTTATGTCTTTGTTGTTAATTAATGCAAGTGTACCATCTATAATTTCACCTAAATTGTGTGGAGGAATACTTGTTGCCATACCTACGGCAATTCCACCTGCTCCATTAACAAGTAAATTTGGATATTGAGCAGGAAGTACAGTTGGTTCTATTTCAGTTTCATCGTAATTACTTTTAAATTCAACTGTATTTTTTTCTATATCATCAATTAAAAATTGAGATACTTTAGCTAGTTTAGTTTCTGTATATCTCATAGCAGCTGGTGGATCCCCATCTATAGAGCCAAAATTTCCCTGTCCATCAATAAGAGGTAAACTCATTGAAAAATCTTGAACCATACGTACTAAAGCATCATAAACAGCTTGATCACCATGGGGATGATACTTACCGATAACATCCCCAACTATTCTTGCAGATTTTCTAAATTGTTTTGACCAATCAAAACCACCTTTATGCATAGCATAAAGAATTCTTCTATGTACAGGTTTTAAACCATCTCTTATATCAGGGAGCGCTCTACTAATTATTACACTCATAGCATAAGATAAATATGATGAACTCATCTCATCATACATTGAAATTGATTTTATATTTTGATTTTTAGAAATTTCGTCTTTTTGCATAAAAACTAAAATGGAATATCGTCATCCAATTCGTTTTGAGATGACTGTACATCTTGATCAAAAGTTTGTTTATTATCTTGAGAAGATACAGATCCTTGATTGCCACCGCCAAGCATTGTTAAAGATGAGTTGAAACCTTGTATTACAATTTCAGTCGAATATTTGTCTTGACCAGTTTTTTCGTCCTTCCATTTTCTTGTGCTTAGTTGTCCTTCTATATAAACTTGAGCTCCCTTTTTAAGATATTGCTGAACTACATTTACAAGGCCTTCATTAAAAACAACTATTCTATGCCATTCAGTTTTTTCTTTCTTTTCACCAGTACTTTTGTCTTTCCAAGATTGACTCGTGGCCAAACTTAACCTTGCTACATTCTTACCATTAACCATTTGTTTAATTTCAGGGTCTGCGCCTAAACGCCCTATCAATAATACTTTATTTAAGCTACC
>CEUZ01082724.1_pt1 | contig 20815 bp, 21 predicted proteins | sample 361511 | NCBI WGS metagenome assembly CEUZ01 (sample SAMEA2622822, study PRJEB7988) | marine metagenome | biome: marine biome (ENVO:00000447); feature: surface water layer (ENVO:00002042); material: "saline water (ENVO:00002010), including plankton (ENVO:xxxxxxxx)" | depth 5 m
CACACAGAGGGTTTTGGACCTAAAGTTGAAGGTTTCGATCAAGTTCCGTTTGCTGATCATGAGGCAGTGAAAAAAGCTATTAACAAAAATACAGCAGCAATTATGATTGAAACTATAATGGGAGAAGGAGGAATTAAAGTTGTTCCAGATTTTTGTCTTAAAGGATTGAGAGAGCTATGTGATAAGAATGAAATACTTTTAATTTTAGATGAAGTTCAAAGCGCCTACAGAACTGGTAATTTTTTTGCATTTGAAAAATCAAAAATTTCTCCTGATATTGTTCCTATAGCAAAGGGTATAGGTGGAGGCTTTCCATTAGGAGCTTGTTTAGTTACAAAAAAAGTATCGGTTGGAATGACCCCAGGATCTCATGGCAGCACATTTGGAGGTAACCCACTAGCAATGGCCGCAGGAAACGCAGTACTTGATATTCTTTTCCAAAAAGATTTTTTAAAAAATGCCCAAACAAAGGGCGACTATTTAGATGCTGGCTTAAATAAAATAAAAAAAAAATATCCAAAAATTATCGGCGAAATTAGAGGAATAGGATTGATGAAGGGAATAAAGGTGCTTGTAGATAACTCTGAATTTATTGAAAAATTAATGAATCATAAAATGCTTACAGTGAAGGCTGCAGAAAACGTAATAAGACTTTTCCCTCCACTTATAGTAAGCAATAAAGAAATAGACGAGGCTATTGATAAAATTGAAAAGGTTTGTGCAGAAATGATTTAAATATGAAAAATTTTATAAATATTGCAGATATAGATAAAGTCGATTTAAGAAATATTATAGATAACGCTAAATCACAAAAAAAAAAAAGATCCCAAGCAAGCAAATCTCCGACAGATTTAAACTTACCTTTAAAAGATAAAACTTTAATTATGATTTTTGAAAAACCTTCTACACGAACTAGATTGTCTTTTGAAATAGCAATGAAACAATTAGGTGGCAATGTTTTAATTTTAAACCCAAAAGAAAGTCATTATGGAAGTGGAGGAGAAAGTGTACACGACACAGCAAAAGTTTTGTCACAGTACGGTGATATAGTGATGATGAGAACGAACAAACACAAACATTTTTTAAAATTTTCTAAGCATTTAGATATTCCTATAATTAATGGCTTAACAAACTTAAGTCATCCATGTCAAATAATGTCAGATATTATGACTTTTGAAGAATTAAAAGGTCCGATTACAAATAAAAAAATTGCCTGGTTAGGAGATGGAAATAATGTTGTTTACTCTTTAATTGAAGCCTCAGCAAAATTTAATTTTGAATTATCTATCGCTACACCAAATAAACTAAAACCTAACAAGGAAATTATTGAGTGGGCTAAAAAGAAAAAAGCAAAGATTTTAGTTACAAAAAACCCTGAAGAAGCAGCTCATTCCGCTGATTGTATTATGACTGACAAGTGGATTTCTATGGGAGATGAAGTAAATAAGAAAAAAAAGAAAAAACTGTTAAAAACTTATCAAGTAAATGAAAAAATTATGAAATTAGCTAAAGTAGATGCAATTTTTTTACATTGCCTCCCTGCGAGTAGAGGAGAAGAGGTTACCGACGATGTTATGGATGGAAAACAATCAGTTGTTTGGTTGGAAGCACTTAATAGAATTCATGTTCAAAAAAGTATTATCCAGTGGTGTCTTAAATAGATATTTAGTTTAGCGGTAAAGGATTATTAGTATTTTCATTCATGTACAAGATTACAGCAGCTCTGTCTTTTTCATTTTTTAATCCAGCAAAAGCCATTTTGGTTCCTTTTATCCATTCTTTTGGTTTTATCAAAAAACCATTCATTTCTTCAAATGACCAGGGCTTAGCATAAGCTGCCATTGCTTTTGAATATTTATAATCAGAAAGAGAGCCAGCTTTTCTTCCAAGAACACCCCATAATGCTGGTCCAATTTTATTAGCTCCACCTTCAGTGATACTATGGCATGCAGCACATTTTTTAAAAACTTTTGCTCCTTCTGCAGCACTAGTTGATGCAAATAAGACCATAATATCTCCAGATTGAGAACTTTCAGAACTTTTTTCAGCATCGGAGCTTGCAGTAGTTACTACATTTACTTTGTAAGATGAAGTTTCGGGTTTTTCGACGTAGTAAATCACATCTGTAATTTTATTAATTCCCAGAACTAAGATTACAGCAAATACAACGGAAACAATAATTTTATTCATTTTAATAAGTCTAATAAATTTAGTACAACTAGTATCAAATTTATATCATGACCTTTAGTAAAAAAATGGACTTTTAGACGCATAATTTTCCTGGTTCTATGAAAAATACGGCAATAATAATACCAACTAGATTAAAAGCGAAAAGATTTCCAAATAAACCTTTAGCAAAAATAAACAATTTGCCAATGATTGTTCATGTTTTAAATAGAGCAAAAGAATCCCTTGTGGGAGAGGTGTTAGTAGCGACTCCCGATCAAGAAATAATTAACGCTGTTAAAGAAAATGGTGGACAAGCATTTTTGACAAAAAATGAACATCTTTCTGGAAGCGACAGAGTCTACGAAGCATATCTTAAGAATTTTGAAAATAAAGTTGATTTAATAATTAATCTTCAAGGTGACATGCCCAATATTAAACCTAGCGCCATTATAAAATTAGAAAAATTGATGAGAAGTAATAAATGTGAAATTGGAACATTAGCCTCTTCTATAAAAAATAAAAATGAACTTGCCGATACAAATATTGTGAAAGTGCAAGTTAATCAGAATTTAAAAAATGAAGATTTTATGGAAGTTAAAGATTTTTTTCGTCTAGCTAAAGACTTAAATGATAATAAAATATATCATCATATAGGAATTTATGCCTTTACAAGTGCCGCTCTAACAAAGTATGTAAAGCTTTCTAGATCTAAGTTAGAAATAGAAAGAAACTTGGAACAAATGAGAGCTATGGAAAATAAAATGGAAATTAAAGTAGGTATGTGTGATACTAATCCACTAAGCGTTGATACTCAAGAAGATTTAACAAAAATAAAAAAGGAAATGGAATAATAAAAATGAAGCAAAAAATTGCCATACAAGGAATAGAAGGTAGTTTTAGTCATTTAGCATGTTTAAAAATTTTTCCTAAAGCTGATATAAAATTTTGTGTAACATTTGAAGAAGCGTTTCAATTAGCTTCCAATCAGTCGGATTTAAATTTGCTTTGTCCATGTGAAAATACAGTTGCTGGACGCGTTCCTGAATTTCATTCTCTTTTAAAGAGATTTTCCTTACAAATTTATGACGAACATTTTGAAAAAATCAGCCATAACTTGCTAGGCGTAAAAGGAGCAAAACTGGGATCGGGTATTAAAAATGTACATTCGCATATTCATGCTCTTGGTCAATGTAGAAAAATTATTTCAAATGAAAAACTCAAAGAGATAGTTGAATCTGATACAGCATTTAGTGCTAAATATGTTGCTGAAAAAAATGAAAAAAGTGAAGTCGCAATAGCTTCTGAACTTGCAGCAAAAATATATAAACTAGATGTATTAAAATCAAATGTAGAAGATCAACCAGGAGCAAACATAACTAGATTTTTAGTGTTAGGAAAAGAATTTAAACATCCTGAATTTAGCAAGGAAAATAATTTTATAACAAGTTGTTTTTTTGAATTAAAATCTATACCCAGCGCACTTTACAAAGCTCTTGGTTCATTTAGCGGTTATGGAATCAATTTATGTCGCCTTGAGTCTTTTTCAGTTCAAAATACTTTTAAACAGGTTTCATTTTATATAGAAATAGAAAAACACATAGAAGATCCCATTATGCAAAAAGCTTTAGAGGAATTGGGATTTCATACACAGGAACTCACTATTCTAGGATGTTATAAAGCTAGCCCCTATAGGTTTAATAATTAATTCACAACCTATAAGAATATTGCAGTTCTCATTTTTATACTGATATAATAAAATAGGAGGCTGACAGTAGGTGAAATTTTTTGAACAATCCGGTCAGGACGGAAACGTAGCAGCCGTAACAAAATATTTTAGGTTATTGTTCAGTCTCCTAAAAAAATATGGAAAATATTAATCAAAAGGTTTTTGCATTAAAATATAGACCAAAGAATTTTAAAGAATTAATTGGGCAAGAGATAATGGTGCAAACTATCTTAAATTCAATTAAGTCAAAAACTTTACCCAATGCTTATTTACTTACTGGTATACGAGGAGTGGGCAAAACAACAACAGCCCGGCTTATCGCAAAAGCACTGAATTGTAATAAAGATTTTATTAAAGAAGAAAATTGTAACTGCAATAATTGCGTAGAAATTTCAAATTCAAAACACCTTGATGTACTAGAAATGGATGCAGCATCAAGAACAGGAATTGATGATGTTAGAGAATTAATAGAGTCATCCAAATACAATCCAACTAGCGCAAAATATAAAATTTTTATTATTGATGAAGTACACATGCTTTCTAAGCAGGCTTTTAATGGTTTGCTTAAAACTTTGGAAGAACCACCTCCGCATCTTAAATTTATTTTTGCTACAACCGAGTTAAAAAAAATCCCAGTTACAATTATTTCTAGATGCCAAAGATTTGATTTACATAGAATACCAATTTCAATTTTAGTTAATAATTTAAAAACAATTGTAAAAAAGGAAAATGGGAAAATATCAGAAAATGCACTTAAACTAATTGCAAAGGCCGCAGAAGGTTCTGTAAGAGATTCTTTGTCTCTTCTTAATAGAGCTATTGTAAGTCAAAGCATTATTGATGATGAGATTGATGAAAAATTTATAAGAAAAATGCTAGGTATAGCAGATCGAACAAAAGTTTTACAATTGCTAGGATTTATTTTTTATGGAGATAAAAAACAGTCAATAGATTTATTAAGAGAAATGATTAACGAAGGTTTAGAACCTTCTACTTTTTTAAATGATCTTTTAGAAATAATTCATTTTATTCAACAAAGAAAGGATCTTGGAAGTTTTGATTCAGAATTGTATTTATCAGAAGCAGAGATTGAGATTATTGATAATGTTTCAAGCTTAGTAGATACCTCGACTCTAATACTATATTGGCAATTTATTCTTAAGGTTTTAGACGAAATATATATAGTAGCCAATCCACTTTTATCCCTAGAAATGTTAGTTGTCAGACTTTTGCATATAAAATCTATGCCTTCTTATGAAGATTTACTTAAACAGGCAGTTATAAATGAACCAAAAGAACAAGTATACGAAAGCAAAAAAGAAAAAAAAGATTTGAAAGAAACCAACAATACACAAGTCTCTAAAAATCAAATAAAAAGTACGATACAAACAAAGCCACAAGCAATTACAGAAGAACAAGAAAAATTAGAAATTGAAAGTATAAGATCTTTTGAAGATTTGATTAAAATTTCATCAAAAAAGAGAGAAGTGCAGCTAAAATATGATCTAGAAAGAAATGTTAATCTAATAAAATTTTCTGAAGGTAAAATAGATATAGCTTTTAATGAAAATTTGTCAAAAAATTTTGTTAGAAATTTGAGTCAAAAATTATTGGAATGGACAAAAAAACGCTGGGTTATAACACTAGCAAAAGGCGAGGGTCAAAAAACTTTTCTTGAGACTAAATCAATAGATTCAAAAGCAACAATATCAGAAGAAAAAAAGGGAGAATTATATAAAAAGTTTAAAAATATTTTTGATGATGCCGAGCTAATAGATGTTACGAAAGAAGATTAAAATATGACAAATTTTTCAGATTTAGTATCACAGGCAAAAAAAATGCAGGAAAAAATGAAAGAAACTCAAGAAGCTCTCAAAAAAATAGAAGTAGAAGGAATATCAGGTGGAAATATGGTTAAAATGACAATGAATGGAGATGGTGATCTCAAAAATTTTTTTTTTGATGAGAAGCTGCTTAAAGAACCAAAAGAGATAGTAGAAGATCTAATACTTGCAGCTCATAACGATGCAAAAGCTAAATTAAAAAAAAAAACATCAGAAGAAATTTCAAAAATTACGGGCGGAATTGATTTACCACCTGGATTTAAAATACCTTTTTAGGTATCTATAAATATAATGACTAGCAATAATGTAAAAGAAATTGACGAATTAATAAAAATAATTTCCAAACTTCCGGGGCTAGGACCAAAATCTGCTAAAAGAATAGTATTAAAACTTATAAATAATAGAGAAGAAATAACAAAGCCATTGGTGAATACGTTAGCTCAAATATACAAAAATGTAATTAGATGTACTAATTGTGGGAATCTAAAATCTTCCAGCTCAGAATGTCTTTGTTTAAAAAAAAATTATGATCAAATTTGTGTAGTGGAAAATATTGCAGATATGTGGGTAATTGAAAACGCAGGTATTTACAAGGGTCACTACCATATTTTGGGCGGAACGCTGCCTTCATTAGAGAGAAAAAAAAATGACAATTTATTAATTGATACCTTAATAAGAAGAGTTAAAAAAAATTCCGTTAAAGAGGTTATTTTAGCAACTAGCGCAACTATAGAAGGGCAAACTACAGCACATTACATACAGGATAGCTTAAAGGATACAAAGGTTAAAATATCAAAACTTGCGCAGGGTTTGCCAGTAGGCGGTGAAATTGAATTTTTGGATGATGGAACTTTAATTTCTGCTTTTAAAAATAGAGGACCTGTTTCAAATAATTAAATTTCTTCATAGAGAGGTAAAGTTAAAAAATCATCAAAATTTTCTGTTGTTATCATCTTTCGAAAAATTTTTGCTGCATTTTCAAAAGGTATTTTTTTAAAAATATCGCTACCAACTCTTTTTTTAGTTTTATCAAGTTCTTCAGCGATCAATTTATCTATTAATTCTTCATTGATAATTCTTCCATCATCTAATTTTGCTTTATATTTTAGCCAAATCCAAAGTTGCGCTCTGCTTACTTCGCAAGTAGCTACATCGGCCATTAAATAATTTACAACTGACGCTCCTGTCCCAGATACCCAATAGGCCATGTATTCAATTCCCTCTTGAAGATTTTCTCTCACACCGCTTTCAGTAATTGCATTTTCAATCTTTGGCTCATCTAATAAATCTCTACGATTTATTTTATCGTTATTAAATTTTTTCATTTGATTTGGTCCATCAAAGTTTTTTTCAAATATATTTTTTACTGGTTCGACTAGACTAGGGTGAGCAACCCAAGCACCATCATTCCCTTGATTTAGTTCTCTTTCCTTGTCTTTTTTTACTCCGGCTAAAGCTTTTTCATTTATTTCTTTAGGATTAGATTTAGCAATTACTTGCGCAGACATACCCCCCATCCCAAAAGCTCCTCTTTTATGACAGGTATCAACTAATAATTTGTTATAATTTGTCATAAACGGGACAAACATGTTCACTTTTGATCTATCGGGCAATATTACATTCTGAGTTTTTCTAAAAACTTTTTGATAAGAAAAAAGATAATCCCACCTACCTGCATTTAAACCAACTATATGATCTTTAAGTTCCCACAAAAATTCTTCCATTTGAAACACAGCATTAATAGTTTCAATTAAAACAGTAACTTTCACTGTCCCAATTTCTAAACCTAATTTTTTTTCACAAAATGAAATAACATCATTAAGCAATCTACACTCAAGGTAATGTTCTAATTTAGGTAAATAGAAATAAGGTCCACTCCCATTTTCTATAAGTTTTTTTGCATTATGAAACAAGCTAAGGCCAAGATCAAAAAAAGTTCCAGATATTCTTTCTCCATTTATTTTTACATTTTTTTCTTCCAGATGAAGGCCTCTAGGTCTAACTATAAGAACTGCCGTTTTTTTATTTAGTTTGTATTCTTTTCCACTTTTTTTATCGGTAAAATCAATTTTTTTGTTTATAGCATCTTTTACATTAAGCTGGCCTTGTATTAAGTTATCAAAAGTAGGGGTTAACGAATCTTCAAAATCTGTCATGTAACAATCAGCTCCAGAGTTTAAGGCTGAGATAAGCATTTTTTTTGGTACAGGAGGACCGGTAATTTCAACTTGCCTTTTTAAAAGATCCTTGGGTATATTTTTAATTTTCCAACTCTCTGTTCTAATTTTTTTAGTTTCATCCAAAAAATCTAATTTAGCACCAACATCAATATCTTTTTGTCTTTTCTTTCTCTCATTTAATAATTCTAATCTTTTTTTATTAAATTCATTATTAATTTCTTGAACAAATTTGAGCCCTTCTTCAGATATAATTTCATCATATCTAGACAAAATTTTGCCACTTATTTTTATATCTTTACTCATAAACACGATATTTATGTATATATATTTTTTTTAATCAAGTATTATTAATCTAATGAAAAGTTATTTAGAATTCGAACGTGACATAAAAGATTTAGATGAAGAATTAGAAAAATTAAAAGATCCTTTCAATAAAGAAGGTCTATCAGAAGTTGAAACGGATAAAATATCCAATATACAATCACAAATAGATGAGAAACTAAAAGTTTCATATTCTAATCTTAATGAATGGCAAATAACCCAAGTTGCAAGGCACGAAGAAAGGCCGAAAGCAAAATTTTTTATTGATGCTCTATTTACAAATTTTATAAATTTATCTGGAGATAGACGTTTTGCAGAGGATAGTGCAGTTATATCTGGATTTGCAATGTTTGAAGGTAGATCTGTATTGGTTATAGGACAAGAAAAAGGAGAAGATTTAGATTCAAGACTTAAAAGAAATTTTGGGATGATGAAGCCAGAAGGATACAGAAAATGTATTAGATTAATGAAAGTTGCGGACAAATTTAATATACCAATCTTATCCTTTATTGATACACCAGGAGCTTATCCAGGCATAGGAGCTGAACAAAGAGGACAAGCAGAGGCTATTGCTAGTTCAATAGATTGCTGCATGTCCTTAAAGGTTCCCATTATTTCTGTAATCATTGGTGAAGGAGGCTCTGGAGGAGCTATTGCATTGGCATCAGCAAATAAAGTTTTAATGTTGGAAAATTCAATTTACTCTGTAATCTCACCCGAGGGATGTGCATCTATATTATGGAGAGATCCATCAAAATCTATTGAAGCTGCAAAGGCCATGAAATTAACAGCAAACGAACTTTTAAAAATGAATATTGTAGATGAAATAATACAAGAACCAACCGGAGGGGCCCATAGAGATAAAACTCAAATTGTATCAACAGTTGAGAATGCTTTAAAAAGAAATTTAGAAGAATTTAAATCTTATTCAAGAGAAGAGATTTTTGAACAAAGAAAACAAAAATTCTTGAACATCGGAAAAGAAACAAGTTTTACTGCTCTTTCTGGAAAAACTAATATTTTTTTAGATAAGAAAAATTTTATCCCATTTTTAAAGGAAAAATTTTTAAAGAAAAAAATATTTATCTTAATATTTTTTTTATTATTTTTATTTTTTATTTTTTATTTAATTAATTAACTTATAAAGCACCACAACAATGCTTAAATTTTTTCCCAGTGGCAGGGCATTTAAAATTTCTAGGGATTTTTTCATCCTTTTTCATTTTCAATAAACAATTTTCACTATTTCTCATAACGTTTTTATTATTTTGGTTTTTTGTATCTTGATTTTCATTTTCTTGCTCTTGTCGAGGAACTACTTCAAGATTGTTAAGGAAAGTAATAAAGTCAATTTTTATTTTATTTAATAAATCTTCAAATAGCTTAAAAGCTTCTCTCTTAAACTCTTCCAACGGATCTTTTTGAGCATATCCTCTTAACCCAACTATTTGTCTTAAGTGTTCTAGATACTGCAAATGAGATCTCCATAAAAAGTCTATTGTTTGTAAGAATATCCTTTTTTCTATTTCTAAATTAGCTTCATTTGTTAAAGCTTTATTTCTTTTATCTCGAAATTCATAAAATTTATCTTTAATTGTTTTTTCAAACTCATTCTTTTTCAATTTTATTATATTTTCTAAATCAATTTCGTTAAAAGATTTTCCTAAAATTGGTTTTATTTTAGATTTAAATACTTCAATTTGGTTTTCCCTTTGGTGAATTTCTTTGTCTTCAGATAGATTTTTGTATATATCTTCTACAAAGGAACTTACTATTTCATTAACATTATTTGATTTGAGAACTTCTTTTCGCTGTTCAAAAATTACTTGCCTTTGGTCATTCATGACATCATCAAATTTCAATAGAGTTTTTCTTATATCAAAATTTCTAGACTCAACTCTTTGCTGAGCTCTTTCCAGAGCTTTGTTAATCCAAGGATGATTAATAGACTCTCCTTCTTTTAAGCCAAATTTTTTCATTATACTGTCGATAGATTCTGAGCCAAAAATTCTCATTAGATCATCAGTTAAACTTATATAAAAAATAGAATTACCAGGATCCCCTTGTCTTCCTGATCTTCCTCTTAATTGGTTGTCAATTCTTCTGCTTTCGTGTCTTTCGGTTCCTATAACAAATAGGCCTCCTTCTTTAATTACTTCTTGTTTTTCTTTCATAATTAATTCTTTTTTATTTTTTAATTCTTCTTTTGAAAGATAGTTTTGATTTCCACCCAACTGTATGTCTGTTCCTCTGCCAGCCATATTTGTTGCAATTGTAGTTGAATTTAATTTTCCAGCTTGAGCTATGATCTGAGCTTCTTGCTCATGGTTTTTAGCATTCAATACATTATGCGATATTTTTTTTGCTTTGAGTAATTTTGATAAAACTTCAGATTTTTCTATACTTGTAGTTCCTACTAATACTGGTTGTTTGTTTTTATTACAATTTTCTATTTTTTCAATTATTGCATCGTATTTTTCTTTTTCTGTTCTAAATATTTGGTCATTATGATCTGTTCTAATCATTGGCTTGTTTGTTGGTATTGAAACTGTTTTAAGTTTATAAATATCATAAAATTCTTCGGACTCAGTCATAGCCGTACCAGTCATGCCAGATAATTTTTCATATAATCTAAAATAATTTTGATAAGTTATAGATGCTAAAGTTTGATTTTCACTTTGGATTTCTACATTTTCTTTTGCTTCAATTGCTTGATGTAAGCCGTCAGAAAATCTTCTACCTTCCAAGACTCTTCCTGTGAATTCATCGATAATCTGAACTTTATTATCTCTTACAATGTAGTCGGTGTCTTTATTAAATAATAAATTTGCTTTTAAAGCTTGATTAATATGGTGAACTAAATTTATATTTTTTGGATCGTAAAAATTATTATTTTTAAGTATACCATAAGTTTTTGATAAGTTTTCAATTTTATCTATGCCTTTTTCTGAAAGCATGACATTTTTATTTTTTTCATCTAGCTCATAATCTTCTTTTTCAAGTTTTTTAATAAATTTATTACTAACAAAATATTGATCGGATTTATCTTCAGTTGCACCAGAAATTATCAATGGAGTTCTCGCCTCATCTATTAATATGCTATCAACTTCATCAACAATACAAAAAAAATGGTTTCTTTGTACCATCTGATTTATATTATATTTCATATTATCTCTTAAATAATCAAAACCAAATTCATTATTGGTGCCATATGTAACGTCACAGTTATAATTTTTTTTCCTTACACTGTCGTCCATTTCATTTTCTATACAACCTACAGACAATCCTAAAAAATTATAAATTTTCCCCATCCATTCAGAATCTCTTTTTGCTAAATAATCGTTTACTGTAACAACATGCACCCCTTTCCCTATTAAAGCATTTAAATAAACAGGAAGGGTTGAAACTAAGGTCTTTCCTTCACCAGTTTTCATTTCAGCAATTTTACCCTGGTGAAGTATTATTCCACCCATCAATTGAACATCATAATGACGTTCATTAAGCGCTCTTCTTGAAGCCTCTCTTACACAAGCGAAAGCTTCTGGAAGAAAATTTTCAACTTTTGCTCCTTTTTGAATTTTTTCCTTGAGCTCCGAAGTTTTGGCAGGGAAACTTTCGTCAGGCATTTCCTTTATCTGTGCCTCAAAGGCATTAATATCTTTTACAATTGATTTTAGCCTATCAAGCTCTCTATTACTTGAATTTTTAATATATTTCCCGATAATTTTGCCAATATTCAACATAACTAATTATTTTTTTTTTGAAATTTAGTATAAATTATATTAATTCAAACAAGACTTATATAAGCAATAATATGTATTTTTAAAGCTAATGACTATAAACTTAAAAAATTTATTAAATCCAAAAGCAAAAACATCAAAAATGGGCGAATTTCAAGAGCTCCAACCTATATCGGGTTTAGAGATATCCTGTATATCTGCAGATTTATATGGAGATGGAAGAGATGATTTAGCATTATTTTATTTTAAAGAAGGAGCTAACTTTGCAGCCGTTTACACAACATCAAAAGTAACTTCTGCAAGCATTAACTGGAACTTAAAAATAAAAAGACATTTTGTAAAAGGGTTGTTGGTTAATACAAAAAATGCAAATACTTTCACTGGCATAAAGGGTGCGCAGGGATTAAAAGAAATTGCACATGCTCTCTCAAAATCACTGACATTAAAAGCTTCTCAGGCACCTGAGGGAGTTAATCAAGTTATAAAAATAACTGACTTACTTTTTGCCTCAACTGGAGTAATAGGAGAAGAATATCCTTATTTGAAAATTAAAAATAGAATTCCTGAACTGGTAAAAAAATTAAGAATAGAACAAAATAAATTTGTTTGGTTTAAAGCAGCAACCGCAATAATGACGACCGATACAAGACCAAAATTAGGATACGAAGAATGTAAAATAGGAAATAAAACTATTAAAATTTCTGCAATTGCAAAAGGCTCAGGAATGATTCATCCGGATATGGCAACAATGTTATCATTTATATTTACTGACGCAAATATACCTTCCGTAATATTAAAAGCACTTCTAAAAAAAGTAACAGCTACTACATTTAATTCTATTACGGTTGATAGTGACACTTCAACCAATGATATGGTTGGAATATTCTCTACTGGTGCAGCAAAAAACTCAAAAATTTATAATATATTAGATCCAAAGCTTCAAGATTTTGAAAAAGCTTTGCATAGACTTTGTTTAAATTTAGCAAAACAAATAGTGGCTGATGGAGAGGGAGCAAAAAAATTTATAACAGTAAATGTAATTGGCGCAAAGTCGAACACCATGGCAAAAAATATCGCGTTTTCAGTTGCAAACTCTCCGTTATTCAAAACTGCAGTTGCTGGTGAAGATCCAAATTGGGGCAGAATTATAATGGCAATTGGTAAGTCAAAAGAAAATGTTGTTGCAAATAAAATTCAAGTAAAAATTGGAGACTTTTTAGTTGTTGAACAAAATAAAGAAGCAAAAGATTACAATGAAAAAGATGTTAAAGAATATATGAAATGGGATTCAATTGATATTGAAATTAATTTAAATCTTGGTGAAGCTTCACACACAGTTTATACTTGTGATTTTACTCATGATTATATCGACATAAATGCTGATTATAGAAATTAATGCTTTTTTTTTAATACAAATTATTTAAGATAGTATTAAATGATAAAATATAACCTTATATGTGAGTGTGGAAAAACATTTGAAAGCTGGTTTTTGAACTCAGCAAAGTTTGATTCTCTTAACAAAAAAAAACTGATCAGTTGTATTTCTTGCCATTCAACCTCAGTAAAAAAATCAGTTATGGCTCCCAATTTATCTAGTAAATCGAATAAGATTGCAAAACAAAATAAACTTGAGAAAAAAATAAGAAAACAACTCTTAGATTTTAGAAAATATATAGAAAAAAATTGTAAAAATGTGGGTGATAATTTCACACAAGAAGCAAGAAGAATTCATTATGATAAAAAAAGCTCTAAAAGTATATATGGGAAAGCAACACCCGAACAAACATCAGAACTTTTAGAAGAAGGTATAGAGGTTTCCACAATACCTTGGATTGACAAATCAGAAAATTAATTTTTTAAAAAAATTCCTATATAATTAACAGAAGTGTCATTACTTACAGACCAATTGTTGGAAAGAATATTAAACTTAACTCCTATTAAATCATTGTTTATAAAATTATTTTTTTTAGTAATTGCTTCAAGTTCTTCCGGTTTTAAAAATTTATTCCAATCGTGGGTACCAATAGGTAACCATCTTAATATGTATTCAGCTCCTAGTATTGCAAATAAATAAGATTTTAAATTTTTATTAATTGTTGCAACAAACATTATTCCATTTTTTTTAATTAAATTAGAACAATTTTTTATAAACAAATTTGTATCAGAAACATGTTCAATTACTTCCATATTTAGAATTACATCAAAATTGTTTTTTTTTTTGAAATTTTCAGGTGAAGAACAAATATAATTTATTTTTAATCCCATTTCTTTACTATGAAATTTTGCAATTTCTATATTTTTTTTAGATACATCGATCCCCGTTATGTCTGCTCCCAACCTAGCTAAAGGTTCACACAAAAGTCCACCTCCACATCCTATATCTAAAATTCTTAGTTTTTTTAATGGTTTTTGAGATTTTTTATCAAGCGAAAAGTGTGAAATGAGTTTTTCTTTAATAATCTTAATTCTTACTGGATTGAAGACATGCAAAGGTTTAAATTTTCCAACAGGATTCCACCAATCCTCTGCTAATTTTGAAAATTTTTCTACTTCTATTTTATCTACTGTGCTCAAATTAATAATTATCTAGATATACTTGTACATTTTTATAATTAAGAGTATTTATTATTAAAAATTATATAAAGTAAATAAGATATTTTATCATGAAAAGACTAATACTTAAGTTTGGTGGTACATCTGTTGGTACTATAGAAAAAATTAAGAAAGTAGCCAACATTGTAAAAAAAAGATTTGCCGAGGGTAATGAAATTATAGTTGTCGTGTCGGCAATGTCAGGTGTAACAAATGAGCTAAAATCAAAATCGGATGTAATAAGTAAAAATTTTGATAATGAGGAATTAGACGTTTTACTTTCATCTGGGGAACAGGTTTCAAGCTCGCTTTTGTCAGGAGCTCTTATAGACTTAGGTGTTAAGGCTAGATCATGGATGGGATGGCAAATTCCAGTTGTTACAAATAGTAATCATACTTCATCACAAATAATAAAAATTAAAACTGACGAAATTTTAAATTTTATTTCAAAAAAAGGTGTAGCGGTGATTGCGGGTTTTCAAGGGATATCCAAAGAAGGTAGAATCACAACTTTGGGACGGGGAGGCTCTGACCTTTCAGCCGTAGCAGTAGCAAAATATTTTGAAACGGATTCTTGTGAAATTTATACCGATGTAGAAGGCGTTCTTACAACTGACCCATATATAAATAAAAACGCAAAAAAAATTGATAAAATATCCTATGAGGAAATGCTCGAAATGTCATCGTTGGGTGCAAAAGTTATGCAACCTATGTCAGTCCAGGCTGCTATGTCTGATAACATTCCAATTCATGTGAGATCTACTTTCTCTGAAAAATCTGGAACTAAAATAATTTCTCAAGGAGAGATTGATTATAAAAAAGTTGTAACAGGAATAGCTTATTCAAAAAACAATGCTAAAGTTTCTATAGTAGGAGTAGTTGACAAACCTGGTGTTGCTGCTGATGTATTTGAGCCTATAGGTAAAAATAATATAAATATTGATATGGTAATTCAAAATACTTCATTAGACGGCAAGACAGCCAACATAACTTTTACTATTAAAACAGAAGATTTAAAAAAAACATTGAATATAATTGAAAAAAATAGGGAAAAATTAAATTATAATAAAACAACACATGATGATAAGCTTGCAAAAGTATCAATTATTGGTGCAGGAATGATAGCTAATCCTGGAGTAACATATAAAATGTTTAGAGCTTTAGCAGGTGAAAAAATAAATATTTTGGCAATTTCAACTTCAGAAATAAAAATTTCTGTTCTGATTAAAGAAAATTTAACCCAGAAGGCAGTAAAAACTTTACATAAAACATTTGGACTTAATTAAAAAGCTATAGCTTCATGAGCATAAGACCCTTTCGAGATATTAAAAGAAGAAAAACCAAAAAGATTAAAGTTGGAAAAGTGGAAATTGGTGGGGACGCTCCAATTTCAGTTCAATCTATGACAAATACTTTGACTACCGATGTAAATGCTACAATTAAACAAATAAATTATTTAACAGAAGCAGGAGCAGATATTGTTAGAGTTTCCTGTCCTGATAAAGATTCTTCTTTAGCATTAAAAAAGATTATGAAATATGTGAACGTTCCCATTGTTGCGGATATTCATTTTCACTACAAGAGAGCAATAGAAGCAGCTAATTCTGGGGCAAACTGTTTAAGAATAAATCCAGGCAACATAGGGACAAGAGAAAAAGTTAAAGAAATTCTTAAAGCAGCAAAAGATAATGACTGCTCTATAAGAATAGGAGTTAATGCCGGATCTCTTGAAAAATCACTACTCGAAAAATACAAGGAGCCATGTCCCGAAGCATTAGTTGAAAGCGCTATGAATAATATAAAAATTTTAGAAGATGAAGATTTTTTAAATTTTAAGGTAAGCGTTAAATCCTCAGATATTTTTTTATCTACGAAAGCATACAGAGCTCTTTCAAAAATTTGTAAATATCCTTTACACCTTGGAATCACTGAAGCGGGCAGTCTAAAATCAGGAAGTGTTAAATCTTCAATTGGTATGGGAATTTTATTAATGGAAGGAATTGGAGATACTATAAGAGTTTCTTTATCTGCTGATCCTGTTGAAGAGATAAAAGTAGGTTACGAGATATTAAAATCATTGAATTTAAGACATAAAGGAGTAAAAATTATTTCATGCCCTTCTTGTGCTAGACAGGCTTTTCCTGTTATTGACACTGTAAAGACTTTGGAAGAAAAACTTTCACACATCAAAGAGCCTATTACACTATCAATAATTGGTTGTGTAGTTAATGGACCAGGGGAAGCATCGCAAACTCAGATAGGGCTAACAGGAGGAGGAAAAAATAATCATATGATGTATCTCTCTGGCTTACCGCATCACAAGGTTGTAAGTTCTAAAATTATAGAGGAAGTTGTTAATTTAGTTGAGAAAAAAGCACAAGAGCTTAAAGCAAATTAAATCAAAAAATGATTCCAATAGAAAAAGTACAATTGATAGTTAAATCTTACGAGAATTTAGAAAAAGATCTCATGTCAGCCAAAATTGATAAGAAAGATTTTGTTAAAAAATCGAAAGAATACTCAAATATCGGTTCAATTATCAACGAAGCAAAAGCATATTTACGTTTTAAAAAAGAAAAAGAAGAATTAGAAAAAATTATAAATGGCAAAGGTGAAGATAAAGAAATGATTAAATTAGCAGAAAAAGAATTGAGTGAATTATTAAAGAAAAACAATGAATGTGAAAAAAAGCTTAAGATATATTTATTACCAAAAGATGAAGCTGATGGGAAAAATGCAATATTAGAAATAAGAGCAGGTACTGGAGGTTTAGAAGCTACATTATTTGTTGCTGATCTTTATAAAATGTATGAAAAAGTTTGTGTTAATAAGAAATGGTCACTTGAAATTATTAACATATCAAAAAGTGATGCTGGTGGTTTTAAAGAAGTGATATTATTAATCAAAGGAACAGATATTTATTCTTTTTTAAAATTTGAGTCCGGAGTGCATAGAGTTCAAAGAGTACCTGAGACTGAGACACAGGGAAGAGTTCATACATCCGCAGCAACCGTTGCAGTTCTACCTGAAGCAGAAGAAGTGGATATAAAAATTAACGAAAAAGATTTAAGAGTAGATGTTTTTAGATCTGGTGGTCCCGGAGGACAGTCGGTAAATACAACTGATAGCGCAGTTAGAATTACTCATTTACCTACAGGTATAGTTGTTAGTCAACAAGATGAGAAGTCTCAGCATAAAAATCGTGCTAAAGCCATGAAAATATTAAGGTCCAGAGTTTATGATGATGAAAGAGAAAAAAAAGATAGAGAGCGTTCAGAGGAGAGAAAAAGCCAGATAGGATCCGGAGATAGATCTGAAAGGATTAGAACCTATAACTTTCCTCAAGGAAGAGTTACAGATCATAGAATAAATATGACACTACATAAATTAGATGAATTTTTAAGTGGCGATGCTTTTGAAGAATTAAGCCAAAACCTAAGAATGCAAGATCAGGAAGTAAAATTAGCGAGTTTAAAATAATAAAATGATTTTAGAAAATACTATAAAACAAGGATCACAAATTTTAAAAAAAAATAATATTTGCTCACACCAACTAGATGCACAAATAATACTTTCATCTATTATGGGTGTTTCGAGAGAATATTTATTAACTCATAACGATAAAATTATTTCAGAAAAAATAAAAAAAAAATATGATTTCGCAATTAAACGAAGAGCAAAAAAAGAACCTATTGCTTATATTATAGGCGAGAAAGAATTTTGGAGTGAAAATTTTAAAGTAAATTCAAAAACATTAATTCCTAGGCCAGAGACAGAACTTATGATTTATAAAATAATTAAGTATTTTATGAATAAAAAAATAAATGTTTTAGATGTTGGAACTGGCTCAGGATGTATATTGCTTGCTATACTTAAGGAATTGAAAAACTCAAGAGGAATTGGTATAGATATTTCACGAGGGGCAATTAAAATAGCCGAAGAAAATTCTAGAAGCTTATATTTACAAAATCGTTCAAGATTTAAAATTGCTGATATAATGACATTTAAACAAGGTAAATTTGATTTAATAATTTCAAATCCTCCTTATATTTCTACAAGAGATATAAGAAATCTTAGTAAAGATATAACTAGTTATGAGCCAATCGCTGCTTTAAATGGGGGTAATGACGGTCTTGACCTTATAAAAAAAGTTATTTACAAATCTAACAAGCTTTTAAAGAAAAGTGGAATGCTCGCAATAGAAATAGGTAATGGGCAGTATTTACAAGTATCGAATATATTGAATCAGCAAGGGTATAAATTAATTAGTAAAGAATGCGATAATAATAGGAATGTGCGTTGTATAATAAGCACTAAAGTAAGATTTTTATAAATTTATTAATAATTATTTTGACAAACTAACTTTTTGATGAATAAGATGTAAATGATCCTCATATGTAAATGAGATGTTTCAATTAAATTAATGTATGTTTCAACGTAAAAGAAGATTTAGATCACGGTCAAATGGCAGGAACCATCAAAGGCATGCCAATGGCGACAACCAATCAAGAATGAGACCAGATTCATTTTCTGGCGGACAGAGGAAAAATAATTTTAGACAAAATCATAGTGCGGAAAAGTTATTTGATAAATATAGTATACTTGCAAAAGAAGCAATGTCTTCTGGAGATAAGACCTTATCAGAAAATTATTTTCAACACGCAGATCATTATAGAAGAGTTATTGATGAAAAAATGTTAAATCAAAAAAAAATTATGCCACAAGGAAGCTCTGAGAATCAAAATACTTCTCAATCTTCTAGTGATGATTTAAAAAAGAAAGAAATTAAACCCGAAAGCAACGATACTAAAGTAGATTAATTAAATTTTTTTTGTTAGCACAAGGTGGTTTACCCAACCTTTTTTATCTTTTTTAAATACAGCTTCATCCATTATTTGTTTAATGAAGAAAGTTCCTAATCCCCCAGGTTTAATATCATCAAGTTTTCGGTGTTGAATATTTTCTGGGATTACCGGAAGCCCAGTGTCAAAGAAACCTATTTCAATCTCGTTTTCTTTAAATAAAATTTTAACTTTCATTTTGTCGGTAGTCTCTTTTCCTTTGTATGCGTGTTTTACTATGTTTTGTGAAGCTTCTGCGATAGCTAGAACTAAATCGTCTTTTATTTCTTGTGGTAAGTTCCTTTTAGCAAACACATCTCTTGAAAAAGTTCTTATTTCTTTAAGACTTGCACTATCTACAGGAAAATCTTTAGATTCTGTTACTAACATTAGTCAAGGTTTAATATTTGTTCAAGTTTTGCCATCATTATAACTTTTAAAACAGGCTTGCTAATTTCTTTTAAGATTACTTTAGTTTTTTTTTCTTCTGCTTTCTGGTGGCTTTCTATGAGAACTGATATTCCAGAGGAGTCCATATAAGCTACATCCTTCAGGTTAATGTGAACTTCTTTCCCCTTTTCGATTATTGGAAAGATAACTCCTTTTGCTTTTTCGGTGACATCCATATCAATTTCACCATTAAGGAATACTGTGCTTACATTACCTTCCTCAGAAACTTTGTACGACATAATTTTATAATGTTTAATATTTTACACTTTCTATAAAAAATCAACAAAAAACAGTAAATTTTGCTTATAAATGTTGTGTTTTTTTATTGATTACATTACTTGTTTTTTTGATATGATTTCATGATAATTTTTAATTTATTAACTTTAAAACGGGGATGCGAATGAGAAAAAAAATAAGCAAAGGTTTTACGTTGATTGAATTGCTAGTAGTAGTAGCAATTATTGGAATATTAGCTTCAGTTGGTGTTGTAGCTTACAATGGATATACAGAAAGTGCTAAAAAAGCTGGCGTTGCTTCAAACCATGCAAACATAATGAAGTGGGTAGGTGCTGAATTAGCAAAATGTAATATAGATGATAAAACAATGAGTGGTAATTTAACTTGTGCAAATACGGGTACTAAAACTACAGTTGCAACAGCAGCAAGAACAACTATTAATGCTTTAACAGAACAATATAAAAATCCTTTTGGTGGTGTTGTTGTTAATGATATAGTAGTAGCAGCTACTGAAATTGCTAAAGGCCAAGTAACTATATTTGATGATGGAAGTACTGTTACAATTATATCTTGTAAATCAAAAGATGGTTGTAAAGATGGTTCAGCTGATAGAATGTTAGGCGAAGTTGCTATCGACTAAAAAACTAGTTGTGGTAAAATTTTGTGAAGCTTAGCAAAGGATTCAGTTTAATTGAATTACTTACAGTTGTAGCTA
>CEUZ01129959.1_pt1 | contig 20814 bp, 18 predicted proteins | sample 361511 | NCBI WGS metagenome assembly CEUZ01 (sample SAMEA2622822, study PRJEB7988) | marine metagenome | biome: marine biome (ENVO:00000447); feature: surface water layer (ENVO:00002042); material: "saline water (ENVO:00002010), including plankton (ENVO:xxxxxxxx)" | depth 5 m
ATAATTTTCTTATAAATAAATCAAAAGAACCAAAATTAATTATAGAAAATTCAAATAGTTCAAAAATGTTTTATAAAGATTTTATTAATTTTTTGTATAAAAATTATGATAAAAAACTTGCTTCAATTCAAAATTCATATCCTAAAAAAAATTTAGTAATTTCAAATTTTAATAATTTTAAAGTCTTTATTAAAAAAATTATTTTGAATATCCCATTTTTAGAAAGTATTTTTTTTCAGTTCAATGCGAGTAATATTTTATCAAATAAATATAAGATAAAAAAATTTCCATATTTAAAAAAAAAAGAAGTATTAAATTATGTTTATAGACTAAACAACAAGAGAAATAAAATTCAAATTGACAAATTATCTGAGGGTTTGTTTTCTTTAAGAAAGAATAGATAAATTATTATTAGTTATCAAAAATTTAATTTTACAATTTTTAATAACTTCTTGATCATGACTAATTATAATTATTGTTTTATTTAGACTTAATTGATTAATTGTTTCGATAAATTTGAACTTATTTTCATCGTCAAGGTTTGATGTACTTTCATCAAATATAAGAATTTCTTTTTTTGCATATAACGATCTTGCGATACCTATTCTCTGTCTTTCTCCTCCTGATATTGAGATTCCTTTTTGACCAATCTCAGTATTGAACTTCTCGGGTGATTTTTGAATTAGATTATTTAATCCCGATTGTTCACAAACTATTTTAAATAAATCGAAATCTATTTTTTGGTTGTCAAATTCGAAAGTTATGTTTCTTAAAATAGATTCATCAATTAAATTGTTTTCTTGCGTTAAATAACTAACTTTTTCTAACCAATTTGTTTGACTTAAATTTAAAATTTTATTTTCATCAATAATTATTTCACCACTAATTGGTTTTAAAAAACCACACAATAATCCAATAAATGTTGATTTTCCTCCCCCCGAAGGTCCATGTATTCCAATGTACTCACCTTTGTTCATTTTAAAATTTAAATTTTCAAAAATAATATTATCTCTGCTTTTATATTTAAATTTTATGTTTTTTAATTCTATAGATTGATTAAATGATATTTTTTCTAAATTAAGTTGTTTTTGTTTTTCAGTTTTTTCATAAATTTTAATGTCATTTGATATTTTTGTTGCTGCTTTTTCCGCAAAACCAAGTTTTTGAGAGTAAAATAAAAGCTTAGTTATTCCTGGTAGTAATTTTAATAATGCTAAAAAAACTATACTTAATTCTGGAAGTAGTTGACTTAATTCAATTCCTTTACTTTTTGCAAAAAAAATAAAAACAGTAAAACTAATTATTACTAAGCTTTCAAAAAAAAATTTAGGGAATTTTGTTAATAAACTTACTTTTTTTATGATATCTAACGATTTAAATTCTATCGATTTAAATTGCTTCGTAAAAAGACTTTCTTTTTTAAATACAATAATTTCTTTTGTAGAATTTAAAATATCAATTAACTTACCTAAACTTTTTTCTTGAAATTCTAAATGTTTTTGCCCATATCTGTTCATTAATTTTTTCAATAAAAAAAATATAATTAGTGCTATTGAAGCTATTAAGGTAGAGAAAAATATTACTTCTTTTGATTGAATTATAAATAAAAGTATTAAAACTCCTAAAAAAATTGCCAATTCTATAAAAAATTGAATTAAACTATAAAATGATATAACAAAAGTTTCTATTGTTGAGTTAAAATCTCGAACATAAGTTGACATCTTAATATTTGAACTAATTTCATACTCATTATTGAAATGAGACTTTAGTATTTTAGTTTTTATATTTATTCTTAATTGGTTAAGAAAACTTAATTGCCAGTACTCAAAAAAAAACGAAAGTAAATTTTTAGTAACAATTATTGCTGCTAAAATTAAAATAGATATAAACTCAAAATTCAAATCAATATTTAATTTAAATTTAATAGTTTCATAAATATTTAGTATTGTAGGATTTATTTCATTATTTGTTATTGATTGTAAAAATGGGTAAAATATACCAAGACTAAATGACTCTAGAAATGTAATAAATAGTATTAATAAAGCAAAAAAAATCATATTAATTTTTTGCCTTTTTTCCAAAGCACTAAAGAGAACATTAAAATATTTTTTACTTAGCATTAAAGAGTTTTTATATTTGTTTATCTATATTGCAAATTATATAAAGAGATTATGGCTTTTTTATTTTAATTTTTTTAGTATTTTTTTGCCATACATTAAAAATTCCTTTTTTGTACTGTTATTTATTATTTTATAATCACAAAATTTTGAATTTTCTTTGATTTTTATATCCATACCTACAACATTTTTATTTAATTTATATATTGATTTTTTATCTCGTCTTTTTAAAACCTTAATATCTGTCTCAATTTGTATATGTACAATATTTTTGAATTTTTTTTTTATAATTTTTTTGTATTTTTGGGAAGTAAGATTTGCAGAAATAATTATACAGTAATTTTGGTCGTATAAGAATTTTGTAAAATTGATTATTCTTTCGGCATTTTTATTTCTGTCTTTTAAGGTGTATCCCAAGTCATTGTTAAATAGTTTTCTAAATTTATCTCCATCAATCCAAATAAATTTTTTTAAATATTTTAAATAATATTTTGCAAGAGTAGTTTTGCCTGTTCCAGATATACCAGTAATCCAAATAATTTTGATCATCAATTAAATTAGTTTTTTATAAATTATATTGCACAAAAGTTTGTTTCCAGATTTATTTAAATGACCACCATATTTATTTTTAAAGAAATATTTTGACCAATTTTTTATTTTTAATATATCACTAGTTAAATCAATAATATTTGGATTTTTCAAATTTTGAAAAAATTTCATATATTTTTGTCTACTTCTTTCTAACTTAAGATCGTAATATTGTGGAACAATCAAAATTGAATATTTAATTTTCTTTTTACTAAAATAATTATCAAAAAATCTTAATAATTTTTCAAAATTGTATTTAAAAAATATATCTTCATAATAAAAATGGGAATCTTCAATGTTTTTTTCTAATACATTTGAGTATGCATAATAATAATACTTGTAATCATAATTTTTAACTAACTGTTTAAAAATTTTATTTAAAAATAAATAATAAAATAATTTTGAATTAAAATTAAGATTTTTAAAAAAACATAAAAAATATGGAAATTTAAAAATATGTTTTTTAAATTTTAAATTGTAAAAGATATCTATTTTTTTTGTTTTCTTTAAAAAATTATCATCAAATTCTAAAAAGTTTTCAGAAATATTTTTTGTTTTAAGTTTAGGAATTTTAATTAATTGAAATTTTTTATTTTTAAATTTTACTATTGGCTTAATTGCAAAAATATTTTTAAATTCTCTAAAATGTTTCCAGTATGAAAAAACTCTTGCAATAGTTTCAGGTACTACGCAAAAAATAATTTTTTGATTTTTTATTTTTTTACTAAATTTTAAATATTTTAAAAATGCCTGATCAAGTCCATAATTTCCAACACCAAAATTGAGTACATTTTTCTTATTTTTTTTAGCCAAATGGTACTGCCAAGTTTCATTATCATTAACATATCTACAAAATGCAAATGAGTCTCCAAAAACACTGTATTTATTTTTTTTATATATATTTTTTCCTCGAAAACCCGACTTATTTATTTTAAAATATGTTTTTCTATTTGAAATTTCAAAGCCTGTTGTTGAAGCTTTCCTGTCCCAACCTATTAAATGATCATAATTTTTTTTAATAAAATTTTGTAATTTTAATTTGCTGAATTTTGGGTTTATGTCTTCAATACCTATTAGCCACTGAAAATCTTTCTTAAAAGATTTAAATAATAAATAAATAATAGTTTCAAAAAATATAAAAAGTAAAATGGCAATAATCAATATTTCGATCATTCAACTTTTTTTTTCTATACAATAGCACCCTGGGTATATTTCTTTAATCTTGTAGTTATAATAATTTTTTTTAAGACTTTTACAAATTTTATAAATATTATTATCAAACTCTTTTTGATCCAATCCTGAAAATTTTAATTTTTGATAATCTCTTCTTTTTTTAAATGAAATGAAATTATAATATTTATTTTTTAATCTTCTTAAAGTTTCAAAAAAATATAAGAAAAAGAAATTAGAATATTTGTCTTCTTTAATTTTTGGTTTAATAACAATTTTTTTGATATGTTTTAAAAAATAATAATCAGCATTTTTTTTTACATTTTTAATATTGTAGTTTAGTATTTTTTTTTGTTTTTTTGTTAATTTAATTTTAAATTTTTTTTTATTAATAAACCAATCTTTTATTATCTTTTCTAGTTTTTTTATATCCAAGATTTCTACAGTGCTTATAGCTCTTATTAATTTGCTTATTATAAAACCATCTTTGTTAGATGGTCTTAAATTAATTGTTGGTTTATTAGCCAAGTATGATTCAAGAGATGTATGACAATTGCTACCAACGTTAAATTCTGAAGAAATTATATAAGAATTGGTTAAATATTTATCATCGGCTAGAATAAAATTTTTACAATTAATTTTTTTAATTAAATTTATCCAATAATTTTTGTTCTCAATGGGGTGCGGTTTAACAACAATTTTAATATTTGGATATTTTTTTGGAAAGTAATTAAAAAATTTTTTTAATTTTGTTTCTATTTTAATTTGGTCAGCTAAATCACTTTCTAATACTCTTCTACCTGGGCCTTCTTTGACATCTTTAGGTATTCCAGGGTAAAGCTGGTTGTTTAAAATTGTAAATTTTGAGGGGAAAAAAACAAATTTACCATACTTTTTCTTTATCTTATCTGTTTCTCCGATAAAAAAATTTTTCACCCTTTTTTTTAAAAGATCAAATCTTGAATTGCCAATTTCTTTAATTTTGTAATTAAATTCTGGGTAAGCTTTAAGTGTATTTTTTGATTGATTTTTGCCAACAGTAAAAAAGAATTCTACTAATTTCATACATCGACTATCTACTCTTTTTGATATAGTTTCAACTTGGTTCATAACCAACCCTTCTTCATCATAACCAACAATCTTATGACCAAGTTTTTTTAATTTTATCATATCTTTATAATTATTAGGACCCATACCTTTAAAAAAGAAAATTCCAGATTTAAAATAATTTGAGTAATGATAAAGATTATTTTTTTTCCCTATGACCACTGAATATCCAGCATCAGCCAGATTTATGGAAAATAATGTTTTTCCTAGAAGTTCTCTATCCTTAATTTCTATTAAAGTGTAAATTCTTTTTTTTAACATTATTATCTGTTTTACTTTTTAATTTTTGGATTATAATGAACAATCAAAGTTTTATAAGTTTGTAAAATAAGGTTATTATAACAAATTTTATATCATGTCTATATTATATAAATTAAATAAATATTCTGGTACTTTTTTATTCAAAACTCCAAATACAATTACGTATAGTATATTTAATTATTTGTATAACAAATTTATAATTAATTTAGAAGACGCAGATGATGATATAAAATTTTTTCATGAAAAAGGTTATTTAAAACCAAATATTAACTTTAAGGAAGAAGTATTGCAGTTAAAAGATACATTAAATGAAAATAATAAAATAGAATCAAAGTCTAAGTTTAAATATCATCTAAATAATAACTCTATTGATAAAATTAAAAACATTATAAATTCCTCTAAATTTCTAAATTTAATAAATAAGATTGAAAAGTACTTTAATCTAAAAATATATTTAATAGATGTTACGATAAATAGAAATTTTCCAATTAATAGCGAAATTGAGCATAGTGAGAATGTATATTCTAATAACTATCATGTAGATTACTATATTATGAATTTTTTTAAAATGTTCATAAATTTGCATGATGTTGATCAAACTCAAGGTCCTATGAATTTTTACTCTAAAAAAGATACAAAAAAATTTATAAAATTTAATAACTATAAAGATAGATCAAATTATAATATTAAAAATGAGAAAGATTTAGGGTTGGTAAAAAATATAGGCTCAGCTGGTGATATTTTGGTTTGTAGTACCCCTCAATGTTTACATAGAGCGTCTTCACCAGATAATGGAAAATTTAGAGATATGCTTTTTTTATCTTTTGCTGTTACGAGTGAAAATGAAAGTTCAAGCAACGGTGTATTAAGTTTTGAAAAAGATCATTTCAATGATATTTGGAAAAATTCAGGAATATTACCAAAAAAACTTTGCAAACCAAAATCTGCTAGACAACAAGTTTCAATGTTTAGAAATTTTATGAAATATAAAATTAGACATTAAATTTATTAAAATAATTAAAAAAAGAATTTAAACTTAAATATTGCCAAATCACAAATCCATTGTTTTTTGAATTTTTAAACCCTTCAAAATACTTTATTAATATTTTTTTATTAAAATATTTATCACAATAATTTTTTCTTTTTATAATTTTTTTAATTTTACTCAAATTTTTATTATCCAGCATGTATTCGGTCTGAGGTGCTTGTTTAAATCTTTTTTGATTAAAATAAAATTTATCTTTTGTTAAATTGTATAACGATTTCCTAAATATATACTTTTTGTGATTTTTAAAATGCAGATGACTTAAGCTCAATTTATCAATTAATCCTGCTAGATTTTTTGTTAAATAAGGTGACCTACACTCCACCGAACTATTCATTGATAATTTATCAATTTGATTTAAATTTTTTGGTATCTTTGACTTAAAAGCCATATTTTTTCTCTGAACAATTATATTATTTAAATTTAAATGTGATTTAATTTTTTTTTTATAAATTTTTTTATCATCCAAAAAAATACTTCCATCTGGATGGTAAGTTTTATTTTTATCTAGTTTTGAATAATACATATTATATCCACCAAAAATCTCATCAACACCTTGGCCATTTAATACAACTTTAATGTTTTTCTTTTTAATTTTATTAAATAGTTTAACCATTCCTAAAGTAAAAAGGCTTAAAGGAGGAGTTTCACAGATGGCCGTAGCTTTTGATAGATAATTAAATAATTCATGCTTAAATAATTTAGAAAAGAATAAATTCCTTTTATTTTTCAAATATTTATGACGAAATTCTTTGTTATCAAAATTTTCAAATTCTAAATTGAACAATTTCAAATTTTTGTAAAAAATTTTCTTACTAATATCTATAATTGATTTTGAATCCACTCCTTCTGAAATCATTATAGCGGTTTCAACATCAGAAACTAAATGATCGCCTATTTCTTTTTTTAAAAGTTTTAAAATATTTTTTTCATTTATTTTATAATTGTATTTTTTATATTTAATTTTTTTAAAAATTAATTTATTTTTTCTTAAGTATCCAAAAGTTCCAGGACGAATTTGATATATATCTTTGAAAAAAGTAAATTTATCATCTCCGTAATAATTAAAGTTAAGATATTTAAATATTTCTTTATCGTCATATTTAATTTTACTAAACTTATTAAGCTTTAATAAAGGTTTAATTTCACTTGAGAAAATTATCTGTTTAATATTTTTGGAATAATAAAGAGGTTTTTGTCCAAATAAATCTCTTGCAAAAAAGAATAAATTTTTTGAATTATTTATAATAATAAATGAATACATGCCATTTATCTTATCAAACATTTTATTTTTCCATTTTATAAATGAAAATAATAAAACTTCAGTGTCAGAATTTGTTTCAAAATAAAAATCTTTTTTAAGTTCTTCTTTTATTTTTTCATAATTATAAATTTCTCCATTAAATATTATTGTATACCCAAGTCTTGTCATTGGTTGATTTGATCTATCTAATAAATCAATAATCTTTAATCTTGAATGAAATATATTTTGATTTTTATGATAAACATAACTTTTACTATCAGGACCTCGATGGTAAATAAGTTTTGATGCTTCTTTAAATTTTTTTTTATCTAAATTGAATCGTTTATTAATTATTTTATGAAAAATAAATCCACACATTTAAATATAATTTTTTTTGTTAATTAAATTATTAATTTTATTTTCTCCATTCCACTTTAAGTGCATACAAATTTTTTTAATTTTACGAATTTTTTGTTCATTGTTAAATTTAGAAATTGCATCTTCTAATGCATCTTTAAAGTTAAAAAAATAATTTCCAATTTTTTTCTTTTTTAAAATTTTTGCGTTATATATAAACTCTTTTTCTACCCCTTCTAAATAACTAATTATGGGTATGCCTCTTTCTAAGCATTCATGTATACTTCCAAACCCAGGTTTTATTATTGCCACTTTAATTTTATCGAACATATTTTCACTAAAATCCGCTATTTTAATATTACTTGTGAGTATTTTTTGATTTTTTAACAATTTTTTATCAATATAAAAATTATATTGTTTAAATTTTTTACTAAAAAGTATTTTTAAATCTAGATTAAGATTTTTCTTGTATCCAAAATTAGAAGTTCCTGTTGATATTAAAATTCCTTTTTTTTTTGAAGTATTTTTACCTTTGTATTTGCCTAAAAAGCCTATTTTTAAAATATTTTTTCTATAAGAAGAAATATTTCCAAATAGATAATTAGAAATAATTCTAATTTTTTTTTTAACTATTATTTTTTTTAGCTTCTTAAAAAAAAGATTTTTATTATTAAAAATTTCATGCCAAAAGAAATTTGCAAATATAATTGTTTTTTTATTTAATAAAATAACTTCTGGTAAATTATCTGAAATTATTAAATCAATTTCTTTAATACTTCTTTTGTTAATATTTTTATACCAATTAAAGTTATAATTATTTTTTTTTGAAAAATAAAAATTAGGCTTTACTGTTTTAATAATTATTTTTTTATCTATTGGAAAGTTTTTTTTCTTAGATAAAAATAATGTTACATTATAATTTTTAATTAAAATATTTGCTAATTTAATTGACCTCGAAATATGACCTAGACCATTACTGCACGGTATTATACCTATATTCATTACAGGCTAATATATATCCAATTTAGTTTTTGAATTAAATCTTGATTTAACAAGCACCATGGATCAAAAATAAATTTTTTAGCACTTTTATTGTATTTTATTCCTCTATCTCCTTCAATAATTTCTACGTATTTTGGATGATTATTTGCCAAAATTATTAAATCGAATTTATTTATTTTTTTTAAATTTTTAACAAATGATATACTCAATTTAGAGTTGGATAATAAAATTTCTTTTTGCATTACATCATAAAATTCAATTTTTTTAGATTTATTTTTAAACAATTTAGAGATTTCAATAGATGGTGAATTTCTTATATCTGTAGTTTCAGGTAGTCCTTTGAAAGTTGCGCCTAATATAAGAATTCTACTAAATTTATTTTGATTTTTAATTATTCTTTTATAACATTCGTTGATATTTTTATTATTTATTTTTCTTGAAATTTTTCCAAGATTATATCCATCAAAATTATTAAAAATTTTTGAAAAAAGTATAGGATCCTTTGGAAGACAATAGCCACCCACTCCAATACTTGGTAATTCAATTCTATTCCTAGAATATCCAAGATTTGAATTTTTAATTAACTTATTTCCACTTAAATTAAATTTTGAAGCAATTCTAGTAATTTCATTTGCAAAAGCAAAGTTTAAATCTCTAAAAGCATTTGAAGAAAGCTTAATTATTTCAGCTTCCTCCAAACTTGACAATTCAATTGTTTTTTCAAAGTAAAATTTTGCAAAATTTGATGCTTGCTCTTTACATTTTTTTGAATATCCCGAAATTAATTGTGGCAAGGTTTTTAATTCAAATAATGCATTACCTTCTACTATTCTTTCTGGCATAAATGCAAAATTAAAATCTTTTCCACATTTTAGCCCAGAACTTTTTTCTAGAGTTGGTATTAAAACTTTTCGCGATAACCCGATTTGAATTGTTCCCCTTAAAATAACAAGATCACCATCATTAAGTTTTTTACCAACTTTTTTACAGATATTGATTAAATTTATATTAATTATTTTGTTTTTTTTTACTTCTGACCCCACACAAATCATATAATTCTGTGCTTCAACTTTATTAAAATTAGAGTTAAATTTTATTTTTTTAGCTTTTAAATTTTGCTGAAGAAGAATTTTAAGGTTTTTTTCAAAAAAACCAATTTTACCTTTTTTTAAATTATTAATTGCAATATTTGATTTATCATGTCCTATAATACCTGTGACTTTATTTGAAAGGTATATTAATAGTGGTAAGCCAATATGACCAAGTCCAATTACACAAGTTTTTCTATATTCTTGTAGGTTTTCAAGATCTGATATTTTTAAAATTTTTATTTTTTTTTTAATTGTGGTTATTATAAAATCAAACTTTCTATATTTTCTAAAATTATTAATTTGATTGTTGAAATTTGAATCAAAAGATTTTTTATCCATATATATTGTTTTTGTATTTAAATAATTTATTGCAAGCTCTTTAAAATCAATTTTTTTAAAAGCTATTCTTCTAATGTCACCAAGTGATAATATTCCAACAACTTTATTATTTTTTATATAAACAGCAACTGGATAATAATTTTCATTTTTCTTAAAATAATTAATTTTATCCATGACTTTGAAAATAGTATCTTTTTTATTTATTTTGCAGGGTTCATAAAGCTTCATCATAATGAACTTTCCTCCCAATTAAATATTGGTCTTTTACTTTTTTTTGAGAAAGATATAAAGCGACCTCTATAATAATCTCTATTAAGTAATTCTTCAGAGCTTAGTGGTCTTATTTTTTTTCCCTTGATTAAATTTAAATTTAATCCATTTTCTAATAAAATTTGTTTTTGATCTTTTTTTTCCAATTCACTGAATTTTATTATTTCCCCTATATCTTTTGGTTCAATTGAAACAGGTCCATCTTTTGAATCTTTTGGACCTAATATTCTAATATGTCTTTCAATAATTTTTGCACCAAAATATATGGATGCCATAGATGCTAAGTTTTTAAATTTTCCATTTGAACTTGAATGGTCTGAATAACCAATATTTTTTGTGTATTTTTTTAAATATACAATTCTATTTAAATTTAAATGCTTAAATGGTGTTGGATAAATCGTTACACAATGTAAAAAAGAATAATTAATTTTTTTTTTTTTTAAAATTTCAAAAGTTTTTTTTATTTCATCATCATAAGTAGCTCCGGTAGATATTATGATATTTTTAAACTTATTAGAAATTTCTCTAATTAATTGAAAAGATCCGCAGTCATAACTTGCAATTTTTACTGCCTTGAATCCCAATTCTTTTATTCTTTGAATATTCTCTCTTGCGAAGCATGTTATTAAAGGTTCGACTTTATTTTTTTCACAAATTTTAATAAATTTTTTTATTTCTTGATCTTTTATTTCTAATTTTTTTAATCTTTGGTATTCATTGATGTATGGCCTTTTAATTATAATTTTTTTATTTTTATCATTTAAGCCAAAATCAAATGCTGGTCTATGTGATAAATTTTTTGAAAGTATATATTGAAGCTTAATAGTTGTTGCACCATAAAAAGCACATTCTTCAACCATTTTTTCTATGTTATTAATTTTACCTAAGTGGTTTTGGCACAATTCTGCAATATACTTTATTTTCATAATTTAATTTGATTTAAAGTTATTAGTAAAATTTTTATAGATAAATAAATCTGTTTTTTCAACAGATTCTTTAGTTAAACCAGCTACATGATTAGAATAGTAAAAATTTTCATTATTTTGCATTTTTTTAATTAATTTTTGTCTATTCAATAAAAGTTCACTGGAAATTACATCTGTAAAATATGAAATTTTTTTTTTTTTAACTAAAGAAAAAATATATCCTTCATCCAAAACATTTCCTCTCGATGTATTTATTACTACTGTTCCTTTTTTTAATAATTTTAGTTTTGAATTATTTAAAAAGTTTTTATTTTTTAAATCTAATGGTATATGAATCAATATAATTTTGCAGGTCTTTAAAAGATTATTTAAACCAACGAAATTAAATTTTTTTGAACTTTTAAATTTTTTTTTTTCATAAATTTTTAAACTAGCATTGAAACTTGATAGAATTTGGTGTACTTTTTTTCCAATTCGTCCAAAACCAATAATACCAATTTTTTTATTATATATTTCCTCTTGTAAAATTTTATTTTTAAATTTATTTTTATTAACTATATTTAACCCTGTTTGCCGTAAATAAAATAAAATAAGAAAAATTGTAAATTCAACTGTAGCTCTAATATTTTTTAAAAACTTAATTTTATTTCTGAGTGTAATTACTTTTATTTTTTTATCATTAAAGAATTTTGTATCAATATGTTCTATACCTGTTGTTGGACTCAATATGAATTTAATATTGGTATTTTGTTTATATTTAATAATACTGTTAAATCTAATTAAAATAATATCATAATTATGACAAACTTTATTAAATTCATCATTATTCATTTTTTTAAATAAACATTTATATTTCTTAGAGAATATTTTTTTTATTTTTTCACTAAAATATTCAGGACATGGACAAATTAGTTTCATTATCTGTATTTAGTTTTTAAAAATTCTAGCTGCTCTTGTGTATCAATATTTATTGTTTCTTTTCCTTTTAATTTAATTCCAAAACATTTTTTTCCAACAAGTGAATTTTTTTTCATTAAAGTTTCTCTTTTAAATAAATAAATCGCTCCTGATCTAATGAAGACTTCAGGTAAAGATTGTCTTGGTTTCATATTTTCATTTTTTTGTTTAATATAGTTTATTAAATAAGGTCCTTTAAACTTTTTCATCCTTAATGGATGCATAGCATCAACATTTGAAACTGATACAACACTATCAAATTTTTTATTTTTTATTTTTTTTAAAGAATATAAAATTTTTTTATGATCTCTAAAAGGAACAGTGGGTTGAAGTAGTAATATATTTTTGTATTTTTTTTTATTAATTTTTTCGATTCTTTTTAGTTCAAATCTAATCACATCTTTTGTTTTAGCTTTGTCATTAGATAGAATCTTAGGTCTTAATCCCAAAAAAATAAAATTATTCTTAATAGCGAGATTTTTTATAATTTTTGAGTCTGAGCTTACTAAAACATCAAACTCTTTAATTATTTTTTTTGCAATATCAAAAGTATGCTGAATTAAGGGTTTTCCTAAAAATTTGATTATATTTTTATTTTTAATTCCCTTTGATCCTTTTCTTGCCGGGATTATACAAAGATTATAAATTTTTTTTTTGCTATTTATTTTAGACATATATCACTTAAGTTTAAATAATTTAAAAATTAATCTAAATAATTTATTCTTACATATACTAGTATATTTTTTTCTGATTAAAAAAATATTTTTTAAGCATGATTGTCAAATTTTAAAAATTAAGTTAACTTTTAATAACTTTTTATTAATTAAAATAACCAAAATTTGAAAAACTGAATTATAATGATTTAAAAGTATGGATTTAATAAAAAAAAAAGAAAGCCACATAGTATGCCCAGAAAATAGAATATATGAATATCTGTTATTTTCTGATTATATTTTTAATCAAAGTAAAGTCACATTTTTAAATGATTTTAAAAAAATCGATAAAAAAAATGTTCAAATTTTTCTTGATATAAAGTTTATAAATCAATTTTTAAATTATGATTTTCAAAATATACCTTCGGAAATATTTTGTATCTTATGGAATGGACATATAGATTTTTTAATAAATGAAGAAAAATTAATTTTAGCAAAAAAAAAATTTAATAAATTTACTTTATTAGGTCCTTGTAATTTGTTAATTAAAAATAAAAAATATTTAACATTAAATAGTTTTCAAGTATCTCATAATTCAATCTTAAGAGATATAAAAGGGATTAATTTAATAAAAAAAATTAAATATATTTATCCATCTGTTTTTTCAATTTACAATTTTTGTAAAAATTTACCCAGAACTTTAAATTTTTTAGATCAAAAGTTAATTTTTGTAGGTTTGGGTAATAAAGATGATGTTTATAATCAAATAAAATATATTTTAAATTCTAAATTTACTACAGCAAATTTTAAAGTTTGGGCAAAAATTATTTCGTCAAGATTTTTAGAGAAAAAAAAAATTTTTAAATTAGATTGTTTGGAACAAGTTTATGATTTTAAAATGAATTTAGATGAAAAATATTATGCATTAAATATTATTATAAGATACCTATTATTAGACTATTTAAAAAATCTTAAATTTTTTTATCATAAAACAAATTCAAACGATGCTTTGGAATTGTTAAAAACAAATTTTTATAAAAAAGTCTTTCAATTAAATTTAGGAAGTCAACATGGGAATGGTGAAGTTAATGCTAGAAGTATTCTTCTTAAAAAATTTTATAAAGGTAGAGAAATTAATTTAAGTTTCTTTAAACCCAATATTCAGTATAATGAAGAAAAACTCTATAATCGGATTAAGATAATAAAATATTTTTTTGTAGAATTGTATAAATTAGAGAATTTTAATATTGATATTGAATATTTCTTAAAAAAAATAATCATGATAAATAAAATATTGGATGAATAATGATAAGCAATTTAAAATTTTTCTATAAACATTTTGATAAAAAAAGTTATTCAGATATATTTAGAAGTTTAAATGAAAAAATCAGAAAACCAAATAAACTTATTCAAACCAAGATTTAGAAATAAAGAGGTTTTAAAATATATAAATGAAACTTTAGTTTCAGGTTGGACAGGTATTGGAAATAAAACTGATATATTAGAATTAGAGTGGTCAAAATATACAAAACTTAAAAATTCTTTATTCTTAAATTCAGCTACTGCTGGATTACATTTATCGATGGAGGTTTTGAAAAATTATTATAATTGGAATAATGATACAGAAATTATTACTACACCTATATCGTTCGTATCAACATCACATGCTATTATTTATGCAAATTTAAAACCAGTGTTTTGTGATATTGATAATTCAGGCACCTTAGATCCAAAAAAAATTGAAAAACTTATTAATAAAAAAACTAAAGGGGTAATTTTCGTTGGTTTGGGTGGATCTTTAGGCAATCTAAAAAAAATTAAAAAAATTTGTAAAGCTAATAAACTAAAATTAATTTTAGATGGAGCTCATATGTCTGGCGCAAGATATAATAATAAAAAACATGTTGGTTTTGAAAGTGATATTGCTATTTTTAGTTTTCAAGCTGTAAAAAATTTGCCCTCAGCGGATGCCGGAGTAATGAATTTTAAAGATTATAAATTGTATGAACTCGCAAAGAAATATAGCTGGTGCGGTATAGATAAAAATACATTTGATCGAGAAAAAAAAATAAAAACAAAAATAAACATTTGGGAGTATGATGTGCCTTATTTGGGTTATAAATATAATGGTAATTCAGTAATTGCTCAAATTTCAAGAGTTTCTCTTAAGTATTTAGATGGTGATAATAAATATCGAAGAAAAATTTCTTTACTTTACGAGAAGTATTTAAACAAGAGTGAAAAAATTTTTATAATTCCTCATAGCAAAGGAAGTTCAAGACATTTATTTTCTATAATAGTGAATAATAGAGAAAATATTATCAAAAAACTTAAAGAAAATAACATTAATCCAGGTGTTCACTATAAATCAATTTTAGAATTTACATATTATAAAAAGAAAAAATTTAAAAAATCAACAAACATGAATATAGCAGAAAAATTCAGCAAATCTATATTGTCTTTGCCCCTTCATACTTTCTTAAAATCTAATGAAGTTAAAAAAATATGCAATGTAATTAATAAATATGCCTAACTCTAAAAAAAAAATTTTAGTTTGGGGTGGAAAATCACAGACAAGAATTTTATTAGAATTTATAGATAAAAAAGATAAAATCATTGCAATAGTTGATCCTTTTTTAAAAAAAAATTCTTTCAACACAAAAATTCCATTTATCAATAATAAAAAAAATTTTTTGAAAATTATTAAAAAAAGCAATTTTTTTATTGTTGGTATAGGAGGTGAATATGGAAATGTGAGAAAAAAAATTTCTGAAAAGTTAATTGATTTAGGACTTATACCAATGAATGTTATTCACAGAAATTCTTATATAGATAAGACATGTAAAATTGGTAATGGCATACAAATAATGCCTGGAGTAAATGTTAACTGTTTTACTAAAATTGGTGACTATACTATTTTAAACACATCATCAACAATTGACCATGAATGTGTAATTGGCTCAGGAGTCCATTTAATGGGGAATTCATATGTTGGCGGTAGAGTTATAATTGAAGATAATGTTACGATTGGAAGTAATGCAATAATATTTCCAGATATAAAAATAGAAAAAGGCGCATTTGTTGGTGCTGGATCAGTAGTAAGAAAAAATGTAAAAAAAAACCAAATAGTAGTTGGAAATCCAGCTAAATTTTTGAAAAAAAAAATATCTATATTAAATTTGGGTTTTTTATCCGAAATAAAATAATTTTTAAAATAATCAATCTTTAAAACTTTTGAGTTTATTAAATCTTTAAAGTTTTATTTTTTGTTGTAGTAGTCGTTATGATTATTAATACCAATAATTTTCAAATCTCTGTTTAAAAAAAATTTTGTTACTTGACACTCAATAAAACCAGAAGATCTAGTTATTAGAATATTTTTATTTTTCATTATAGTTTATTATTTGTTTAGCCCTTGATAACCATTGATAATTTTTAGATGTTTTTATTGCATTTTTGCCAATATAATTTAATTTTCTTGAATCAATATTTTTTTTAATTATTCCTACCCAGTCATTGATATCATCTGGATTTACTAATAAAGAATTGAATTTATTTTTGAGTATGTGTTTATAAACCTTTAAGTTAGAGGCAATTATTAATTTGCCAGAAGCTAAATAATCAAACATTTTTAATGGAGAAAAATATTTTTCTACACTTGTTTTTTGCATTAATACCCCAACTTTTTTTTTATAAGGCATTAATAAAATTTTATATTGATGCATTTTTTTTGTTAAATTATTGTATGATAAAAATCCTTTAAAAATAACATTATTAGAAAAATTTAAATTTTTTTTATTAGTTAAGGTATTAATATTGCCATATAAATGAAAATTTATATTTGGCAATTTAAATGCTATTTTTCTTATTATTTCAATTCCTTTTCCATCGACAAAACTACCACTATAAAAACAAGTGTTTTTGACAATAGGATAATGATTATTTTTCTTAAAATCTCTAATATCTACAGCATCATCTAAAACAATATATTTTTTTTTATGTAATCCTAAATAAGAATTAAGTTTTTTATTTATAAGAACTAATTTAAGATTTTTTTTTAATATTAGTGGATTTAAAAATTTAAAAAAAAACTTTGTAAAACCAGTCATTTCAGTATGTATTTCTAAAATAACCTTAAAATTAAATAATGATATAATTAAAGCAGGGATAATACTCCTTGAATAAATAAAACTTATTTTTTGATTTATAATAATTTTTAAAATTTTAAATGAAAAAAAAATTCTAGTTAAAAATTTTAATTTTTTTTTTCTATTATAAAGTGATACTATTTTATATTTAGATTTTAATATAAAATCTTTCTTAATATTTTTAAATTTATAATCTTTTGTTACATGGGGAATTAAAAGTTCTAAGTCATAACCTAGTTCAGAAAATGCATCACACATTTTTAAAACATGTAACGTATATGCAGACATATTTGGTAAAGAAAAATCAGCAATATAAAAAATTTTTTTTTGCATTAAATAAAGCTTTTAAATTCTTTATTGATATAATTTATTTCTTTTGTGGAGAGGTTTTTTTTATATTTGTATAAGTTGGAGAGCGTGTGATTTAAATTAAACTTGTTAGTAATGTTAATAGGTATATCTAACATTTTACAGAGTTTTTTTTGTTCTTTATCAAAATTTTCAAAAAAGTTTTCAAATTTAATTTTAATAATTTTTTTATGTTCGTTTTTATCAATTTTATTTAAAATTTCTTTATACCATAAAACAAAAGTTTTAACGTTATTTCCAGGATAGCTAAGTGAGTTACGCATTTTCATACTTGAGAAAATTGCTTTAGGATCTCTTTCAACTAAAATTAGTTTTCTATCTTTTCCATAATATGATGTAGAAGATATAGGTTTCCAAAAATTTCCACCTTGTTCTATTACTATATTTTTTTTTTTATTTTTTTTAACATCGAATATTAAATCTAAAAATTTAATTGTTTCCTTAAAGAATTTTTTTTCATTAACTGGCGTTATCATTTTTAGCATTTTAATATCTTTAGCGTTTTTATTGAGAAAAAATCTTGAAAAATAAAATAAGATTTTTTTTTGTAAATCAATTTTATCTAAATAAAATCTTGGTAAACCATTATACTCAGTTTGAGTTATTGACTTGATATATTTTTGTGAAAATTTAATTATTTCTTTTTTGTAAATTTTTTTTTTTTTATTAAGTTTAGAATAGTAAGTATTTTCAATAAATTTAAGAAATTCATTAACAGAGTTTGCAGATTGATTAATACTAAAATTTTTAAATAAATTTAAATATAAGTCATGTATACCGTTTGGATCATTAATTATTCTAAATTCTTGATCTTTAAATGGTGCAATAAAATCTTTTCTTGATGCCAAGTAATCACGGATGGCACCCGCTCCACTATTGCCAGAACCTAAAATAATAATTTTTTTCATATAATTTAATCTTGATATTTGTATATAATGACAATATTTAGACAGTAAATAAATTTCTAAGTAATGAAACATTCAACTAAAGCACAAAATTTAATCATTTTAGATAAGTTAAATTTAAAAAAATCTTTTGTTCCGAATTTTTATAAATTTTTTGTACATGAATGGATTTCAAAAAGAGAAAAGATAATAAAAAAAATAAACAATGACTTAAAAGATAAGATTATAATAAGATCATCTTATTATTTAGAAGATAGTAAAAATTATTCAATGGCTGGCGAGTTTGATGGTACAGCCAATGTATACAATAAAAAAAGTGCAATAATAAGATCAGTTAATAAATTACTAAAACAATACAAAAATAAAAGTTTAAAGAAAACTCATCTCTATAATAGTGAAATAATTGTTCAAGATATGATTCAAAAGACAATACTTAGTGGTGTAGCAACAAATTATTGTATGAAGGATGGTAGCGATTATTATGTAATAAACTATGATGATATATCTGGTTTAACCAGTACTGTTACCTCAGGTTCAAAAATGGGTGGTAGAGTAATTAATATTTATAAAAATGAAACTTCTGGATTAAGGTCAAAAAAATTTAACAAAATTATTGAATCAATAAAAGAAATAGAAAAAAAAATTGGTCAACAACCCATAGATTTAGAATTTGGAATTGACAGAAATTATAAAGTTAATTTATTTCAAATTAGACCGATAACCACTTTGAAAAAAATTAAAAATATTCCTAAAGTAAACTTAGATAATGTTTTAAGAAAAAATCAAAAATTTTTTTTGAAAATTTATAAAAAAAATTCTAAATTTGGAAATATACCTTCATTTGGATTGATGCCTGATTGGAATCCAGTTGAAATGATAGGCTATCAACCAAGCAGATTATCATATTCACTTTATAGCAAATTAATTACGGATACCGCCTGGAGCAAATCTAGAGAAGAAATGGGTTATCAAAAAATTGAAAGACCATTAATGTATAAATTTACAGGCAAACCATATATTGATGCAAGGCTAAGTTTTTCTTCCTTAATACCAAAGGAAATTAATTTAAGAATTAGAAAAAAAATTGTTAATTTTTGGTCCCAAATTTTAAATTTAAAACCTTACTTGCATGATAAAATTGAATTTGAAATCGCTGATGGTAGTTACGATATAAATTTAAAAAAAAAATATATAAAAAATATTTTTTTTTAAGTTTAAAGGAAAAAAAGACTTATTTTGAATCTCTAAAAAAACTTACCTCTAATCAAATAGAAAATTTTGATGTTGAATATAAAAAATTTAATTTAAAACTTAAAAATTTAGAGTCAAAAAGAATAGATATTATCAATATTTTTTTACAAAAAGAAAAAAATTTTAAAAAAAATTTTAAAATTTTTTTTTATTTAATTAGAGATCACGGGATAATCCCTTTTGCAAAATATGCTAGAAATGCTTTCATTGGAAAAAAATTTTTAAATTCATTAAAAAAAGAGAAAATTTTAAATGAAAAAAAAATTAATTTAATTTTAAATTCATTAGAAACAATTACTACAACTTATTTAAATATTTCAAAAAAAAAGGGGAAAAAAAATCATGATATTTATAGAAATTATTTTTATCATTTAAGACCTGGAACTTACGACATAACTATTAGCAGAAACCTTAAAAAATTAAGCCAATATAAAATTGATAATTTTAATTCTATTCTAGATATCAGTAAAGATTATAGTTATTTACTTTCTAAAAATGAAAAAAAAAAAATTAATAGTTATCTAAAAAAGGAAAATTTTACCTTTGATAGTAAAAAATTAATAAATTATATAATTCAATCTTTAAGACTAAGAGAAAATTCTAAATTTATTTTTACAAGAGCTTTAAGTGATTTTTTACAAATTATAGAAAATAAGGGAAAAAATAAAAAAATTGATTTAGAAAGTTTAAGTAAATTAGATGTTACAAAAATTATTAATGATCCTGATTTAAGAAATATCAAAAAAACAAGTAAAAAAATATCATTTAAAGAAAAATTTGATGAATTATGCAAATTGCCATATTTGATAACATCTAAAGCAGATTTTTTTATTGCTTCAATATTAATTTCAAAACCTAATTTTATAACCAATGAAGTAATTAATTCAAAAATTATAAAAATAAAAAAAAATCAAATCACAGAAAAAATAAACAAAAAAATTGTTTTAATTGAAAATGCTGACCCAGGTTTTGATTGGATATTTAATTACAAAATTAATGGATTGATTACAAAATA
>CEUZ01038533.1_pt1 | contig 20753 bp, 23 predicted proteins | sample 361511 | NCBI WGS metagenome assembly CEUZ01 (sample SAMEA2622822, study PRJEB7988) | marine metagenome | biome: marine biome (ENVO:00000447); feature: surface water layer (ENVO:00002042); material: "saline water (ENVO:00002010), including plankton (ENVO:xxxxxxxx)" | depth 5 m
CTTAATAAAATTTTTACAGGTCTATTATTTTTTAAATTTATAACATCTGATTGTATTAAAACATCATCTTTTCCATAAGGGTCGTCTAAATTTATTCCAAAAGGATTATTATCATTTATATTTTGAACTTGTGTTGTTCCTAATTTTTTATCTTCACCCGGCAATCTGTATTGCCATCCCCATTGCCATGCCATAACATCTATTTCAATCGCATTTTTTGGAACATTAACATATTGATTCCATACAATTAATCCTGGGGCCAAAAGTGCGGCAACTCCTAAAGTTGTGGCCCAAGTAAGTATTCTTTCTAATTTTTTATCTTCTGGCTTGTATTCTGCTTTACGATCTTCTTTGTAAGAAAATTTAAAAACACAATAAACCATAAACAAACACACAGCTACAAATACACCACCTCCAACCCAAAATGTCAGGGTAATTGTATCATCCATTGATTTCCAATTTGAAGCTATATCGGTCCAATACCATGGTGTGAAAATATGGAATAATACAGAACCAAGGATAACTAAAAAAAATATAATTCCTGCGTGCATAGAGCTTATATAGAATAATAATACTATAAATACCTATGACAAAATGTCATAAATTAATCTTAAATAAACCAATATATTCAACATATTATGCTTAGTAAATTTGGAATTTTAATTGCAATACTCGTTTTAGTTTTACTATTTTTTATTGTGATATCTTTTGGGGCTGGAGCATTTTCAAAAAAAGAAACAAAACCTGAAACTAAAAAATATTTAAAATCTGTAAATATATTATTAATTTTAATAGCGGTTGTAGGTACTATTTTAGTATTATTTCTTTAAATTAAAGATTTGCACCACTCAATAAATGTATCATTAAATACATAAATCATAATAAAAAACATTAGCCAAACAATTAATAAAAAAGTCCAGTACCAAGACAATGCTGATATATTATTTTCTTCATGAATAATTTTATTTTGTTCTAATTTTAAAACTCTAGATGAAACTTTACCCCAAAAAAATAACCCACCTAAAAGATGTAGACCGTGAAGCGCAGTAAAAATGTAAAAAGATGAAAAATAAGAATTAGTAGAAACATAATTTCCACTTTTCATTAATTGAACCCAAAAAATTAGTTGTCCAAATAAAAATAAATAGCTCAAACCTCCAACAATAATTAAATTTTTTTTAATTTTTGTAGTCAATTTATTTTTTAAATCTTTAGTTATTTTGTTAAAATAGTATGAAACAAAAAATAGAATTAATGTATTAATCCATAAAAGATTTGGTTTTAACAAATATTTTGTATCCTGTTCAGGTGGTAAAGAGTAAATATAGCCTGTGAAGATTAAACTAAATAATACTGTTGCAATTCCAAAAATAATAATAACTGCAGATTTTTGAACTGAAATATCAAATGTTTTTCCTTTATGAAAATTATCTAATATAGCCTGTTCTTTTTCCCAAGGTTTTTCAACTAGTGTGCCAAAAATTTTCTTTATTATGTTGCTCATAAATTTTATATAATAATTTAAATTACTTTATCAATAATGAAATTAAAAACATCAATAACAATTATTACAGGTTGTTTGGTTATTTTCTTATTTATAATGCTACCAATTTTCCTATCTGTTCAAAATAAAAAAGATGAATATGTCGCATCTTTTAAAGGATCTAATTTTTCTCTAAAAGATATGAACAACAACGAGATTACAGAAAAATCTTTTGATGGACCACTTACAGTTATCTTTTTTGGATTTACTCATTGTCCTGATATTTGTCCTATGACTTTAAATAAACTAGATTTAGTTTTAGATAGAATTGATAAAAAAAATAAAAAAAAAATAAAAGTTTTTTTTATTAGTGTTGATCCTGAAAGAGATAGTCCAGAAGTTGTGAAAGATTATTTAAGTTCTTTTGAAAATGAATTTTTAGGTATAACTGGAGATCCTGAAAAAATATTTTTACTATCTAGGTCTTGGGGAATTTTAAGCCAAAAAATTTTTTTAGAAGATGGTCAATATAATATAGATCATAGTTCTCCAATTATTCTATTAAAAAATGGAAAATTTATTGCTAAGCTAAGTCACCGAGATGATATTAAGCAATGTATTAAAGTAATTAGTAAATACTTATAATTCTAGAAAATAATTCACTATTGATAATGCAGAAATGGCTGCAGTTTCTGATCTTAAGATATTTTTATTTATTCTTAAATATTGAATGTTTTTTGATTTATAGATTTTTTCTCTTTCCAGTTCAGTAAAATCCCCTTCAGGACCAATTAGAATACATATCGGTTTTTTTACATTAATTTTTTTTAGGTTTAATTTTTTCTCTTTAGAATTTAAATCTCCTAAAATAATATTAACTTCCTGATTATTATTTATAAATTTATTTAAAGAAATAGTTTTTTCTAAATTTGGAACAACTATTCTGTTACTTTGTTCACAAGCTTCAATTATAATTTTTTTAATTCTTTCACTATTTACTTTTCTCACTATAGTTCTATCTGTAATTATAGGTATAAATTTTGTAACACCTAATTCAGTAGATTTTTGTATCATAAAATTAAAATAATTGGACTTGATGGGAGAAAACGCAAGCCATATATTTGGTGTGTTTTCCTTCTGTTTAATTTTTTCTACAATTGTAAACTCTACAATACCTTTTGAAATTTGATTAATTTTAGCAGTCCATTCTCCACTATTATTAAATAAAGAAAAATTATTGCCAATTCTAACTCTCATGACTTTTATTAAGTAATGAGATTGGGATTTGTCCAGTTTAGACTCAAAATTAATTGATAAACTTTCTGGATAAAATAATCTAATATTGTTCATTATAATTAAAATAGTTTATGAAAAATATTAAAGCAATCATATTTGATGCTTATGGCACATTATTTGATGTAAATTCAGCTGCTAAAAAATGTAAAGAAAAAATTGGTGAAGAGTGGGAAAGTTTTGCAAATTACTGGAGATCAACTCAACTAGAATATACTTGGCTGAGAAGTTTAATGGAAAGACACAAAGATTTTTGGGAAATAACAATAGATAGTTTGGACAAATCTATGAAATATTTCAATATTGATGCTTCAATGAAAGATGAATTATTAGATTTATATCAAGTTCTATCTACATTCCCTGAAGTAAAAATTACATTAAATAAATTAAAAGAAAAAAAATATAAAATAGCAATTTTATCAAATGGAACACCAAAACTTTTAAATCAATTAGTTAAGAGTAATAATTTAGAGAATATGTTTGATGATATTTTTTCAATTGAAGAAGCTGGTATTTATAAACCTTCATCAAAAGTTTATGATCTTCCAGTAAAGAGGTACAGCATATTAAAAAATGAAATTGTTTTTTTAAGCTCAAATACTTGGGATGTGTCTGGATCTGGAAACTATGGATATAACTCGATTTGGGTAAACAGAAACAATAATGTATTCGATAATCTTGACTATAAACCAAAAAATGAAGTTAAAAACTTAAATCAATTACTTGATATTGTTTAATTAGATTACTAAATAGTTGCAATGAAAAATATAGAAGTAAGTAAAATTATTAATCCTGTCTCAGCATCTGATGGTGCGGGTGTTAAATTAAAAAGAAGTATTGGTGTTGATCCTGATTATTTTGATCCTTTCTTGATGTTGGATGAGTTCGGATCAGAAAACAAAGATGATTATATTGGAGGCTTTCCTCCACATCCTCACAGAGGAATTGAGACTGTAACTTATATGCTTGAAGGTGAATTCGAACATCAGGATAGTACTGGAGCAAAAGGGAAAATGAGTTCAGGTGATGTGCAGTGGATGAAAACGGGAAGCGGCATAATTCACTCTGAGATGCCAGCTATGAACGAAGGCAAACTTCACGGCTTTCAATTATGGATTAATATGCCAGCAAAACTAAAAATGAGTAAACCAAATTATTTATATATAGACTCTGATAAAATACAGACTCATAGAGATGATGAAAAAAAAGTTAAAGTTATAGCTGGAAAATTTGAAAAAGCTGATGGAATTGTTAAAGGACATAACATTAAACCTATTTATTTTGACGTTGAAATAAAAAAAGATAAAAAATTTAATTTTCATTTACCTTTAAATCATAATTCTTTTATTTATTTAATTGATGGAGAAATCAAAATTGGAAATAAAAACCATAATAAAATTAAAAATTCGACTTTAATTATTTTAAAAAATGGAGAAAATTTAAATGTTTCTGCTATATCCAACTCAAAATTTCTATTAATATCAGGTAAACCAATTGGTGAACAAATTGCAAGAGGTGGGCCATTTGTTATGAATACTAAATCAGAAATCTTGCAAGCAGTTCAGGAATACCATAGTGGTACCTTTGTAAAATAATGAAAAAAATAAATATAAAAAAAACAGGTGGACCCGAAGTTCTTGAAATTGAAGAAATAAAATTGAATAAACCAGGAAAAGGTGAGGCTTTAATTGAACATGTTGCAATTGGCTTAAACTATATAGATACCTATCATAGATCAGGACTATACCCTCTCAAGCTACCAACGGGACTTGGTATGGAAGCCGCAGGTATTATTAGAGATGTTGGAACAGATGTATCAGATTTTTCAGTTGGTGATAAAGTTGCTTACGCAGCAGTACCATTGGGAGCTTATTCCACTCATAGAATTTATAACATAAAAAATTTAGTCAAGGTCCCTGAAGAAATAGATTTAAATATAGCTGCAAGCATAATGACAAAAGGTCTTACCACATTCTATTTACTTCATAAAACATATTCTGTATCACCAGGAGAAACTGTTTTATTTCATGCAGCTGCAGGAGGTGTTGGCCAAATTTTTTGTCAATGGGCTAAAAGTTTGGGAGTTAAAATAATTGGTACAGTTGGAAGTGATGAAAAAATTTCTTTAGCAAAAAAAAATGGATGTGATGAGGTAATAAATTATTCAAAAGAGGATTTTTCTAAGAAAGTTATGGAACTTACGAATGGAGAAGGATTGCAAGTAGTTTATGATGGGGTTGGAAAAGAAACTTTTGAAAAATCTACACAATGTTTAAAAACTAGAGGTATGATGATATCTTTTGGGAATGCATCTGGAGCATTAACTCCTATTGATGTCACAAAAATATTACAACCAAAGGGATTATATTTTGTAAGACCATCGATGGGTCAATACTTAAGAAATAGAGAAGAGTTAAATGAAGCTTCTAAAATGCTATTTAAAAAAATTAGTTCTGAAGAAATTAAAATTGAAATATTTAAATCATATAAATTAGAAGATATTAAACAAGCACATATTGATTTAGAGAGTAGAAAGATAATTGGACCAGCAATTATACTGCCTTAATCTAAATTGATTTTCATGTCAGATAAATGAAGTTCTAATGTTTCTGTTGAAACATTTATATCCCTAATGAAAAAAATAACTGAAATAATCATTGCTAAACAGCAAGAACCAAAAATTATCCTAGCCAAAGATATCATGTCTAGGTAAAGAGCAAAAACAGTTAACATATTAAATAAAAATCCAAAACTAGCACATGCGAGGCAGTATTTTAACCACTTTACTCGACCATTTAAATTTATGAGTTGTTTTTCCCATTCTTGAGGAATATGTTTTTCCCATACATATTCATCATGTATTTTTCTAATAAGGTTGCTCAGCGTATGAAAACGATTAGCATAAACACTCATCATCAAAGGTATTGCAGGAAACATTAAGGCTGTAACTGTATAATCAATATTCATAACGAATCAATTTGATTATGAATCTATGCTTTGTTATTTACAAGTAAATTATAATGACAAATTTAAAATTATTCATCGAACTTACAAGACTTAATAGACCTATTGGATATATGTTGCTTTTCTGGCCATGTATATGGGGTTTAACTATAGCTTATGATTTTAATTACAATTTAAATAAATTTTTATTTTATTCTTTATTATTTTTTTTAGGATCGGTGCTAATGAGATCTGCTGGGTGCATAGTAAATGATATATTTGATAGAAATTTTGACAAGAAAGTTCAAAGAACAAAAAATAGACCTCTTGCTTCAGGTAAAATATCTATTTTCAATGCATTAATTTATGTTTTAATTTTATGTTTTTTAGCTTTACTTGTTTTAATTAATTTTAATTTGATCACAATTATTTTAGCTTTAGCATCTATGCCTTTAGCTTTTTCATATCCTTTAATGAAAAGATTTACTTATTGGCCTCAATTATTTTTAGGAATTACATTTAATTACGGTTTAATTCTTGGTTGGACTGCTATAAATGAAAATATAAGTATTCTCCCAATAATATTTTATTTGGGGGCCATATTTTGGACACTCGGTTATGACACAATTTATGGATATCAAGATATTAAAGATGATGAAATAATTGGGGTAAAATCAACATCAATAAAATTTAAAAACAATCCAAAAAAAATATTGATTTTATGTTATTTGATAACAATTATATCTTTAATTATAACGGGAATATTAATGAATTTTAACCACTTTTATTTTATTTTATTAATAGTTCCTTTTTTTCATTTATTTTTTTTTCAAATATTAAAATTTAATAAAAATAATCCTGCTAATTGTTTAAAAATATTTAGATCTAATAATATTTTTGGATTTTTAATTTTTATTAATTTAATTATAGGTAAACTAAATTTAACTTTATGACTAATTTAGATATTTTAAAAAGACTATATAATGATTACACAAAAAAATTTTTATTTAAGATTTTACTTTCCGTATTTTTTTCTTTAATTGTTGCTGGAAGCACTACAGCTATAGCTTGGTTGTTGGATCCAGCTATAAAAAAAATCTTTATTGAAAAAGATCAAACTTTAATTCTACTAATTCCTATTGCCATTATAATAGCTTTCACAGCGAAAGGTGGGTCTCTTTATGCTGCTAGAATAATACTAATTAAAGTTGCGCAAGAAGCGACGAAGATGATACAGGTGCAAATAGTAAAATCTTTAATTAGAGCAGATACAGAAATCATTGAAAAAAAACATTCTGGAAAATTTACTTCTCATATTACCTACGATGTAACTATGATTACTAATCTAGTTAGTACTGTAATATTAAATCTTACAAAAGATACATTGACTCTAATAGGTCTTGTAGGTGTCATGTTTTATCAAAATTGGAAACTAGCTTTGTTGGCATTAATAATGATACCTTTAGCTAGTTTTGCTGCAAGATCATTGGGTAAAAGAGTGGGTAAAGTGACTACACAAGCTCAAGAAAAATCTGGTGTATTTATCACTCTATTATTGGAAATAATAAAAAATCATAAAATCATAAAAATTTTTCAAAAGGAAAAATATGAGTCTGGAAGGATAGAAAAATATGCAGGTGAATTAGTGGAAAAATTAATAAAAATTCAAACTGTTTTACAAAGAGCTTCCCCAATTATGGAAACGTTGACTGGTATAATGATAGCGATATTAATTTTTTACTCAGGAAAATTAATTATAAATGATGAATTAGAGATAAGTAATTTTTTTTCATTTTTGGCAGCTATGATGCTGGCTTATCAACCAGTAAGATCCTTAGCTACACTTAACATGTCAATCAGCACTGGTCTTTCTGCTGCAAAAAGAATTTTACCAGTAATAGATGCTGAAAATAAAATAATCGAAAAAAAAAATAGCAACAATCTTGAAATTAAAAAAGGAACAATAATTTTTAGAAATATTAATTTTAAATATAGTGCTTCTAATAACGAAGTTTTAAATTCAGTAAATATAGAGATTGCTGGAGGAGAAATGACATCTTTAGTTGGTCATAGTGGAGCTGGAAAATCAACAATATTAAATTTAATTCCAAGATTTTATGATGCTACTTCAGGAGATATTTTAATTGACGACCAGTCTATATATGACTCAAAAATTTCGTCTCTTAGATCAAATATTTCTCTAGTAAATCAAGATACTTTACTTTTTGATGATACAATTAAAAACAATATTGCTTATGCAAAAGAAGATGCTACAGACGAAGAAATTTATGAAGCTGCGAAACTTTCTTTTTGTGATGAATTTATAAACAAAATGCCTGATAAATTTGACACATTAATTGGAGAAAATGGATACAGGCTTTCCGGGGGGGAGAAACAAAGACTTTCAATAGCGAGAGCTATGCTGAAAAAAAGCAAAATTATTTTATTGGATGAAGCCACATCATCTCTAGATGCAGAAACTGAAAGCAAAATTCAAGAAGCAATTAAACTTTTAACGATAGATAGAACAACACTTGTAATAGCGCATAGACTTTCTACAATTATAAAATCTAAAAAAATTTATGTAGTAGATAATGGAAAAATTATTGATAGCGGTGAACATAATCAACTATTAAATTCTTCAACTGTTTATAAAAACTTTTATGAAAAACAATTAAGAAAAGATTAATGTTTACAATTTATAGAGTGTTAATAAATTTCATATTATTAATTTCTCCAGTTATTTTGATTTATAGAATTTTAAAAAAAAAAGAAGATTACAAACGTTGTTTAGAAAAAATAGGATTTATAAACAAAAAAAGAAATAGAGGCAAATTAATTTGGTTTCATGGATCTAGCGTTGGAGAAATATTAAGTGTAATTCCATTAATTGAAATTTTAGAAAAAAAAAAAGATATAAAACAAATACTTTTAACATCAAACACATTAAGTTCAGCAAATGTATTTAATAAATTTAAATTAAAGAAAACCATTCATCAATTTTGTCCTATAGATTCTAATTTAGTAGCAAAAAAATTTTTAAATTATTGGAAACCATCGTCTGCTTTTTTTATTGAGTCTGAAATTTGGCCAAATTTAATTTTTAATATTAAAGAAAAAAAAATTCCTCTAGGATTAATCAATGCTAGAATAACTAATAGATCCTTTAAAAAATGGAATAAAATATCTTTTTTTTCTAAATACGTATTTAATAAATTTGATTTTTGCTTAGCTCAAAACAGTGAAACAAAAAATTATCTTAAAAAATTAGGAGCATCAAATATAAAAAAAATCGGTAATCTTAAATTTTCTGAAACAAGTTTTAAGAATACTTATAGTTTTGAGAAAGATACAAAAGAACTTCTTAATAAAAAAAAAATATTATTTGCTGGAGTTAGTACTCACTCTAGTGAAGAAATTTTTTGTGCAAATATTCACCTTAAATTAAAAAAAAAATATCCAAATGGTATTACAATTATTATTCCCAGACATATTCACAGATCTAATCAAATTAAAGATGAAATCGAAGAATTAGGACTTAACGTTTGCTTACATAGTTCAAAAAAAAATAAATTGAACAAAAATATAGATATATACTTAGTAGATACTTTTGGAGAAACAAAATCTTTTATAAAAGTTTGTAAAATTGTATTTTTAGGAGGATCTTTGATTAAACATGGAGGTCAAAATCCACTTGAGGCTGCAAGATTTGGATGCAAAGTTATTCATGGTCCAAATATTGGTAATTTTTCTGAAGTTTATAATTTATTAAACAAAAACAAAATTTCATTAAAAATAAATAATTTAAACAGTGCAAAAAAAATTATAGATCAAAATTTAGTCAATAAATTCAGCTCAAAACAAATTATTAATAAGTTAAATACTATTGGAAAAAAAGTTCTAAATAAAAATAAATATGAAATAATAAAGTATATAGAATGAAATATAAAAAACCTAAATTTTGGGATAGTAAACAAAAATCATTTTTTGCTATTTTGTTATTTCCATTTTCTTTGCTATTTTTATTATTTTCAAAAATTAAAAATATAAAGCCAAAAACTAAATTTTCTATACCCGTGGTATGTATTGGTAATATTTATTTAGGAGGTACGGGCAAAACTCCAGTTGCTATGGAGATATTTAAAATTACACAATCTTTAGGAAAAAAACCTGGTTTTGTAAAAAAATTTTATAGCTACTTAGAAGATGAAATAAATATGTTAAAAGAAATTGGAGCAACTTTTGTTTATAAAAATAGAATTGAAGCAATAAATGTTTTAATAAAAAATAAATATGATCTAGCCGTGCTAGATGATGGGTTGCAAGATCCTACGATAAAAAAAGATTTTTCTATAGTTTGCTTTAATTCTGAACAATGGATTGGAAATGGCTTATTAATTCCAGCTGGACCTTTAAGAGAAAAACTTTCGAGCATTAATGCTGTTGATTGTATAATTATAAATGGTAATAAAAATAAAGAAATAGAAGAGCAGATTTTCAAATATGCTTCTGGAACTACAAAAATATTTTACTCAAAATATAAAATTATAAATAGTGAAAAATTTAAAAATAAAAATTTAATAGCTTTTGCAGGAATCGGTAATCCCATAAATTTTTTTAATTTATTAAATGAAAATAATTTTAAAATTTATGAAACTATCTCATTTCCTGATCACCATTATTTTCTAGAAAAGGAATTTAATTTACTTTTGCAAAAAGCTGAAAAAATAAATGGAGAATTAATCACTACAGAAAAAGATTACAATAGAATGTCTAATGAGCAAAAAAAATATTGTAATTTTATAAAAGTTGATTTGGAAATTAAAGATAAATCTGAATTGATAAATTTAATTAAAAATAAAATATGAAAATTGTAAAATATTTTTTTGAATATATATTTATTATGACGTTATTAATTATTTTTAGATTTATCGGTTATAAAAATGCATCAAATTTAGGAGAAAAAGTTGGTATAATTTTAGGTCCATTATTTAGATCTAAAAATAAAATATTAAGTAATTTAAGAAATTCCAATATTGGCGAAAGTGATAAAGATCGAGAAAAAATTATTAAATGCATGTGGGGTAATTATGGAAGAATTTTAGCGGAATATGTGCATTTGAAAAAGTTTAAAAATAATACTTTTAGCAAATATATTTCTATAGAAGGATCAGAATACTTGGAGGAAATAAAAAAAAATAAAAAAAAAGTAGTGTTTGTATCTGGGCATTTTAATAACTTTGAGCTTATGGCAATGCAAATAGAAAACTTTGGCATAGACCTTGCTGCAATTTATAGACCTTTAAATAATATTTTTTTAAATAAAATCATGGAAAATATAAGAAGGAATCATATTTGCAGAATACAAATAAAAAAAGGAATTTCAGGAACAAGGGAGTTGCTGGAATTTTTTAAAAAAGGTCATTCTATTGCCTTGATGATTGATCAAAGAGTCAGTGAAGGTACTAAAGTTAAATTATTTAATAATAATGCATATACTACAACAATACCTGCTCAGCTTGTAAAAAAATATCTTTGTGATGTGGTTCCAATATATATTCATAGATTAAATGGTGTTTATTTTAAAATGAAAATTTATGAACCAATCCAATTTAGTAAAGATTTGCCACTAGAAAATATAACACAAGAATTAAATTATAAACTTGAGAAAATGATATTAGAGAATCCGGATCAATGGATATGGTCACATAATAGATGGAAATAACTCATTTTTTTTTGATAAGTTGATCTTTTTTAATCGAAGCTTCAATGTGGGAATAGTAGGCTTCTTGTAAGTCAACATTCCAATAGGTAAGTTTTTCTAAACTAATTTCCTTACCTGAAACAGAGCAAACCACATGATCTCCATTCTCAATAATTTCAAAATTATTTGGATGATATTTTAATTTTGCTAATTTTTTAAACATTTATAGTTTATAAAGTATTACATGAATATAGGAATAATTGGAAGTGGTGCTAGAGAACATGCATTATGCTATAAATTAAAACAATCAAGATCTGTAAAAAAAATATATTGTATTCCTGGTAATGCTGGTACATCAGAAATATGTGAAAATTTAGAAGTTGACTTAAATAATTTTGAAGAACTTTATAAAGTTGTTATTTCAAAAAAAATTGATTTATTGGTAATAGGGCCGGAGATACCTTTAGTTAATGGTATTACAGACTTTTTTGAAGAAAAAAAAATAAAAGTTTTTGGACCTAGCAAATCAGCATCTCAGCTGGAAGGATCTAAAGCATTTATGAAAAAAATTTGTAAAGAGTTTTCTATTCCATCTGCAAAATACGAATTTGTAAATAAAATTGAGCAAGTTGAAGATGTTATAAATAAATTTAATTTACCAATAGTCGTAAAGTCAGATGGTCTAGCGGCTGGCAAAGGTGTTAGTATTTGTAAATCTAAAAAGGAAGCAATTAATGATATTAAAAGCATATTAAATGGTAAATTTAAAACTTCAAAAAATGTTATAGTTGAAGAATTTTTAGATGGAGAGGAAGTAAGTTATTTTGTAATAACAGATGGTGAAAATTATATTCCTATAGGCAGTGCCCAAGACCATAAAAGAATTGGTGAAAATGATACTGGTCTCAATACAGGAGGTATGGGTGCTTATTCGCCATCACTATTAATTACCAGTGAAATTGATTCAAAAATAAGAAAAAAAATTATTGAACCAACAATTAAAGCTATGAAGCAAAAAGGATATCCCTATAAAGGAATATTATATGCTGGATTAATAATTAATAATTCTGAACCTAAACTTATTGAGTACAATATACGTTTTGGTGATCCAGAATGCCAAGTATTAATGATGAGATTAAAAAGTGATTTATTAAAAATAATTCAGTCAACTTTAAATAAAACATTGGATAAAATTAATATCAAGTGGATTAAAGAATATTGTATAACTGTTGTAGCTGCTAGCAAAGGTTATCCTGAAAAATTTGAAAAATATAAAGAGATAAAAAAAATTGGAGATATAAAGCAAGATTCTAGCCAGCAAATATTTCAAGCTTCTACGATCAAAGATAAACAGGGTAGAGTTTATTCTAACGGTGGTCGAGTATTAAGTGCCACAGTGATCAATTCATCCTTGGAAGACGCAAGAAATAGAGCTTTAAAAATGTTAGATAATCTTGAATGGGAAAATAAGTACTACAGAAGAGATATTGGATACAAGGTTATTAAAAAATGAGAATTATATCTGGTTCATATAAAGGAAAAAAATTATTTCAACCCACTGACAGTAAAACAAGGCCTCTTAAAGACTTAACGAAAGAGTCAATATTTAATTTATTAATACACTCTAAATTTAAAAAATTTGATTTAGAAAAATCAATTGTATTAGATTTATTTTCTGGAAGTGGGTCATTTGGGCTGGAATGTCTTTCAAGAAAAGTTAAACATGTAACATTTGTTGAAAATTATAAGCCTGCAATTAGAACTTTTTATAAAAATATACAATATTTAAATAATATAAAAAATTATGATTTAATTGAAAAAGATATATTTGATATAAAAATTAAAAAACATCTCAATAAAAATTTTGATTTAATTTTTGCTGACCCACCATATAAGGAAAAAAGAATATCTAGTTTATTTTCTATAATTGAAAAAAATAATTTTTTAAATAAAAATGGTTTACTTATTCTTCATAGAAACAAAAAAACAAATGACCCATTAAATGATAAATTTCATATTATTAATACTAGATTTTATGGAATATCAAAAATAATATTTTATAAATTAAAATAGCTTTTTTGTTTCATTTTTTATTAGTTCTACTGACGGTTGGTCATAAGGATTTACATTCAAAGCTTTTCCTAACAAAATAGTTTCCAATATAAAGAAACAAAAAAGAGATCCTATTACTTTTTCTGATCTTTGGTTGATGGTGAAATTTCTAAATGGAATTTTTTTTCTTAAAAACACATTCCTAGTTGCATTTTTTTGAGCATTTATAATTTCGTTAATGTTCTTTTTATGAAATTTTTTTTGATTTAATAATAAATTTTTATTATCTAATTTAGCTGACCCCTTTTCATTTACAGAAAAAAAGGTATAAAAGTTTTGTTTTGGGCCATCTAAAAAATATTGCATTAAACTATGATTATCTTTTGGCATTGTAGATATTATTGGAAGAATACCTCTAGATTTTTTTCCTAGGCTTTCTGCTACCAATTGTTGGTACCATTTAAAAAAGCTATCTGATTTCTCATCATAATTTAAAATGATTGAGTTTTGTTTTTTTTTATTTAATTCTATTAAGTTGCTTACATTCAGGATTAATTTTTTTTTAAAAGAATTATTTTTTATTAAATTATTAAATTGTTTAAATTTTTTTTCTTCAAAACCCATCAATACAGCTGGAACCATTCCAACTTCAGAAAGAACTGAATATCTGCCACCAATAAAATTATTATGTTCAATTATCTCACATTTGAGTTTATTTGCTAAATTGAATAGATAATTATTTTTCTTTTCAGTAATAATGATCTTTTTATCTGTTTTTTTTATATACAAATTAACATTTGCGATTGTCTCAAGAGTGTTACCAGATTTTGAAATAATTATATTTGTCGTTTTTTTTTTTTCTATATTCTTAAGTGTATTTTGAAGATTATTTATAAAATAAAATTTTTTTTTACATTTTAAAAAATTATAAATTGCTTCCGCACCCAATATAGATCCACCCATACCAATTATTTTAAATATTTTTTCTCTTTTAAATTTTTTTAATCTATTTTCGATAAAACTATAATTATAATTTGGCGTAAGTGATTTTAATAATTGATCACTAGTAGATCTATTAATTAAATTATCTAAAATTTTTATTATTTTTTTATTTTTTTTTTTTGAGGAAAAATTTTCAAATTTAATTATTTTATTAAACATCAATTTTTATTTAATTCTTCTAAAATTAAACTTTCTACTTCGCTTATTTCACCTGAATCACTATTGGATTGATTTTTTCCAAGTATATTTTTTATTTCATCTGAATTATTTTCATCAGGTATATTTTCTTCCTCAGTAGGAGTAGGCAGATCACCAAAACTAGGCGGCAAACTTAATGGATTTTTCTTTTTAATTAAAAATTCATCTCCACTTACACTTCTTCTTTTTCCTTCCAAAGCATCTTTAATTCCAGATCCACAGGAACTTAGTATAAACATACTAAGAATTAACAATATTAATATAGATTTATTTTTCATTTTTTTTATTAAAAATAAATAACTCTGTAATTATAAGACATATAATGCCTATAGAAATAAAAATATCCGCAACATTAAATATAAACCAATGAAAACCATTATAATTTAAGTCAATAAAATCAGGTACAGCAGAATAATAAATTCGATCAAACAAATTACCTAATGATCCACCTAATATAATTAATAGAAAGTAAATTCTGTAATCGTTAGCCTTAATAATCATGTAGATTATCAATAAATTAATAAATATTATTATAAGAGTGACTAAATGATAAAATATACTTCCTTCGAAAGAAAATAAACCAAATCCAATCCCTGAATTCCAAACTAAAATGAAATTTAAAAATGGATTAACATATATGTCTATACTTCCATTAACTTCAACATAGTTTAATATATAAACTTTAGTAAATCTATCTAAAAGAAAAGTAAAAAAAATTATTGAAATATAAAATATATTTTTTTTTGAAAGTAAATTGCTCATTTTTTAAATGTTATGTCTATCACATTTTTCTTTTTTAATTTTCCAACAAACATTACATTTTTCACCTTCTGCTTTAAATGTTTCTACAATAATTTCATTACTTATACTATCATCATTAATTAATTCTGCACCTGAAGTAATACACAATTCTGCAAAATCAAATTCTTTTGCAAGTTTGTATAAATCTTTTTTAAGTTTAATCTTAATTGTTGCTTCTAAGCTTGAACCTATTATTTTTTCAGCTCTTTTATTTTCAATACTTATGTTTGAATGGTCTCTGATCATAATTAGATTTAACCATTTTTGATTTAAATTTTCATTTGACCAATTTTTAGGAATATTAACAAATTTTTTCAAATGAATACTGCTTTCTTCATCTTTATTAATTAATTTAAAAATTTCTTCAGTGGTAAAAGATAATATGGGTGCAAACCAACTTAATAAACATTCAAGTATTATGTTTAAAACTTTAATACAATCTTTTCTTTTTTGAGATTCTATCGGATCACAATAAAGCGTATCCTTTCGAATATCAAAATAAAAAGCTGAAAGATCTACAGTACAGAAATTTAAAAGCTCTTTATAAAGATTATGAAAAGTATACGATTTAAAATTTTTTTGAAATGCCAAACTTAATAAATAAACTTTATGAAGCATATACTGCTCTAATTCTGGAAGTTTATTTAGTTCTACTTTTTTAAAATCAGTTTCAGAAAAGTTATCATTTAAGTTTCCAAGCAAATATCTAAAAGTATTTCTAATTTTTCTATAAGATTCTGCATGCTGTTCTAGTATTGAATAATCAATTCTAAGATCTTCCGCATAATTCGATGCGGTAACCCAGATTCTCAGAATATCAGCACCATATTTTTTTAAAATATCTTCAGGAAAAATTGCATTACCTAGGGACTTTGACATTTTATGTCCTTTACCATCAACTACAAATCCGTGGGAGAGAATTGATTCAAAAGGTGCTCTTCCACGAGTTCCACATGATTCTAATAATGATGAATGAAACCATCCTCTATGTTGATCTGATCCCTCTAGATACATTGAAGCTGGCCATTTTAAATCTTTTCTTTTTTCTAATACAAACGAGTGTGTTGAGCCACTATCAAACCATACTTCAACAATATCTTTTAATTTTATAAAATCTTTTGCATTATATTTTTTTCCTAAAAATCTTTGTGGATCGTCAGAAAACCAGCAATCTGAACCCTCTTTTTCATAGATTTTTGCAATATTCTCAAATACTTCTTCGTCAATTAAAACTTTGTTTGTTTGTTTTGAGACAAATATTGGTAAGGGCACTCCCCAGACTCTTTGTCTTGAAACACACCAGTCTGGCCTTGTTTCAATCATTGATTTAATTCTCTCTTTACCCTTGTTGGGAAAAAATGAAGTCTCATCAATTGCTTTAAGAGCTTTTTTTCTCAAACCATGACTTTCCATTGAAATAAACCATTGTTGAGTAGCTCTATGAACCAAAGGTGCTTTTGACCTCCAAGAATGTGGATAGGAATGATTTAATTTACCATTTGCTAAAAGTTTTTTTTGGTCTTTGAGTTTTTCTATAACTATAGGATTGGCTTTAAAAATATGAGTACCTTCAAATATCGGTATGTGTTTTGTATATTTGCCATCATCGTCTACGGTTTCTAATGCTTTAATTCCATTATTTAAACATAAGTTAAAATCATCTGGTCCATGACTTGGGGCACAATGAACAAATCCAGTACCCTGTTCAATTGTAACAAATTTGGCTTCTAACAGTGGAACATCATATTTATAGCCCATCTTATAAAAAGGATGATGGCAAATGGTCCCTGAAAAATTTTTTCCTTCAATCTCATTTAAAATCTTAAATTTTTCAATTTTACAGTCTTTTATTACTGAATCTAATAAATCTTTAGCAATTACAATTTTTCTATTTTTAAATTCATTTTCATCCTGAATCAGTACTTGTACATACTTTAACTTGCTATTATAGGCTAAAGCTTTATTTGCTGGAATTGTCCAAGGTGTTGTGGTCCAAATGATTATTTCTGACTCAATTAATTCTTTAATTTTAGATTTTTTAATAACAAATGACGCATAAATTGTATCAGATATGTGATCCATATATTCTACTTCTGCGTCAGACAGTGCTGTTTTTTCTACAGTTGACCAAAGAACTGGTTTATAACCTTTGTAAAGACTTCCTTCTTTTAAAAATTTTCCAAGTTCTCTTACAATTTGTCCCTCTGCATCAAAACTCATTGTTGAATAATAATTTTCCCAATCTCCAATAACACCTAGCCTTTTAAATTGTTCTTTGTGAATCTTAATCCATTTATCAGCAAAATCTCTACACTCTTTTCTAAATTCCGTAATTGGAACTTCATTTTTATTTTTTTTATTTTTTTTATATTGTTCTTCAATTTTCCATTCAATAGGCAAACCATGGCAATCCCACCCAGGTACATAAACAGAGTCCTTTCCATTCATTTGATGAAATTTTGTTATGATGTCTTTAAGTATTTTGTTTAGAGCAGTACCCATATGAATGTTTCCATTTGCATATGGAGGTCCATCATGGAGAACAAATTTTTCTTTACCTTTTGCAGATTTTCTTAATTTTTCATATAATTTTATTTTATCCCAATATTCAACAAACCCTGGTTCTTTTGAAGGCAAGTTTGCTTTCATAGAGAATAAAGTCTTTGGAAGATTAATGCTTTCTTTACTCATTTTTATTTATAATTTTTTTGCAAATTTAACATCATTTTTTATTTGTTTTTTTAATTGATCAACGCTATTAAACTTTTTTTCTGTCCTAATATATTTTATAAATTCAATAATTAGCTTCTTATTATAAAGATTTTTAGAGAAATTAAATATATTTACCTCTAAAAGAATTCTTTTTTGATTAAAAGTTGGTCTATATCCTAAATTTGCTATTCCTTTTAAATATTTCTTGTGCTTTGGCAAATAAACTTTAACTGCATAAACTCCTGGTTTTGCAATAACGTAATTTCCTAAGTCTATATTGCAAGTAGGAAATCCAATTTTTTTTCCCATTTGTCTTCCTTGCTCTACCGTGCCTTCCACACACCAGTTACGCCCTAAATATTTATTAACTAAATTCAATTTACCTTGTGATAACAATTTTCTAATTAGTGAAGATGAAATTACTTTTTTATTTTTTATCAAAGGCTTAGGTTTTACTACTTTATAATTAAATTTTTTTTCTAATTTCTTTAAAAGCAAAACACTGCCTTCTCTTTTATTTCCAAATCTAAAATTATTACTTACAAATATATATTTTGGCTTAATATATTTAAATAAGATATCTTTAATAAAATTATGAGCTTTAATCTTAGAGAATTTAATATCAAACTTTTTATTTATAACAAAATCAACATTAAATTTTTTTAGCAAAATTAATTTTTGATTAAAATTAGATAATCTATAATTGCTAATTTTTTTATTAAAAAACATCTTTGGTATTGGATCAAATGTAACAACACCAAGTTTAATTTTTTTTTTATATTTTCTAGCAGACCCGAATAGTTTTTGGTGCCCAATGTGCAATCCATCAAAATTCCCAATAAAAATTATAGAATTTTTATGAGATTTGTTAATTTTAAAATTTTTATAAACTTTAATTTTTTTTACCATTTTAATTTAGACTGTATAAAATTTGTTGTTACATTATATTTCTTTAGTAAGCTTTGCACATCTCCGCTTATTTCATTTTTATGAATCCCACCTGAAATAAACAATGAACTATAATTTTGAATATTGGCCCCCTTTATATCGGTGTTTAAATTGTCTCCTATGCATAAAATTTTTTTATTTTTTGTATTTGTAGATTGATTATAAACTAGAGAGTAAGGTTTTCCAAAATAATCAACTTTACCTCCAACATTTTCAAAAATTCTAGCAATAGATCCAGCGCAGTATTCTCTTTTTTCTCCTCTATCTACAACTAAATCTGGATTTGTACAAATCATTCTAATATTTGTTTTAGACTCAAATAGCTTTTTATAAAAATCTAAATTTTCTGTCTGTTCATCAAATAGACCTGTACATAACAAGAAATCTGAATTTTCAATTTTATTAACTTTATTTTTTTCAAATAATTTAAATAAATCAAAATCTCTAGGAGGCCCAATATGATAAAATTTATAGTTTTTCCATTTAGAATTTAAATGATTTAATGATGCTTCTCCAGACGTAAATACATTTTGACATTTTTTTTCATCCAAACCCATTTTCATTAAAAAATTTTGTACTTTTGAATTAGGTCTTGGTGCATTAGTTAAAAGTATATAATTTTTTTTGATTTCTTCTAATTTATCTAAAACATCAATAGAGTCTTTATATAATTCTACCCCATTGTGGATTACTCCCCATATATCAATAAATAAAAGATCGAATTCAGATACTATGGATCTTAGTCCTTTGTTATCTATATTTAATGTCATCTTGGACATATATCCCAAAAATATCGATTTTTCTTGGGTTTTTTAGGTTTATATAATTAAAACTGATATCTTGAAAATCTTGCATTATGCCTCTATATGATCTCAATATTCAAAGGAGTAATATATGAAGTTTAAACCTTTGCACGACAGAGTGCTTATAGAAGTTTTAGACAGCAGTGAAAAGACTGCTGGTGGAATAATAATACCAGACACCGCACAAGAAAAACCTCAAGAAGGCAAAGTTGTTGCTGTTGGGGGTGGATCTAAGACTGAAGACGGAAAAATTATACCAATGGACGTAAAAGTTGGAGATAAAGTTCTATTTGGAAAATGGTCAGGTACTGAAGTAAAAATAGATGGTAAGGAATACAGCATAATGAAGGAATCTGACATTATGGGTATATCAAGTAAATAATAAATATTAAGGAGAAATTATAATGCCAAAAATAGTAAAATTTGACTCAGATGCGAGAGCGGCAATGCTTAGAGGTGTTGACACTTTAGCTAATACTGTCAAAACAACACTAGGGCCTAAAGGCAGGAACGTTGTAATTGACAAGTCGTATGGTGCTCCTAGAACAACCAAAGATGGTGTCACTGTTGCTAAGGAAATTGATTTAGAAGACAAGTTTGAAAATATGGGCGCTCAGATGGTTAAAGAGGTCGCTAGTAAAACAAATGATGAGGCCGGTGATGGGACAACCACTGCAACTATCTTAGCACAATCAATAGTAAAAGAAGGTTGTAAATATGTAACTGCTGGGATGAATCCAATGGATGTAAAAAGAGGTATTGATGCAGCAGTTGAACATGTAAAAGAAAAATTAATTTCTTCTGCAAAAAAAGT
>CEUZ01196713.1_pt1 | contig 20716 bp, 21 predicted proteins | sample 361511 | NCBI WGS metagenome assembly CEUZ01 (sample SAMEA2622822, study PRJEB7988) | marine metagenome | biome: marine biome (ENVO:00000447); feature: surface water layer (ENVO:00002042); material: "saline water (ENVO:00002010), including plankton (ENVO:xxxxxxxx)" | depth 5 m
CCAACATTTCCAAGTTGTCTCCAATAATCATAATCATTAGATTGACCTCTAATATATAAAAGACCATTGATAGATGAACTTCCTCCCAGAACTTTTCCTCTTGGATAATTCATTGCCCTTCCATCAAGTCCTGGATCATTTTCAATTTTAAAACACCAATCAACTTTAGGGTTATGCATTGTTTTGAAGTATCCAATTGGAATATGAATCCAAGGGTAATTATCCCTTCCTCCTGCCTCTAACAGCAGAACTTTATTGGAATTATTTTCTGATAAACGATTTGCCAATACACATCCAGCTGATCCAGCACCAATTATTATATAGTCAAATTCGCTCATTATAATTTATAACTTAGTATTGAATAGATTAATTGTTTTTTTGTGTATATATTTTTATTTATTGTCGGTGGAATTTTTGCCCTAGGTTTAGGCGCAGATATAATTGTAAGAAATTCTATTAATCTAGCAAATATTTACAAAGTAAGTGGTTACTTTATCGGATTTACTGTTGTTGCATTAGGCACGAGCCTTCCAGAACTTGCTGCAACAATACAAGCTCTAAATGTTGTTGAAAGTTCAGAAATTGCTTTAGGCAATATTATTGGGTCAAACATTGCAAATATACTTTTAATTTTAGGTTTTGTTTCTGTAATCAATCCAATAATTTTTTCGGATAAAAAAGGACAGAAAAACCAAACGTTAATGGTTTTAATTTTAACAATAATAGCAACTTCAATTTTTTATTTTTTATATAATAACTCCAATACAGACAGTATGTTTTTTGGAATATTACTAATCATTATATTTTTATTATTTTTGTTTGTTCAATATAGAAATGAAATTTTAGATGAAACAATCATTTCTTCAAATAATAATAGTTCACATATATGGTCTTATATATTTATAATTATAGGTCTAGCCTTACTTTATTATGGTTCTAAATATTTTATTATTGGGTCTAAACAAATTGCTATATATTTTAATATATCAGAATCAATTATTGGTTTAACATTAGTTGCTTTTGGCACTTCTCTTCCTGAATTAGCAACCGGTGTTGTTGCTGCACTTAGAAAAGAATCTAACTTGGCGGTAGGAACAATTTTAGGTTCAAATATATATAATATTGTTGGTATTTTTGCTCTTATTATTTTTATACAACCTTTATCTATTACTTATAGTTCAACAATTTTGTTAAATAATATTATAATAATGACAGTAATAACTTTTCTTTTTGTATATAAGGTTAGATTTGGTTTAAAATTAATAAATATATTACCATTTCATCTTGGCAGAAAAAGCGGATTTTTATTTTTAATATTATATTTAATTTATATATTTTATAATTATAAAATAATTAATTAATATCTATTTTATAATAACTTTTTCTCTTCCAAAACTTTTCTTGCTACCTTAAAACATTCTAATGATTGTGGAACACCACAATATATTGCTATAACATGAATAATAGATCGTATTTCTTCTTTTGTTACTCCATTGGTTAAAGCACCACGGCAATGTATTTCCCACTCATTCATTTTTCCTAAAGCTCCAATCATTGAAAGATTCATCATGGAACGCGTTTTTGGATCAATAGTTTCATCTCCCCATCCAAATCCCCAGCACCATGCTGTCATTGCTTCTTGAAAAGGGCGCGTAAAATCATCTGCTTTAGCAAGGTTTTTTTCTACGTATTCAGCACCTAATGTAGCCTTTCTTTTTTCTAATCCCTTTTCAAATAATTTATCATCCATAAATTCTCCTATGTTGTTAATTTTTTTTCCTTAATATCTAAAAAAGGAAAATGCGAATCTTTAAAACTATAGTTTTTTGATAATTTTAAATCATCAATTTGATTGAGAAGACCAGCATAAATATAATTTCCATCATATTTTTCGACATATAGATATACTGGAGCTTTACAAATTTTGCAGTAATATCTACTTAAATTTTTACCGCTTCCTCCTTGATGTGTAAAACTATCCAATTTACTTTTATCAATTTTCAAATTTTCTAATTTAAATTCTATAACAGAAATAAATGCACCTCCTGTAGCTTTTCTACAATCAATGCAATGGCAATTTAATGTTATTGCATCTTCATCTAAATTAACTGAAAATTCTACTGCATTACAAATACAATTTCCTTTTTTAACTTTCATATTTTCATATTATATATAAACCAAAAGGTTACAAGGAAGTTATGTAAAAAAACTAAATGTTAAAAAATAATAAAAAAACTAATTAATTACTTGGCTTAAATAAAAACCTATAATCATTGATGCAACAAATAAAAGTCCTAAAGGATTGAGTAGTGCAATCGATGATATTGCGGGCCCTGGACAAAAACCAACTGCACCCCAACCAATTCCAAATAAAAACGACCCTATTATTAATGGTGAATCAATATTTCTTTTATTTGGTAAATCAATATGAGAAACTAAAACTATATTTTCTTTATTTCTTAATATATATAATAAAGGGGCAGTAACTAATATAGCGCCTCCCATTACAAAAGCTAATGAAGGATCCCAAGAACCAAACAAATCTAGAAAACTAATAACTTTAGCAGGATTAGTCATATTAGATATAGTTAAGCCTAGGCCAAAAATTATTCCACTTATAAAAACTAAAATTTTTTGAATCATAAATTAAATTCCATTATTCTTAAAAAAAATACTGTTAGTATTCCTGCAAGCATAAATATGATAGTAGCAATAATTGAACGAGTTGAAAAACGACTTATACCACATACTCCGTGACCACTAGTGCAACCACTTCCTATTTTTGTACCAAAACCTACCAACAATCCTCCAATAATGATTAATGGAATTGATGAAGTTACTTTAAAAGGAATAGGATTTTTTGAAAAAAACATAAATAATAAAGGTCCTGTAATTAATCCTGCTATAAATAAACAATTAATTGTTCGATTTAATGATTTGGTCAGTAAATTATTAACAATTCCACTTACACCAGCCAAACGACCAGTAGAAATAAAAAAAATAATAATTGCTAAGCCAATTAAAATTCCACCAATAAATGAGCTTATTGGAGTAAAATTTATTAAATCTAATTGAATCATTTATCCAACATTATAGCATGAATTTTAATTATATTATGATAAACTTTTTTCAAAATATGATTAAATATTTAACAATATTTTTCAAAGGATAAAATGAATTTATTTGGCTCAAAAAATAGAAATAGAAAAATTGGACCTAAATTTGGTGATAAAAATACAAAAGGTTTAAACAATCAAATTAAACCAAAACTATATGAAGATAAAGTTAATTTTGATCGTATGAGAATGTATCGATTAAATAGAGTAAGAGATCAATTAATAAAAAATGATATAGGTGCTTGCATTTTATTTGATCCAATCAATATTCGATATGCAACTGATACTAGAAACATGTCTATATTTTCTTTTCACTTAATGACCCGATATGTTTTTATTCCTGCAAGTGGACCAGTAATATTATTTGAGTATCCAAATTGCGAACATATATACAAAAATAATTGCACCATTAATGAAGTAAGAGAAGTAATAAGTTGGGATCATTTTTCTTGGGGAAACTATGTTTATGACAAAGCTTTGGAATGGTCTGCAATTATTAATGATTTAATGAAAAAGCATAGTTCTGAAAATAATGTTCTTGCTATTGATATTTGTGATCCAGCAGGAATCAGTGCTTTAAATAATAATTACAATTATGAAATAATTAATGCTCAAAAATTTATAGAAATTGCAAGATCTATAAAATCTGAAGATGAAATAATATGTATGAAAGCTTCAGTTGAAACTGCTGATCAAGGTATTATGTTTATGCATAAAAAATTACAAGCTGGAATGACTGAGGAAGAACTATGGTCTATTCTTCATAAAACAAATATTGAAAATGGAGGCGAATGGTTTGAAACAAGATTACTTAATTCTGGACCAAAAACAAATCCATGGTTTCAAGAATGTAGTGGTAGAATTATACAGAAAGGTGACATAGTAGCTTTTGATACTGATATGGTTGGTCCATATGGTTATTGTGCTGATATTTCGAGAACTTTTGCTGAAGGAGGCAAGTTAAGCAATTACCAAAAAAAAATTCATAGTTTAGCTTTTGAAAATGTTCAATATAATGCACAATTAATAAAACCTGGATTAACATTTAAAGAATTTGCTGAGCAAGCCTGGCAGCTTCCTGATAATTGTTTTAATAATCATTATCCTTGCCAAATACATGGTGTTGGAATGAGTGACGAATGGCCCTTTATTGCTTATCCAAATGAAGATTATAGTAATGGAGATTTTAGTGGTATATTTTTAGAGAATATGGTGGTGTGTGTTGAAAGTTATATTGGAGAAGTAGACGCTAATGAAGGAGCAAAATTAGAAGATCAATATCTAGTAACAAAAAATGGGTTGGAAAAATTAAGCACCCTTCCTCTTGATTTAGTATGATTTTCAAAAAAAATTTTTTAAATGAAAAAAATTAAAAATTTTGGTTTATTAGGAACAGGAGTAATAGGGTCGGGTTGGGCAGCCCGAGCCTTACATGCTGGTATAAATGTTGTTGCAGCTGATATTGATCCCAAAATGGAAGATTGGATAAATGAAGCCGTGGAAAACGCACTTCCATCAATCAAGGCTTTGACGGAAGGTATTAATTTACCTTCTAGAGGTAAATTAAGTTTTACAACAGATTCAATTTTAATGGCTCAACAAGTAGATTTTATACAAGAGAATATACCTGAGATAATAGAAGTGAAAAGAGAATCGCTGAAAGTTATTGCTGATGTAACAAGAGAAGATATTATAATTTCTTCTTCAACTTCAGGTTTTATGCCATCAGAGATCCAAAAGGGCATGAAATATCCGGAGAGATTTATTGTTGGCCATCCTTTTAATCCTGTATACTTATGCCCTCTTGTTGAAATAGTTGGTGGAAAAGAAACATCAAAAAATGTTAAAAATATAACTAAAAACTTTTACGAATCAATGGGAATGCATCCACTAATGGTGCGCAAGGAAGTTCCAGGACATATTTCAGATAGATTACAAGAAGCAATGTGGAGAGAAATATTACATGCCCTAAATGATGATATTGCTACAACAGGAGAGTTAGACGAAAGTATAGTTTATGGTCCTGGTTTGCGTTGGGCAATAATGGGCATGAATCAAATCTATATGATAGCTGGCGGCAAAGGTGGAGCTAGACATTTTATCGAACAATTTGGACCAGCTTTAGAATGGCCTTGGTCGCATTTAAAGGCTCCTAAATTGAATGAAGAAATTATTAATCGTTTTGTTGAGGGTGTAGAAAATCAAGCAGATGGTAAATCAATAAGAGAAATGGAGAAAATACGTGATGAATGCTTAGTTGCAATACAGCGTGTATTAGCCAAGCATGATATTGGTGCTGGGAAAGCACTAAACAGATTTAAAGAAAGAATTAACAAATAGATTATTTTTTTTTAGCTATACACAACCATGCTTCAACATCTTTGTTAACAATATAGGACGACTTGTAAAATTCTAAAATTTCCCAAAAATTATTCTTATTTAGTTTTTTTATTTTTTCATCAAATTTATATTCAGCATATATTCCTTCATTAATAGTAAAACATATCAAACCTTTTTGTTTTGTAATACGAATAAACTCATCAAGAGTTTTTGCTTTTACATGTCCGTATGTAAAAGTACCAACACAAGTAATTGCATCAAAATGATTATCTTGATATTTTAAATTTTCATTTAAATCGATGATTTCCAAATGTTGATAAATTTCTTTATTAACTAAATCTAACATATTTTGAGAAAAATCTACTCCTACGATATTTGTATATCCTAGTTTTTTTAATTCTTTTCCTACTAAACCAGATCCACAACCAGCATCTAAGATTTTTATTTTTTTATCAGTTGAGTATTGATTTAGTAAATTTGCAGCATGAAGAGGGGCTGTATAATCCCATTCTACCATATCTTTGTTATACTGATTTTTTTCAGCCCATTTTTTATAATATTTTAAAACTTCTTTTTTTGAAGTTAGTTTATAAATAGGCACTTTCTTTGCTGTATTTTTATTATCCATACTCAGAGTTTAAGCATTAAAGAAAACTATTTTCACTTCAACAAAAAATGATTAAACTAATACTGAATTAAGAATTTTTATGAGTAAAGATTTAATAACTAGATTAAATGAAGGTCCGATTCTATGCGCTGAAGGATATTTATTTGCAATGGAAAGAAGGGGATACCTTTCAGCAGGAGCTTTTGTTCCAGAAGTAGTTCTTGAGCATCCTGAAGTTTTAATACAATTGCATAGAGAATTTATTCGATCAGGTTCAGATATAGTTCAAGCTTTTACTTATTATGGTCATCGTGAAAAAATGCGCTTAATTGGAAAAGAAGAACTTTTAGAACCACTTCAAAAAAATGCTTTAAAAATTGCTCATGATACAGCAAAAGAATTTTCAGATCTTGATCTTATGGTTTGTGGAGATGTTGCTAATACCAATATTTATGATCCAGATGATAAGCAAAGCCATATTGAATGTCAAAAAATGTATGAAGAACAAGTGCGATGGGCAAAAGAATCAGGAGTGGATTTTATTATAGCAGAAACAATAAATTTTGTAGGAGAAATGAAGATTGCTTTAAAAGCAATTAAAGATGAAAATCTTATTGCAATAACAAATTTTGCTATTCCTAAGGGAGATTTAACTAGAGATGGCGAAACACCAGAAGATGCATGCAAAATGATGGAAGATCAAGGAGCTGATGTTGTGGGGTTAAATTGTTATAGAGGACCAAAAATGACAATGAAATTATTACCCAAAATTAGAGAAAAAGTTTCATGTCACGTGGCAGCATTGCCCGTTCCATACAGAACATCAGAAGAATATCCTGGTTTTTTAAATCAACCAAAAAAAATTGTTGATAGTGAGTGTGCATGTATTCCTGGAGACAATGTTTTTCCAGTAGCTCTAGATCATTTATATTGTAATAGATTTGAAATGGCAGAATTTGCTAAAGAATGTAAAGAAAAAAATATTAATTTCATTGGTATTTGTTGTGGAGCTGAGCCACATCATGTAAGAGAAATGTCAGTAGCTTTAGGAAGAAAGCCAATTTCTTATAAGTACTATCCTGATATAAGTAGACATTGGTTACATGGTGAAGATGAATCATTTTTAAAAATTAATACTGATTTAAGTAAAGATTATTAAAAAATATGGAAAGCAACGCTAAAGTTGTTATAATTGGCGGAGGTGTCGTTGGTTGTTCAATATTATTCCATCTTGCTAAGTTTGGATTAAAGGATTGTATTCTTATTGAAAGAAATGAATTAACCTCCGGTTCATCATGGCATGCAGCAGGAAATGTTCATGTTATTTCATCTGATCCAAACATTTCAAGGCTGATGGCATATACAATAAATTTGTATAGAGAAATTGAAGAAACATCGGGACATTCAGTTGGAATGAAACAAAACGGAGGCTTTTATTTAGCTTCGAATGAAGCTTGGTATGATTATTTGAAAAGAGAAAGATCAAAAGCACGTTATATGGGACTTGATCAAGAATTTATTTCATTAGAAGATGTTGCAAAAAAAAATCCCTTAATTGATCCAAAGCATTATATTGCAGCTTTGTGGGATCCTATTGATGCTGAAGTTGATCCTACTGGAGTAACTTATGCATATGCAAAATCAGCAAAGATTCATGGTGCAAAATATTATACTCATACTCCTGTTATAGAAACTAACCAACGTGTTGATGGTACTTGGGATGTGATTACAGAAAAAGGAAATATTCATACTGAAATAATTATTAATGCTGCAGGCTTATGGGCAAGAGAGGTAGGTAAATTAGCTGGAATAAATTTACCAATACAACCAATGGAACATCATTATCTTATCACCGAATCAATTCCAGAAATCGAAGCTCTAGGGGAAGGGAAGCGACTTCCTGTTGGTACAGACTTTGATGGAAATATCTATTTTCGCCAAGAAGGAAAAGGTATGTTACTTGGTACTTACGAAGCAAAATCTACTCCTTGGCAAGTACAAGGTACTCCACTAAATTTTGGTCATGAACTTTTAGATCCAAAATTAGAGAACATACAAGATAGATTGGCCATAGGTTTTAAACGTATTCCAGCTTTAGAAAAAGCAGGTATAAAAAATATTGTAAATGGACCGTTTACATTTGGGCCGGATGGAAATCCTTTAATTGGACCAGTGCCAGGGAAAAAGAATTATTGGACAGCTGTTGCAGTTATGGCCGGTTTTTGTCAAGCTGGGGGGGTTGGAAAATCTATAGCAGAATGGATAATAGAAGGAGAACCTTCAATTGATGTTTGGGCAATGGATGTAGCACGTTTTGGAAATTATGCGTCCCCTGAGTATGGAACTATTAAATCATCAGAAAATTATGAACGTAGATTTATTATGACTTTTCCTAATGAAACACTTCCAAAAGGAAGGAAACAAAAAACAACTTCTCTCTATGATCGATTTATTGAAAGAGGAGCAGTAATGGGCGATACTTTTGGTTTAGAACATGTTTTGTGGTTTGCAAAAAATAAGCAAGATGCATTTGAAGAACCAACCTTTAAACGATCTCGTGCGCACAAATACGTTGCAGCTGAAGTTAATGCAGTTCGAAATGATGTAGGATGTTCAGAAATTGCAAATTTTGCAAAACATATCATTTATGGAAAAGAAGCAAGAAAATTTCTTAATTATGTTCTAGCAGGCAATATTCCGCAAGCAGGAAGAATTTCTTTGTCTCCTTTATTGTCTTTTAAAGGTAAGTTATTAGGAGATTTAACAGTAGCTTGTTTAGAAGAAGAGAAATTCATACTTTTTGGTTCTGGCGCTTTACAAGATTCGCACCGTAGATGGTTTGAAACTTTATTATTTGATAAGGATATTGAATATAAAAATTCTTCAGATGAATTACATGGAATTGCAATCTCTGGTCCAAAATCTCGAGAATTGTTATCTAAGATATGTAGAGATGATGTTTCTCATAATTCATTACGATTTAGAGATATTAAAGAAACATTTGTAGCAGGTGTTCCAGCTATATTAGCAAGATTATCATTTACTGGAGAACTTGGTTTTGAAATATATACGGCTCCTCAATTCCAATTAAAGTTATTTGAAGAAATTGAAAACAAAGGAAAAGATCTAAATTTAAAACTATATGGCGCAAGGGCCTTAATGTCATTAAGATTAGAAAAAAACTGGGGGGCTTGGGGGTTAGATTATAGACCTGATTTTACGGCTCTAGAATCTGGCCTAGATCAATTTATTAATTGGAATAAAGACTTTATTGGTAAAAAAGCTTCTCTTGATCAAAAAGATAGAGGAATAACAAAAAAATTAACAGCTTTGATAGTAGAGACTAATGATATTGATGTCATTCACGATGAGGCCATTTTTCATAACAATGAATGTATAGGTTATGTCACTTCTGGAGGTTATGCACATTACGTTAACAAAAGCATTGCATTAGGATATCTTCCAATTGAAATAATAAACAAAGATACAAAATTAGACATAGAAATAAATGGAAATTTTTATCAAGCAAACATTATTGAAGAACCACTATACGATCCTAAAGGAGAAAAAATTCGAGGTTAATATTAATTAGAAATTTACTAATCTTCACAAGAGGTATATATTATTTAATATGATAGATAAAAGAAATTTTTATATTGATGGTAAATGGGTAGCTCCTGCAAAACAAAATGATTTTGAAGTAATTAACCCATCAAACGAAAAAGCTTATGCAATTATTTCTCTTGGAGATAATGCTGATACAGATTCTGCAGTATTAGCAGCAAAAAAAGCCTTTCCTAGTTGGAGTCAAATTTCTAAAGATGAAAAACTTTCACTGCTTGAAAAATTATATGAAATTTATAAATCACGCTGGGATGAAATGTCTGAAACTATATCAATGGAAAATGGCTCCCCTATTGATTGGGCAACAAATGAACAAAGTAGTTCAGGAGCAGTGCATATCAAAGAATTCATAAACACATTAAAAAATTTCAATTTTGAATCAAACTATGATGCAAGCTCTGACAATTATATTTCATATGAGCCAATTGGTGTTTGTGCTTTAATTACACCATGGAATTGGCCTATTAATCAAATTGCATTAAAAGTTATACCGGCATTTGCAGCTGGCTGTACAATGGTTTTAAAACCTTCAGAAATAGCGCCATTATCAGGAATGTTGTTTGCGGAAATGATACATGACGCAGGATTTCCTCCAGGAGTATTTAACTTAGTTAATGGAGATGGAGCTGGTGTAGGTACCCAATTATCAGGTCATGTCGATGTTGATATGGTATCTTTTACTGGCTCAACTAGAGCAGGAAGACTTATTACAAAAAATTCTGCTGATACGATTAAAAGAGTATGCTTAGAATTAGGAGGTAAAGGTGGCAATATAATATTTGCAGACTCTGATTCGGATGCAGTTAAAAGAGGTGTAAGACATGTTATGGGTAATGCTGGACAATCATGCAATCATCCAACAAGAATGTTTGTAGAGAAATCTATTTACGAAAGAGCGATTAAAGAAGCTGCAGAAGAAGCAAATAATACAAAAGTTGACTTAGCTTCTAAAAAAGGAGATCACATAGGTCCAGTGGTATCAAAAACCCAATTTGATAAAATTCAAGATTTAATTAAAAGCGGTATTTCAGAAGGTGCAACATTAGTAGCTGGAGGACCTGATCGTCCTGAAGGATTGGATGAAGGGTACTTTGTTCGACCTACAATCTTTTCTAATGTTTCTTCTGAGATGAGAATTGCTAAAGAAGAAATTTTTGGCCCTGTTTTATCCATATTTCCATTTGAAACTGAAGAAGAGGCTATTAACATTACTAATGATACCTCTTATGGATTAACTAATTATGTTCAAACCCAAGATAAAGAGAAAGCAAGGCGCGTTGCAAAACAATTACGATCAGGAGGAGTTGAAATTAACGGAAAAAGTACCGATGATGGAACTCCATTTGGTGGTTATAAACAATCAGGAAATGGTCGCGAAGGAGGCACTTGGGGCTTAGAAGAATTTCTAGAAGTTAAGACTATAGGTGGTTGGAAATAATAACTATAGTTTATATTATTTAGACTATATTAGTTGCCACCCATTTATTAAAATGATGTGTAGGATTATCCATAACTGGAGAAAAATTGCCACCATTATAAATTGGTGAATTTCTCCCTTCTTGCATTCCTTCTATAATATTTAAATCTTCTGATTGAATGCTGTGCCATTGCTTGTAATTTTCAAATCGAAGATTCTTATATTTTTCTGATGTTGCTGCTTCTTCTCCAACATAATAAATTTCCATATGTTCTTTTGTATAATTATAACTTACTGGCTCTAACCAATAAGCGTAATAATGATCTTTATGAATACCTAGCATTACATTTGGAAATAAAGCTACATATTCAGCGTAATTTAATTTTTCTTTTGACCATCCTGGAAAGCTAGGAAATTCTTTTCCATCATTAAATTGAGGATTGTAAACAACAGTTCCTTGTCCAGCAAATCTATTTGGAAGTCCTTGTATGTGGTAGTGATCATCTATTTTGGAATAAGAATTTAATCCTGGGTGTACCCAAGGTAAATGATAACTTTCACAATAATTTTCTATAGCAAATTTCCAATTGCATTTTGCTTCTAATAAAAAATAACCATAATCACTGGCACGGTGAATTAATTTTTGATCTTCTTTTGTCCAAAATTTTTCCCAACGATCTTCTAACGGCTTTATATATTCATCAAATGCAATTTCATTATTTGAAATATTAATCATGATTAAGTCAAGCCAAACATAACTCCGAACTTCTTTTAAATTACTTTTTATATTATCAAAATTTACATCTTCATTTTTATTCATTCCACCTAAATGGGGAGTTGCTATAAGATTGCCATTAAAATCGTAAGACCATGAGTGATAAGGACATCGTATAACGTTTTTTAAATTGCATGGCTTTTGCATAAGTTTATAGCCTCGATGACTGCATACATTATGAAAAACACGAATATTATTTTCTTTATCTCTTATAAGAATTAGAGGAATTCCCAATAAATCAAAGGGTTTTGCATCTCCAGGATCAGGTAAAGAACTAGCAACCCCAACTACAACCCATTTATCTTCGAAAATTTTCTTTCTTTCTATTTCTATATAATCTCCATTAAGATAACATTCATTTGGTAGACCATGAGCTTTTTCAATAGAATTTGACACTACATCAAGTTTTTCTTTTGATATTATGTCGTAAATATTTTTCATAACTAAACAAAATAACTATTATGCTATGATGATATTTTCATTTATATAAAAGTCAAATAAAACGTGAATAATCAGTATTTGAATGAACTTTTGTTGCCAGTTTCTAATATAGCTGTGCATGCAGGATTATTAATTAACACATATTATAAGTCGCATTTAAAAATTTCTTATAAAGATAACAAATCTCCATTAACTGAAGCCGATATTGCTTCCAATAAACATATTATAGATTCACTTTTTAAGTTGAATTCAGATATACCTACTTTATCAGAAGAAAAATTAGTTGAATGGCGGTTAAGAAAAGATTGGTCAAAATATTGGCTTATTGATCCTTTAGATGGAACAAAAGAATTTATTAATCAAAATGATGAGTTTACTGTAAACATAGCATTAATAGAAAATAATAACCCAGTACTTGGCGTTATTTATGCACCTGCATTATCTTTACTTTATTATGGTAGTATTGGTAACGGAAGTTATAAGTTAAATCCAGTACATGAATTAGAATCTTTAAAACAATCTATTAAAATTAAATGCAATAAAAAAAACAAATTAGATAAAATAAATATTATTGGAAGTAAATCTCATTTCAATCAGGAAGTTGAAACTTGGGCAAAAAAAAATTTTACAAATTTTAATATAACTAAAAAAGGAAGTTCATTAAAATTTTGTGAAATAGCTGAAGGGAAGGCAGATATATATCCGCGTTTTGGACCTACAAGCGAATGGGATATTGCAGCCGGGAGTATAATATTAAGTGAAGCAGGTGGAAGCATTCAAAGCATTGATGGCAAAAAAATTCTTTACAATAACAAAGAAAGTGTTGTTAATCCTTCATTTGTAGCTTACGGCAATATAGATAATTGAAAGATAGTTTATGAAAATATTAGTTTGCGGACTTCCAGGTTCAGGTAAAACTTGGTTAGCTGAAAGATTGCAAAAACATATAAAAAATTGCGCTTGGTATAATGCTGATTTTGTTAGAAAATACGCAAATGATTGGGATTTTGAAATTGAGGGCAGAATTAGACAAGCAAATAGAATGAAAGCCTTTGCCGATTTTGAAAAGTCACAGGGAAGAAATGTTATTTGTGATTTTGTTGCCCCCACAAACCAGGTAAGAGATTCTTTTTCAGCAGACTGCTTGATTTGGTTAGATACAGTCACAGAAGGTAGAGTTGTGTCAGCAAAGTTAAATCAATTAAAAAATATAGAAAACCTTCCATTTGATGCTGATCAATTATCTAGTAGTCAAAAATTTGATGATACAAATAAAATGTTTGAAAAACCAGAAAATCCCGACATTCATATAACTTCTTTTTTAAGTGATGAGGAAATAAAAAAATTAGCGGAGAAAATAAGAAATGTTTGATTGGAAAAAACCAACAGTTGAAATGCTTGGTCGTTGGCAGCCGTGGCATGATGGTCATACAGCTCTTTTCAAAAAAGCATTAGAAAAAACAGGACAGGTTTGTATTATGTATAGAGATGTTGGAGGAGTGCACGCAGGAGTCGAAGGACAAGATGACAATCCTTTTCAATTTGAAGAAGTTAAAAAAAATATTATCGCAGGACTAGCTGTACATGGATATACTGAAGGAAAAGAATACATTGTCGTAAAGGTTCCAAACATTATAGATATCTCGTATGGAAGAGGAGTAGGATATACTTTTACTGAACATGATTTAGGTGAAAAAATTCATAAAATTTCTGCAACTAATATTCGAAAAGATATGCGCTCAAAAGGAGATTTGGAATAATTAATTTATAATAGCTCTATCAATTTGTTTTGTGCCAGGAACATCTTTTTTAATAAATGATTCACGATAGGTAATGTAAATAACTGAAATAAATATAATAATAGCTCCAAACCAAGTCCATAAATCTGGATTTTCAGAAAAAATAAACATACCAATCAAGGATGCCCATATCAATTTGGTAAATTGTAAAGGCATAACAAAAGTAGTATCACTCATTTTTAAAGATTGATTCATGCACCAATGTGATAATAATCCAGCCGCACCCATCACCGCAAATATAAAAAATTGATAATAGGTAATTTGTTCCCAAAAAAATAATGAAATAACAAAAAATACAGGGGTCATGAATACTAGATGATAAAAAATAATTGTTAAATTTGAATCAATACTTGATAGCTGTTTTACAAATATTTGAACAAAAGAGAAACTTAGTGAAGCGATTAACATCAATAGAGTTCCATACTCTATTGGTATATATCCTGGACGAATAATAATTAATATTCCTATTAAACCAATAAATAAAGCAGCTGTTCTGTGAAAACGAATAACTTCATTAAGCATTATAACTGCTAGAATAGTTGTAAAAAGAGGAGTAGTAAAACCCAAAGCAGTTGCTTTTTCAAATTGCATTATACCCAAAGCTGAAAACCAGCAAATCATCGAAATAATATTAATCATACTTCTATAAAATTGTTTTTTAATATTTTTACTTTTAAGACATACGAAGTTATTTCTTAATATAAATGGCGAAATAATTATTAATCCAAGCAAACATCTAAAAAAACAGATCATAAAAGTATTAAGATCATAAGATAGTAATTTTACACATGAACCCATGACTGCGGCAGACAAAGTACTACCTATTGCTAAAAAAACGACTACGATATTTTTTTTTACTATCACTCTTGTGCTGCTATTATTGAAGCTGCAATAGAGGCTAAACGCGAAGCTGAATTATCTGCTCGGCTTGGAACAACAATTGGAACTTTTCCTCCAACTACAAATCCAGCAGCACAAGCACCTAAAAAATATACCATCATTTTAGATAATGAATTACCTGTTTCTAAGTTTGGAACAAGAATAGCATCAGCTTTACCAGCAACTTCATTTTGAATTTTTTTTATTTTTGCTGCTTCAGGTGATATTGCATTATCAAAAGCTAGAGGCCCATGAACATAAGCATCAATATTTTCATTTTTAGCTTTAATCATCATTTCTCTAGCTTCAATAGAACTTGGCATACTCTCAATTGGATCTTCTGTTCCAGACAAAATGGCTACTCTAGGTTTTGTACAACCAATTTTTTTTGCAAAATTAACTACATTTAAAAGAATATGCATTTTTACTTCAATTCTAGGAGCGACATTTAATGCTCCGTCTGTAATAAAAAGAGGTTTCTCACTTCCAGAAGTTGTAATATGCCAAATATGACTAAGTCTTTTGTTTCCAATTAGTCCAAATTCTTTTTTAAGATAAATTTTCATTAATATATCTGTATGTAAATCACCTTTGACTAGAACTTTTATTTTATTATCTTTTGCTAATTGTGCACCACAAATAGCTGCATCAGTATCACTTTGTTTATCGATTATTTGAAAATTTTTAATATTCCAATTTAATAAATCTGCTTCTTTTTGAATTTTATCAATTTTTCCAATAAAAATAGGGTTAATTAAATCAAGCTCAAAAGCTTCTTTAGCAGATTCCATTACAGAGGATAAATGTGCGCAAACTATTCCAACAGGTAATGAGGGAGTTTTTTTTGCTAAGAAAATTAATTTTTCTGGTGCTGGAGCTATTTTATCTATTAGCATATTTTGCCTAATTTGCTTTTATACCAGGCACGCTTTTTTTCCTATGAAATTTAACTTTTTATGAAGAAATATGCTTGGACTTATTAAATTCTCTCATATAGTGAGTGGTGAAATTTGAATTTAGGGAAGATATATGGTTACTGAAAATAAAGAATTACCTAACTCCTTAGAGGAGCATTGGATGCCATTCACTTCTAATAGAGACTATAAAAATAGTCCAAGGTTAATGGTTAAAGCTGAAGGAGTTTATTACACTGATCATCACGGTAATCTATTAATAGATGCAAGTTCAGGATTGTTTTGTAATCCTGCAGGACATTCGCGTCCTGAAATAAAAGAGGCTGTTGCAAATCAGCTTGAAAAATTAGATTATGTTCAGCCATTTCAACAAGGTTTTGAAGGCTCTTTTGAATTAGCTAGAAGAATTTCTAAACATACCCCAGAAAATTTAAACAGAATTTTTTTTACTATTTGTGGTTCATCAGCAGTCGAAACATCTATTAAAACAGCAATAGCTTATTTTAAAGCTAAAGGCGAAGGTCACCGATCTCATATTGTTGGTCGTGAAAGAGGTTATCACGGAATGAATATAGGAGGTATTTCTGTTGGAGGCATGATAGCAAATAGAAAAACGTTTGCTAACATTTTAATGCCCAACGTTCACCATTTAAGACATACACACCTTGAAGAAAATTTATTTATTAAAGGTCAACCTGAACATGGAGCTTATCTTGCAGAAGATTTAGAGAGAATTGCTATGAATATTGGAGGCGAAAATATTGCTGCTTGTATTGTTGAACCTATAGCAGGATCAACAGGAACTCTAGTCCCCCCTTTAGGTTATTTAAATAAACTTCGTGAAATTTGTGATAAGCATGGTATTTTATTGATATTTGATGAAGTTATAACAGGTTGGGGAAGAACAGGATCTCCATTTGCTTCACAATCTTTTGAAGTAACACCAGATATTATTACTATGGCAAAAGGAATTACTAATGGAGTAATGCCGCTTGGAGCAGTAGCTTCAAAGGAAGAAATTTATGATACAATAGTTGATGCTTCTCCTACTGGAGCTATAGAATTTTTTCATGGTTACACCTATTCTGCAATTCCCGCATCAATGGCAGCTGGTTTGGCTATGCAAGATATCATTGAAAAAGAAAATTTATTTCAACGAGCACAAGATATGTCATCATATTTTTTAGAAGGTCTATTTAGCTTAAAAGATCTTGATATCATAACCGATATAAGAGGATATGGAATGATGGGAGGTATTGATATTCGTTTTGATGAAAGATTAGGAAAAGCTGGATATTCATGTTTTAAAAAACTTTTTGAAGCAGGTTTAAGTTTAAAAGCTACAGGAGATTGCCTAATAGTAGCTCCTCCATTTATTTGTGAAAAGAAACACATTGATGAAATCATAGAAAAACTTCGATCTGGTATAAGTAGTTATAAGAAGACAAAATAATGTTGATTGGAGTTCCTTCAGAAATTAAGGCACAAGAATCTAGAGTTGGTTTAACACCAGCAAGTGCTTTGGAATTAATTAATCTTGGTCATAATGTTTTAATACAAGATAATGCTGGTTTTGGTGCAGGTTTTGATAATCAGCAATACGAAAAGGTTGGAGCAAAAATAGTAAGTGATCCTAAAAATATTTTTGAGTCATCAGATATGATTATAAAAGTTAAAGAACCATTGATGAATGAAGTTGAAATGCTTCGAGAAAATCAAATTTTATTTACATATTTGCATTTATCTGCTGCTCCAGAATTAACTAAAGGCCTAGTAGATTCAAAAGCTATTTGTATTGCATATGAAACAGTAACAGATAACAATAATCGTTTGCCATTACTGGCACCTATGAGTGCTGTTGCAGGGAGAATGTCTATTCAAGCAGGCGCTCATTCTCTTGAAAAAACGCAAAAAGGTAGAGGGCTTTTATTAGGTGGTGCACCTGGGGCAAAACCCGGGAATGTTCTGATTTTAGGAGGTGGAGTCGTTGGAGAAAATGCAGCAATAATTGCAACAGGAATGCAGGCTTCAGTCTATATTCTTGACAAATCTGAAGAGAGATTAGGTGAACTTAAATCAAAATTTGGTGAAAAAATTAATACACTTTTGAGCAATGAAGTTAATTTAAACAATTGTATAGCTGATTGTGATTTGCTTATAGGAGGGGTTCTTATCCCTGGAGCTAATGCTCCGAAACTTGTTTCAAGAAAAATGCTTTCTCAAATGAAAAAAGGTTCAGTTATTGTTGATGTAGCTATTGATCAAGGTGGTTGTGTTGAAACAAGTAAACCAACAACACATGCTGATCCAACTTATATTGTTGATGATGTAGTTCATTACTGTGTTGCAAATATGCCAGGCGGCGTCCCAATGACATCAACTTTAGCTTTAAATGCAGCTACACTTCCTTTTGTTTTAAAACTTGCCCAGGAAGGATATCAAAATGCGCTAGCAAGCGACAATAATTTTTTAGCAGGTTTAAATGTTTGTCAAGGTAGAGTAACTTATAAGGCAGTTGCCGACGATTTGGGTTTGGATTTTTTAGATCCAAATAGAGCTATTAACTAATTTTCTATAATGAATAAATCTAATGATGAATTAATGATGGAAACTATGTATTGGTGGGGTATTCCAACTTTATTTAGATGTCATCATCAAACAGATCCTTCAAAGTGCGATATAGCTTTAGTTGGAGTACCTCATAGCACAGGTAATGGCACTACTGAAAGAGATCAGCACTTAGGACCACGAGCTGTACGACATGTGTCTGCAGGTCTTAGAAGAGTTCATCTAGATTTTAATATTAATCCTTGGGAAAAAAAAATTATTCATGATTTAGGTGATGTTCCTCTACCGGAAGCAAATAATAATGAAAAATGTATAGAGAATATAACCAAATATTATGAAAAGATTGCTCTCGCTAAAAAAAACGTTGTTTCGATTGGAGGAGATCATTCTATTACAGGAGGAATTTTACAAGGTCTAAGTTATAATAATTTATCTTTAACAGATGGAAAAAAAATTAGTTTTTTACATATAGATGCGCATACAGACACTTATAATCAATTAGATCATTTTTTAGGAGCTAAAAAAAGTGCTGCTCATTGGGGCTCATACTTGGTTAAAGATGGAATTATAGATCCTTATTCTAGTATGCAGATTGGTATGAGGGGCAATCCAAGAACACTTGATTGGCTCAAACCTAGTTATGAACTAGGTTATAATGTTGTAACTATGGAAGAATTTCGAAAAAGAGGTATGGAAAACGTAATAAAGGAAACGCTAGAAAAGCTAGGAGATAATCCTATTTATATTACATTTGATCTAGATAGTTTAGATGCTTCTGTCGCTCCAGCTGTATCTAACTTAGAACCAAGTTTCAAAGGTTTTAGCATTGATGAAGCTAAATCTCTTATCCAATGTGTAAAAAATAAAAATGTTATTGGCGGCGATGTAGTTTGTTTAATGCCTACTAAAGATAGCCCTAATAATATTACTGCTATGGTAGCAGCTTCTATTATGTTTGAGATTATAAGTGTTATTTGCTAAATTTTTTAACTGCTTGTACCATTTTTTTTAACTTTGCAATGGCCAGATCTCTTGAAAGGTGACCTAACCCACAATCTGGAGCAGCAATAAGTTGATCAGCTGCAATATATTTCAAAGCTTCATTAATTCTTAATTCAATTTCTTCTATACTTTCTAAATTTGAACTAGCTATTTTAATAACTCCAAGAATGATTTTAGTATTTGTATAATCTTTTAAAAGACTTAGATCATTATATCGATGCGCATCTTCAATAGATATACTATCAATGATTGATTGATCTAAAGTTTTTGCTATTTTTTTATATGAATCTAGAGGTGCTTTTGGATAATTTATAGCATCTAATTTATCTGGATAGCCACAACAAATATGCGTAATTTTTTCTACATCAGTGGAAGTTATCCCATCAAAACATTTTTCTAAATTTTTAATACCAAATGTTAAAGCATTTTCTGGTTTCCTTGCAAATAATGGTTCATCAACCTGAATGTATTTACATCCAGCTTCAACTAGCCTTTTAATTTCTATATTGATAGCAAGAGCTAAATCATATCCCATCTCTTCATCAGATTTATAATATGTATTAGCAATAGTATCTGTAATTGTCATAGGACCTGGAATAGTAACCTTTACTGGTTTATTTGATTGATTTTGATTATTTTTCCATTCCTCAACTAGAAAGGCTTCAGTAGCTGTTATTTTATTTGTTATCGTTGGTAAAAAACATTTGTAGTTTCCAGTTCTTGCTATTTTTTCAGTTAAATTATTAAAATCAATTCCTTTTAAATGTCTGCAATGATAATGAATATAATTCTCTCTTTTTATTTCTCCATCAGTTACAATATCTATACCGCACTCTAATTGATCTTTAATTACCTCTTTTGCTGCTTTTTGAAAAATTTCCTCTGCATCACTTCCCATTTTTTTTATTTCATTCTCATAAAATTTTGTTGGATTAGTGGTATCAGTACCTCCTTCGGCATTAAACCAATCAGTTATTTTGAGATAATTTGGTTTAGGGTAAGCTCCAATCACCGTTGTAATCATATTTAAAAATATCATTGATTTGCCCAGAAAATCAAGAAATTTTGAATTTTTGCATTATTTTCAATTAGAATTAAACTTATATTCAAACATTAAATTTAATAAAAATGTAAAAAAAATGTTGTTATTTTATCATTGATATGTTGAGAATATCATAATTTTAAAGGGAGGAATCCATATGGATAAAATTAGAAAATCCAGCCTTACAACTCA
>CEUZ01204121.1_pt1 | contig 20716 bp, 17 predicted proteins | sample 361511 | NCBI WGS metagenome assembly CEUZ01 (sample SAMEA2622822, study PRJEB7988) | marine metagenome | biome: marine biome (ENVO:00000447); feature: surface water layer (ENVO:00002042); material: "saline water (ENVO:00002010), including plankton (ENVO:xxxxxxxx)" | depth 5 m
CCAGCTCCAACGTACACGCTTCCCGCTCCACACTGACATCGAGAGCCAGTTCCGACTTTCTCCCAATCGTCGAGTCCATCCTTCCGACAAGAGCAATTACCGGCAGTCCCAGCTGTTCAAACAAGGGTAGGAGCTGAAGTATTTCATAAGTCTCGCCACTATTGGAAACAACGAGAGCCGTGTCTGAGGAGGTGACCATTCCGATGTCACCATGTCGAGCCTCGCTAGGGTGTATGAACTGGGCCGGTGTTCCGGTACTGGCCAATGTGGAGGCGATCTTCTGGGAGATCAGTCCAGACTTCCCTACACCTGAGACCACGACTCTTCCGCCCCGTTCGTAAACCATCTCAACTGCCTTGTTGAAATCGTCGCCGATCCTGTCGGCCAAAGCGATAAGAGCTTCAGATTCTATCTGAATAACATTTCTACCAATCTTGGCATTTGAGCTCTTGTTATTCATTGCTCCCACTATATCGTTGTTTTATTCTACTGATGGCGTCATCATACACACCCTGACCCTTTAGAATTAGTTCTACCGCCTCCCTAAGTGCCCCTTCACCTCCCGCTGTTTCTGTGGTAAAGTGAGCTATCTCTTTGACAAAAGTATGGGCATTCTTTACTGCAATGGCCATGCCGACCTTTTCCATCACAGAAACGTCGATCAGGTCATCTCCAATGAAACTTACTTCTTCATGCTGAAATCCATATTTTTCAATTATCTGCCCGTAAGGTTTCATCTTGTCCAAATCGCCTTGATAACAGTCGTCTATCCCCAGCTCTTCCATTCGAGAGGTGGTCGCCGGCGAATATCGCCCGGAGATGACCGCAAGCTTCAACCCCGCCGCTCGTGCAAAGGCGACAGCAGCTCCATCCAGGATGCTGAACTGTTTGTATTCAACACCATCGTTCCCCTTATAGATAGAACCATCGGTAAGGACACCGTCCACATCGGAAATGAGGAGCTTAATCCTCCGCAGTCTCTTTTCCAGGCTGCTGCTCATCTCAAACTGCCACTGCCTCTCGAATTCGAATAAGCGAGATAAGGAGGTTTTCGATCTGATCGAGTGGCCACTGCGTGGCAGCATCACTCCTTGCTTGAACAACATCATCGTGGACTTCAACAAAGAGGCCGTCACAACCGGCAGCTACAGCGGCACGCGCAAGGAGAGGAATCATCTCCCTATCGCCACCGGATCGGTTTCCATCGGCGCTGGGACGCTGAGCGCTATGACTTGCATCGAAAATAACCGGATGGCCCGTGGCTTGCATTATAGCAATGGAGCGCATATCGGAAATAAGATTGTTGTAACCGAAGGTAGCGCCTCGTTCCGTCAGTAGAATCTGACTTCCCCCCCCATTCTCAATTTTTTTGACGATCGATGCAGCGTTACTAGGAGCAACGAACTGCCCTTTCTTTACGTTTACACATTTTCCTGTCTGTGCCGCAGAAGAGAGAAGGTCCGTCTGCCGGCAGAGAAAAGCGGGGACCTGGAGAATATCCACCACCTCGCCCACCGCTTTGGCTTGATCAGGCGTATGGATGTCAGTAAGGACCGGTACCCCCGTTTCACGTTTCACTTCCGATAGGATCGCCAAACCTTCATCAAGACCGGGGCCCCGGAAGGAGTCACCGGACGTCCTGTTGGCCTTATCAAAGGATGATTTGAAGACAAAGGGAACATCGTGCTTCGAAAAGACCGCCTGCAATTGAGTCGCCATCTTGATGGCGTGATCGCGAGATTCAATTACACATGGGCCTGCTATGAAAGGCAGTGCCTCCCCACCAAAAAGAACACCCTTTACAGAAACCGTCATTTCGAATTGGTATGAGCCACCGCTGCTTTTACGAAATCACGAAAAAGAGGATGAGCCCTATTAACCCTGCTTTTCAACTCGGGGTGAAACTGACTCGCCACAAACCAAGGGTGATCTTTCAATTCTATAATCTCCACAAGGTTAAGCTCAGGGTTAATCCCACTGAAAATCATCCCATTCTTTTCCAGCCTGTTTCTGAATCTGTTGTTGACCTCATAACGGTGGCGGTGTCTTTCGGAAATCTTCTTTCTGCGATATGCTCTGTACGTCTTTGTCCTCGCCTTGACTTCGCAATCGTAGGCACCGAGGCGCATGGTTGCCCCTTTCCGCTTCACCTTTTTCTGACCATCAATCAAATCGATCACTCGCTTACCTGTCCTTTTGTTAAACTCAGAGCTGATAGCGTCTGCTATGCCGCAGACGTTACGGGCGAACTCGATAACAGCAATCTGCAGACCTAGACATAGACCCAAGTAAGGAACCTGATTTTCCCTCGCAAACCTCGCCGCGGTAATCTTTCCCTCGGTTCCCCTTGGGCCAAAACCGGGCAGAACCAGAATACCATCGACTTGCCTAAGCTGTTCATCACAGGCCCGTTCGGAGGTAAGCTCTTCAGAATTGATCCATTTTATATTCACTCTGGCGTCATTCTCCACGCCGGCATGGACAAACGCCTCCAGGACACTCTTGTAAGCATCAGGAAGTTCCGTATATTTCCCACAAAGAGCGATGGTCACATCGTGACTGGGATTTTTAAAGCGATCGACAAATAATTCAAGCTTCTTGATATCATGGTCCGCCCCATCCAATCCAAGCTGGGCGGCCACCAGTTCGCCCACTCGCTGCTGATGGAATACCAGTGGCACTTCATAAATACTCTTCACATCCCGCGCCTCGATGACATTTGTAGTCGGGACGCTGCAAAAAAGGGAGATCTTTTCTTTGACTGACTTCGGAATTGAATCAGATGACCGGCACAGGATCAAGTCAGGTTCGAGTCCAATCTCCCGGAGTTTCATAACACTATGCTGAGTTGGCTTTGTCTTCAACTCTTCACTCGCTTCCACATAAGGCAGAAGTGTCACGTGAGCGATAAAAACATTCTTGCGTCCTTTCTCAAGGCGGATCTGTCTAATAGTTTCGAGGAATGGAAGGCTTTCAATATCACCGATTGTCCCCCCAACCTCGGCGATCACGGCGTCAAAACGCTTCCGTTCGTTCATCTCATAGACACGCTTCTTGATCTCATCTGTGATGTGGGGGATTACCTGAATCGTCTGACCGAGATAGTCTCCCTTCCGTTCTTTCTCCAGCACTGCCTCGTAAACCTGCCCAGTAGTGGCGTTGTTATTTTTGCTCATATCAACATCGATGAACCTCTCGTAATGACCGAGATCAAGGTCTGTTTCGGAGCCGTCATCGAGAACGAACACTTCGCCATGCTGATACGGATTCATAGTTCCTGGATCCACGTTAAGGTAAGGATCTAGTTTCATGATCGTTACCGAAAGGCCTCTACTCTTTAGAAGATAACCGATGGATGCAGAAGTAATTCCCTTCCCGAGGCCCGAAATGACCCCGCCCAGCACAAAAATGAATTTCGTCTCTCTCTTAGGCAACGGTTGCTTTCTCCTTTAATCTCTGAATATCTTCTGGCCGGTTGATCCCAATTGAATCCAAATCAGTTATTGCTACCGAGATCGGTATTCCCTGATCGAGCGCTCTCATCTGTTCTAAGTCGAGACTGATCTCGTTTTCTGTCTTTTCCATTTGGGCAAAGCGGAGAAGGAACTCCTTCTTAAATCCGTAGATGCCGAGATGCTTAGTATATCTGTTTATCTCAGCATGAGGTGATGGAGTCCTGAAGAATGTCATAGCTGTTCCATCTTCCGCCGTTTCAACTTTTACAATATCAGGATCCTCCCAATCTTCAGCGGTGAGGTTTGTAGAGGAGACGGTCGCCATCTCAATGGACTGATTAATGTTGAACTGATCTATCACAAGATTGATGATCTCCGGCTCGATGTATGGCTCATCACCTTGAATGTTGACGAAGACGTCCCCTTCAATAGACAGGGCCGCTTCCGCCACGCGTTCTGTTCCGCTCCGACACGTCTCGCTTGTCATAATAACGGGAATGTCCAGATCTTCCATTGCCTTGAAAACATCAGTATGATCGGTTGAGACGAGAACACGTTGAAGCCTAGAACCTTTCGCCTGTTTATAAACTCGGGCCGCCATGGGTAGGCCATCAATCGGCTCCAGTACCTTTCCCGGGAATCGTGTAGAGTGATACCTCGCCGGAATGACTCCGATACAATCAAATTCACCTGAAACAGCCATTACGATTTTTCTATGACACTGGGCACAACAAAGTATTCCCCGTCCGAATCAGGAGCGTTGCTTAGGGCATCATCATGGCTCAGGGATGGCTCTTCTTCGTCCCGTCGGGTCATATTGAGCTGATCAAGGACGTGGCTGAGTGGTTCTACATTCTCCGTGTCCAGTTCATCGAGATGATGCATATAATCGAGAATCTCGTTCATTTGATCTGTGTACAGATCAACTTCATCTTCAGACAAATGTAATTTCGCCAGCGACGCGATCTTCAGGACCTCGTCCCGACCAACAGTCAGTTTCTTTGACACATTCACTCCTTATCGCAATTATCGTGCCATTAAAAATTTAGGTGCCCTCTCTGCCTCAATCAAGGGAAAGGGAGCCTGTTGAATTAGTCGTAGCGAAGAGACTGAATGGGGTCCAGATTCGCGGCACGCCAGGCGGGGTAAATCCCAAAACCAATGCCAACCATTGAACATATCAGTAGTCCGTAAAGTGCCCAATCGAAAGGAATGACAGAAGGGACGTTCAAGATGAGAGCAACCAGATTACCGCCAAGGATTCCTAGAATCACACCGACAACACCGCCGAACTGGCTCAGGAATATCGCCTCCATAAGGAATTGTGTCAGTATGTCACGTTTGTTGGCACCAATTGCTTTTCGAATACCGATCTCCTTGATCCTCTCTGAAACTGAGACGAGCATAATATTCATAATGCCGATCCCCGCCACAAGAAGCGCAATGACGCTTACGGCTGCTGCAAACATCTTGATTCCCCCGGTAAAACCGGAGAGAGTCTCAGCAAGCTCCTCGTTCGATGATATTTCAAAATCATTCTCCTCTTCCGGCGGCACCTGACGAATAGCACGCATCAGACCAATCACTTCGTCCACTGTCTTGTCGTACATTTCAGCCGAAACCGCTTCGACAGTAATTCTCAGTGATGTCCATCGGTTAGAAAACCGCTGAAGGTAAACACTGATCGGTATAAGCAGAAAATTGTCCTGACTTTCACCAAAAGCTTGCCCTTTCCTCTCAGTAACACCTATCACAGTATAGTCCAAGCCCCTGATTTGAATCTGTTTTCCAAGTGGCTCTTCAAACGGAAAAAGAATGTCCGCCACGTCGGGTCCGAGGATTGTAACATGCCTGAAAAAACGAATATCGTCCTCCATAAAGTTGCGTCCTGCTGAAAGAAAGGTGTTGAAGCTACGTAGTCCCCATTCGTCCGCGCCTGTTACTTCTGCCGACCGTTTAAGCTGCTTATCATTGTATTGGATGTTTCGTTCGCCTTCACCATCGATAACACTTACACGAAGAGGAAGTACGACCCGCCGTTTTAGCTCCTCGAATTGATAGTAGTCAATATTCTTCCTTTCCCTGAACTTTTTCCCTTCACCGCGGCCGCCCACATAAATATCGGGCCATTTGTTTACGGTGAAAGTGTTGGTCCCGAAAATATCAAGCTGAGAATCGATAGAAGTCTCCAGCGTCCTTATAGCCGTCATTACACCGATAACTGAGAAGACGCCGATGCTGATTCCCAGCAGTGTCAAAATGGAGCGGAGTTTGTTTTGGCGGATCGCTTCTACCGCCATGCGAAGACTTTCCTTCAGAGTATTTTTTAGGTGAGATCGTTTCTTTGTCATTCGTATCGCAGTGCTTCAATGGGATCCAATTTTGCAGCCCGAGAAGAGGGTATCAATCCTGAAATAATACCAATCATTACGCTAAGGAAAATTGCCCCAAGAGCAAGACCAATCGGCATCACAGACGGAAAGAAACGGTTAATGATCGTGCTGAGACCGTAAGCGACTCCCATTCCGAAGAGTCCCCCGAGAAAACAGATTGTAATCGCCTCCATAAGGAACTGTGCCAAGATAGTTCGTTGAGTTGCACCGAGCGCTTTCCGCACCCCGATCTCTCTTGTCCGCTCCTTCACAGAGACAAACATAATATTCATGATGCCGATGCCACCTACGATAAGTGAAAGGGCAGTAATAAAGATGCCCGTGCCACCGATGGCCAGTTTGATGGCGCGATATTGAGCTTCAAATGTCGAAGAGTGATTTAGTGCGAAATTATCATCTTCGGTCGGTTTTAGCCCGCGAATCACGCGCATGTGTCCCCGAATTTCCTCCTTCGCTTCCTCAATCCTATCGCCATCTACCTTTAACCGAATATTCATCCAGCCCCTTCTCGTAAACAGTCGCTTAAACGTCCCGAAAGGGATGATAGCCTGATTATCCAGGCTAAAGAGCCCCATGAATTTTCCCATCTTCCCCGACACCCCTATGACACGGAACTTGTGATTACCGATCTTCACATACTGTCCAATGGCATCTTGATTATCGAAAAGAGCGTCTTTGATATCTGCGCCGATTACCAAAACTCGGCTTCCCGACCGGTTTTCTCCTTCTGTAAAGAATCTCCCCTGAGCAATCTCGATGGCGTCATTGGTAGCGAGGTATTCGGGCGTGGTACCGAAAAAACGTGTGTCTATCTGACGATCTTTCCTTATGATTCTGCCACTCCGTTCCGTCGCTGGAGCCACTGCCTCAACAAACTGCGACTGTACCCGGAGCTTTTCACCATACTCTTCCTTGATCCTTGGTCTGTTTCGAAACTCCCACCAGTCCCAGTCACCGCCGAACCAGTCCATTCGACTGACAAAAAGAACATTGCTTCGGAAACTGGACATGCTCCTTTCAAAGGTAGCATCGAGACCTGAAATCATAGTCCCCATCAGTGTAACAGAAAGAACACCAATCACGATTCCCAGAACTGATAGAATCGATCTCGATTTATTGGCGAGAATAGATGAGAAGGAGATCCGCAGGTTTTCCCAGAGGTGACCTGACATGTCTAGGTCGGGACGGGTTCCCGCCTATTATTATGATTTGCGATGTCCTCTTTCACTTTTCCATCGAAAATATGGATTGTACGATCCGCGTGCTCGGCAATGTATTCTTCGTGCGTAACAAGAATAATTGTGTTGCCCCGCCCGTGAAGATCATCAAAAATTTTCATAATCTCAACACCACTCTTAGAGTCGAGGTTACCCGTAGGCTCATCAGCAAGGACGATAGAAGGCTTATTGGCCAGCGCCCTGGCGATAGCCACTCTCTGGCGTTGTCCACCGGACAGTTCGTTCGGTTTGTGATGCATCCTGTCTCCGAGTCCAACAGCCTCAAGCGATTCCGCCGCACGCTCAATTCGATCTGACCTCGGAATATTGGCGTAAATCAGAGGCACTTCTACGTTCCTAAGAGCGGTGGCTTTTGAAAGAAGGTTAAAGGTCTGGAAAACAAATCCGATTTTCCTGTTCCGGATAGAAGCGAGCTGATTGTCATCCATATCATGAACGAGCTCTCCTTCAAATTCGTATGTTCCGGCGGTAGGCGAATCTAGACAGCCGATCATGTTCATGAGAGTGGATTTGCCTGAACCCGAAGGCCCCATGATGGATATATATTCATTGTGGTCAATAGCAACATCAACCCCATCAAGGGCGCGCACTACCTCGCCCCCTACGTCATAGTAGCGCTTAATCCCTTTAAGTTTAATGAGAATGGACATATTTAGCTCAACCCCTACTCTGTAGATTCCCGCCGGGAGGAGTTGTTCTTACTGTTGTCTCCTGAAAATTCTTCCATCGTAACCGACCGGTTGTGACTCAAATCTTTACTGATGGCGCGATAGCTCCCCACAACAATCAGCTCTCCTTCCTCAAGTCCGTTCAAAACTTCATAATGGGTCTCAGAGGAGATACCGACTTTCACAGGACGGAGGTGAACAAACTGAGTCCCCTCTTTCACCTTAATCTCCTTTACTCCGTCCGCTTCCAAAAGTACGCCTTCACGGATGACGTTTCCCGGCGCTTGAGCCAAAACAAAGACAAGCTCTTCCAATTCTTGTACCTTCTGAGGCCGTTCCTGATCTTCATCCCGCTTATGTGATTCTCCGTTTTTCGCTGGGTTTTTTTCCGAATTGACCGGCCTGACGGTGAGGCTCTGAATTGGGATTGCCAGAGCGTCTTCACGTTTATCCGTAATTATATTCGCCGTTGCGCTCATTCCAGGTCGTATCAGATCCGGCACTTCCAGAATCTTGACTTTCACCTTGTAGTTAGTCACTTGATCTTGCGTCCCCAAACCTGTCGTCGTTGCCACATGAGCGATCTCCGTCACAACGCCATAGAAAATTGTATCCTGAAATGCGTCAATTTCAATCTCTGATGTGTCGCCAGACGAAACTGAAACAACATCATTTTCATTTACATCCACGTTTACTTCCATTTTCGAAAGATCGGCGATGCTCATAATGACGTCCGCCTGAAACATAGAACCGAGAGCCATTTCTCCCTCTTCCTTTCGAATCTCCGTCACTATTCCTGTGGTTGGTGCGAGGAGAGACGTTTTCGAAAGATCATCCATCGCTGATTTCAGGAAAGCCTGGGATGTAAGCACTTCTGCTTCGGCCGCCTGAAAGGAGGCACTCGCTGCTTCCAATTCCTGGCTGGAGATCAGTTTTTCTTCGAAGAGCCTATCTTCCCGCTGCTTGATTGCCGTCACTTTCGCTAGATTCGCCTTGGCTGATTTTAGGCGAGAACTCGCCTGTTCCGTTGCAGCTTCATAACGTGTACGATCAAGATAAATTAGTGGCTGACCCACCATGACCGAGTCGCCTTCATTAACTGAAATCTCCATGATGAGTGCGCTGATATTAGCACTCAACTCTACATTTCTCTCTGGTTCAATCCTTCCGGAACCGGTCACCTTGTGAACAATTTCCTGTCTCGTCACCACCTCAACAGAAACAGCAATCGGCTTCTCTCCTCTAGACATGAAGGAGCGACCCGCAATGCCAAGAACAACTAATCCAATAATCGAAAAAATAATCAGCTTTTTCTTATCTCTCTTCTTCTTAGCCATGATTCCTCATTGTTAATTAAAGTTTTCCCGCAAGCGCATCGAGTTCCGCCAACAGGATTCGCTCATCATATTTTGCCCTCACAAGTGAACTGTTCGCCTGCGCAACTGACAACTGGGCGTTCAGGAGATCTAGAATAGTGGCGGCTCCAAGATCGTATCTCTCCTGTGCCAGTTTCAGATCTTCCTCGGCGGCAAGCTTGGTACCCTCGAATATGGGGATAGATTCATTCATGTTTTGCCAAAGCCTAAATATGTTTTCGTACTGAACCTTAAGATTCCGTGTTAATTGTGCCAATTCATGCCGCTGAATATCCGCCTGAATCCTTGACTGCTGCATTTGCGAAGACCTTTGGAGTCCGGTGAATAGTGGATAGGAAAGGGAAAGATTAATTGTCCTTCGCCACTCGTTTCCCATATCTGAAAAAACTTCATCAAACTTGTCCGACGAGCCACTGTACCCAACAGACATGGAAAGGGAAGGAAAATATCCCGCTTGAGCAATCTTGACACGTATATCCTGTGCCGCCACCTGAATTCGTTTTGATACGAGCAATGGGTTGTGTGCTTCGACCAACTGCCAGATTTCATTTTCCTGGGGCGCAATGGATGATCCATCGTCAGATGGCTGGGAGAGCTGAAACTGAGAATTCACGTCAATGCCCATTACATTGGCGAGATTCTGACGTGAGTTTCGAAGTGTCGCTTCCTGGCTGAGGTACTGCACTCGAGCGTCTCCAAGAAGAACTTCCTGCTTCAGCAAATCAGATTTGGATACCGCTTCAAGCTCGTATTGCTGTCTAACCCTCTCAACCTGCCGTTCAGAAAGCTCTACCTGTCGGCGAATAACCGCCAGTAACTCAATATTCTTGAGGTGCTGATAGAACGCACGTTTGACAGCAAGGAGTGAATTAATTCTTGTTGTCTGCTCACCATGCACGGCCAGATCAAGCGAATTCTTGCTTAACGCAAGTTGATTCCACCAGTTACCGCCGTCGAAAATGTTTTGACTGATGGAGAAAGAACCGGAGTGATATTCGGATTCGCCCACCGCCACGTCCGATCCCGCCGGTGTGTAAGCATTTTGGAAAGCTGATACCGTTGAAGCGCTGACCCTTGGGAGTATGACGGAAAAACTTCCCTTCCGGTTTTCTATTGCTGCCTCAACGTTTAATTGAGCCAACCGTACATCTAGGTTATTCTCCAGTGCAATCTTAATGCATTGATCTAGGGTGTAGGTCTGCTGAGCCGCACAAACAGACGTAAAGATTATGACTGTAATGATCCTTCTAAACATTCCCTCTCGCTTCCGATTTTGACACATTGAATATGAAATAGTTTTCTCTGGTATAGAAAACTCCTCAGATAATACAAATGTTAACTCAACAAGTTACTTTCGATTATTGTCTGCTAGATTCAGAGGATCTGTTTTCTCTTGTACCCTCTTTCGGAGCAAACTCATCCTTGATCTCCAGAAAATAGCGATAGGCGTCATCATAACTGTTCTCAATCTTTCCGTCTAGGATTGCTTCTTCAATTGCCGTCTTGATCCTCCCCACAGTCTTACCTGGGCCGATACCGCATTCTTCCATGATCTTTTCGCCTCTCAAGGGTGATTGGAATGCGCTGTAAGCGTCGCGCTCTACCACATCATTCATAAGCTCTTCCACCCGGTCGAAGTTTCCCAGAAACTTCTTCACAAGTTTCGGATTCTTTGATGTAATGTCAGCACGGCAGAGTGTCATCAAGTCATCAACCTCGTCACCCGCAACCACTAACAGTCTGCGGACTGCACTGTCCGTCACCCCTTCCTTGGCGAGCGCAATGGGACGGAGATGGAGCAACGTCAACTTTTTAAGATAGTCTCGACTGTCGTTGGACAATTTCATCCGTTTCGCGAGCCTGTTTATCATATTTGCACCAACCGCATCATGTCCGTGGAAGGTCCATCCTCGTCTCTTGTCAAGCCGGCGAGTTCGAGGTTTGCCAATATCGTGGAGAAGGGCGGCAAATCTCAGTTCAGTATTGATTGTGTTCCCGCAAATGTTGTCAACCACCTGAAGCGTATGATAGAAAATATCTTTGTGGTGCCATTCGGAGGGCTGTTCCAACCCATGCAGAGTCGCGATCTCAGGAAGAACCAATTTCATTAGTCCTACTTTTTGAAGCAGATCGAGGCCCACCGACGGAACGGGCGAATCGAGAATCTTGTAAATCTCGGCGGTGATCCGCTCCGCTGAAACAATCTCGATTCTCGTTGCCTGCCGCCTGATACTATCTACGATCTTATCATCAACCTTGAAATCAAGCTGAGAGGAAAAACGGACCGCGCGGACCATACGCAGTGGATCATCCGAAAATGTTGCGTCTGGATCGAGAGGTGTCCTGATTAAACCACTGTTAAGGTCCCGTACGCCATTGAAGGGATCATGAAGTTTACCAAAGTCCTCTCTATTTACTGAGACAGCCATGGCGTTGATGGTGAAATCTCGACGGGAAAGGTCTGTGGTAAGATCCGCTTCGCTGACGATTGGATTCCTTGAGTTCTCCTCGTAGGTTTCCGTTCTCGCTGAAGCAACTTCCACAACTCCGTCTGTCAAAGGAATCTGTGCTGTCCCAAACTTTTCGAATGGTACGACTCTTTTTGAACCAATCTTGGGAGCCAGTTTCTCAGCAAAGGCAATTCCATCTCCCACCACCATCAGATCGATATCACTCTTCTCACGTTTCATAAGTACATCACGTACGTAGCCACCCACCACATAGATCTCCGAGCCGACTGTCTCAGCCACTTCAGAAGCCGATTCCAGAATCAAATAACCGTTAGACTGCTCTTCTAACAATGATGTCACATTTGCCATAGCTTATAAATTTAAGATTGCCGAGAAGAAATCCACGCCCACTGCAAGATTCCTTTTGAAGCTCCCCTTTCGGCGCAATAACTTCTTAGAATGAGACGGCACCTAGTGATCATAACCGCGCTCTCCATTTCTTGGCTGAACGCTCAGTTCAAGGATGTCCGAACTACGGTTGACGTCATGAGGTTGAAAGAGAGCGACCGGCGGTCCACCTCAACGCTGGCAAACGAAGTGACAAACCTTTTCAAGCTGACGCGTTGGGACGAGGAGTATGATGACCTGGAAATCTCTTTAAATGTTCAAATTATCTTTGAAGGCGTAGCAGACAAAGGAAGCGAACACCTCTACTCGGCTCAATGTCTTATATCAACTGGGATTGACCAGAGGTATTTTTCAAAGGGCATTCAATTCCCATATGTGATGGGGCAGACTTTGGTCCCTTCCCAGGTTATATTTGAACCTCTGGCGAGTGCCCTCGAGTTTTACGCTTATATAGTTCTCGCAGGTGAAGCTGATACTTATGAACAATTTGGGGGAACACGCTTCTACGAAAAGGCGCGGGAGATCGCGCTGCGAGGACTATCATCCCAATATCGTATTGGCTGGAAAGGCCGAACGGAACTGGTGGATCTGCTGACAAAATATCGGGAGACGCGGCTGGCCAGATTCCATTACTACGATGCCATGGCATATATTGACGAGGGTAATCTGGACGGGGCCGATACCGCTCTCCAAGAGATGATGAAAAATCTAGAAGGAACTTTCTCGAAGTATCCCAGGGAACATTATACGGTAATTTTTCTCACCAGTCATGCGGACACGCTTAGCCGCCTTCCCGATTACATCTCATCCAAGAAAATGATTCTAAATAGGTTGTCACAGCTCGATCCCGACAACAAAGTGAAATATCAACGCGGGCTCGATAACAAGTCTCGATAACTCCGCTTCCTCAGCAGATAATAATCGAGCACGATACTCCCTTTGTACATTTGGGAGATCACCGTTTTGTCTCGTACCCTTCGGATCGATTTGACCAAACGCCTCCGACGCAAGACTGTCAGAGGATGAAGGAGTATCCAGATCATTGATTTCAAAATGCCAAGCAGATGTCGAAAGTCGAGCATTACAAAAGCGTAGAGTAATGCAACCAACTCAAGCGCCACGCGGATAGGAAAGAGATAAACTGTTAAAGGAAGAGAGTAGTTGCTGAGGAGCATCAGGACAGAATTCCGATGGTTGAGATAATGTTTTTGCACCGATTGGGCCGGAAGGGTGACAGCATTCTTGTGATAAACAATAGAACTGGGGATCACTTTCACGTCCCGACCCATCAGGTGGAGCCGCCACTGCAGATCAATCTCTTCCTGATGAGCAAAAAAGGTTTCATCAAATTCCCCAGCCTCTTCAAAATCGTTTTTTCTGATCATTAGCGCTGTTCCTGAAGCCCAGAATATGGACGCCTCGTCTTCATACTGTCCTGAATCTCTTTCCTGACTGAGGAACAGCCTCCCTCTCCCGAAAGGAAAAGCCAGTATATCGAGGAGACCACCGCAAGCGCCTGCATAATCGAAAAGTTGCCTGTCAAAATAATTCAGTATTTTGGGCTGTACGGCGGCAGTCTCAGAATTTTCATTTATCGCTTCGACAAGAGGCTCAAGCCAACCGGAATCATGGACAGTATCATTATTGAGAAAGAGAAGGAACTCACCTTGAGCTTTCTCAGATCCCCTGTTACACCCGCCGGCATACCCCTCATTGATTTCATTCCTGACAAGGCAAATCTCGGGATGATTTTCTTCAATCCAATCAGCGCTGCTATCTTCCGAAGCGTTATCAACGACAATCACCTCTTTCTGTCTAAAAGTAGAAGTGTTGAGTGAATCGAGACATTCCGATAATATCTCGATCCCGTTATAGTGCGGTATTATGATGGAGACCAGAGGCCGGTCTCTGTAATCAGGAGTCAGAGTCAGGGAGGAGGTTTCCTGCGCGGTAGCCTCTGAGAAGTTTGGCGGCGGCGGTATCAGATGGAAATCTGCGAATCCACTTTTCCAACAGATCTATCGCCTCAGCATCGTAGCCGTACTCAGAGTAAGTCTGTAGAAGAAAACCTGTGATATCAGGTCGTCCGGTATCATGAAGCTCTCTGAAGATCGCCTTTCCACTCTCCAAATCTCCAGCATCATGATAAATCTGTGCAATCTGAAGTTTCATTTCCTGACTGTTGATTGGGACAACATCATCGGGCATCAGCTGATCCATCACACGAATTGGCTCCAGTGTTTCACGCTTCAGCCGTTCAAGATCATCATCTGAGAGCACTGTACTTTCCTGTTGTTCACGGAAGTCTCGATACTTCTCCATTCCTAGCTGAAGAAATGCCGAGCGGTAATTTTGAAGAAGCTTCTGAATATTAGGATTGAGATACACTTCCGGATTGTCCAGATTACGGTATTTGTACCCAGGAGAATAATCTCTGACCCATGTGGTGTCTTCTACGACATTCATCAGGTTTTCCGCAAGCTTGTCATAATTCACTGATGGAACGCGGTGAGATCGCAGTCTGAAGGCGAGACCTTCCATCTGAAGGTACTTCTCGAGTCCAAGACGGTTGCTTGGAGAGACTGTGACAGCAAAATAGATTGGGATTCTCCAATTGCTTTGTCTGATAATATGAAGGATCATGAGATCTTGAACCCGAATACCGCCACCACCCAATGTTGGTTTTAAAGTCCAGGAGACTTTTCCTTCTGTATTTTGAGGATCACCAACCACGGGAATAGACACCGGTGTATCTTTCCATCGATCTACCCTAAGGAAGAGCGGTTTGCCGTCAACAGGATTCCTGCCGATTCGCTCTTTCCCTTCTATCTGCATGTCACTGAGACCAATAAACTTGGTGTCTCCCGAGCGTGAATCACGCATCTGTTTGATGTACCATTCAGTATTGAGAAGACTGAGATTCACCACCATCACATCCTTGCGAATCCCTTCAACCTCTTGAAGGTACCATAGAGGAAAAGTATCATTGTCACCGTTCGTGAAGATAACAGCGTTCGGCTCGCAGGTCTGGAGTATGTTGTAAGAGTAGTCCCAAGCGACGAAGTTCCCCGACCGGTCATGCGAATGATAATTGGATGACATCATAACCCCGGGAATAAAAAGAAGTATGGCAAACCCAGCTGCCACGGTGCCGGGAGCCATGTTCTTTCGTTTAATGAAAGAGACCATTTTGTCTAGAAATGCTGAAGCGGCGATACCGATCCAGATTGAATAAGCCAGGAAACTACCGACGTAAGAGTAATCACGCTCCCGTGGTTGGAACTTGTCTTGATTCAGATAGAAGATGATTGCCAGCCCGGTCATGAAAAAGAGGGCCAGAACTGACCATGCCCGCTGGGGATCTTTTCTGAAGTGATAAGCCATTCCATAGATTCCGAGAAGGAAAGGCACAGGAAAGCCGAACTTGCTCCAGTCAACGCCATCTTCTCCTCTTCTCTCAAGGGCACCAAAATCGGAAACCCACGTGTCACCTGCCGGGCCTCTCCCGGCAAACTGCCAGAGGAAATACCTTATATACATTCGCACAATCTGGTAGTCCCACAAAAAGTTCAATTGCGTACTGAGATCGTGGAACTTGTACTGATAGTTCTGTGAACTTGAGAATGTGTTACCATCCCTCGGCCGGCCCACGACGGAAACTTTATGAGGATAGGAACCTACCTCCTCTTTCTTATATCTTCTTGGTAAGGTAAAGATAGCACCGTACTGTTCCCGTTCGAGATATTTGATGGCTCTTTCTACAGTCTCGGGATCGTTCTCATCAATAGCTGGATCCTGGCCCGATCGGATGAACAAAATGCCGTAAGTGGAGTAGCCGACAATGACCAACACCGCTGAGGAAAGCACAAGAGAAGTAATTTGCTTCTTCCTGTTGATGGCGAAGACTGTTGCACCGAAAACAATTATCATCACTAGTCCAAGCCCGGAAAGGCCGATTACAGCGGCGATCTGGGGAAATCCTTTAATAATCCCGAGGTAGATTCCTATGAATACACCCCCTGATATGACCATCATGATGATAAACGATCGCCACGCAAACTTGCGCTTCTTGAAATAGATAATCATCCCCATGAATGGGAGAGCCAGTAGGTTCAGCAAATGAATACCTGTAGCCAGCCCGAGTACATAGCTGATCATGAGAACGTACCGTTCATTCCCCGGCTCATCTGCCCGCTCTGCCCAGTGTAGGATCAGCCACGCCACCAACGCCGTTGTGAGCGTACTCATGGCATACACCTCCGCTTCCACCGCGTTAAACCAGTGGCTGTCTGTGAAAGCGAAGATCAAGGCACCGACCACTCCCGAGCCATAAATAATCCACCGTTCTTCGCTTTTTTCAGGAATTCCTCGGAAAAGTGTTACAAGCTGGATGATGATGAGATAGAGAAACATAACCGAGAGGGCGCTTACCAATGGAGAGATCAGATTGACACGGAACGCGATATCGCTGCTGAATGGGATCATGGAAAAAATTCTGCCGATGATCAGGAAGAGAGGACTTCCCGGCGGATGGGGAACGCCGAGAATATAAGAGGTAGCAATGAACTCTCCACAGTCCCAATAGGAGACTGTTTCGGCCATAGTGCTGAAATAAACGAGAAACGAGGCAGCAAAAACGCTGCCGGCCAAGACCCTATTCAGATTCCCCTCTCTCATTCAGATTCTTTTTCCTCACCTGTCTCATCAGAGGACTCGGCTGCTTCGGACTCACCATCCTCAGTTTCCTCTTTCTCAGCTGAAGCTTCTTCTGGTTCACTTTCGGAATCGGACGGTGCCTTTCCACTTTCTTCTGAAGAATCCTCAGGCTCTAGATTGTTGGACTCTTCTACATAATTCATCTTAAGTCCGTTGAGGCTTGACTCGAGAAATTTTTCTTCATCCTCAGAAAGATTCCCCGCCATCTTCCTCTTCATCATATCGATTATATCGATGTAGAAACTCGCCTCCTGAAGATTCCTTTCGGTCTTTTCCGTGATGGGGTTTTTCAACTTACCCATGGCTACCCACGCCTGCTGGGTGAACATAGTGACAATATTGATCAGCAGATGCTCATCGTTCTTTGGCTCTGACATAACACTCTTACGCCTCTTTAATGATTCAGTTTCAGAAGTTTACACTAATCAATCGACTTTCGTCGAGCCACATAAATTAATGAACTGTACCGTTTTCTCTCACTCCTGGCTTTCCTGTTTGAAATGAACCCTGTCCAGAGGGCCCCGAGACTGCCGTCACCGCGATAGCGGGCACTCAACAGGGATACGTAATAAGCGTCGTAAAGGAGTCCCACAGTCCCTTCCATGACCAAGTCACAAGAGGAAAGGAAACGCTCCATGGATGAAGGACTGAAGTGAGTGAGATGGCGTGGAGCATCGTAACCAGCCCAGTGATTGCCATATACCTTCGCATCATGAGCGGTGAAATTGGGTAGTCCTATTAGCAGGACACCTTTTTCCTTAAGATGATTTCGAGCGGTATCCAGATAACGGCGAGGATCGTGGATATGCTCCAAAGTGTGCCAGAATGTGATGCAGTCAAACGGTTCTGAACTTGCCTCAAGCCACTGCGAAGGAGAGAGCGCTTCGAGTCCGAATCTAGTGAGTGCTTCATACCGCACCTTTTGGGAAGAGTCAACACATGTTACATCCCACCCGCTGTCCCTCATGGAGGCAGCGAATTCGCCTGTGCCGCAACCTATGTCTAACAGTCTCCCATCTTTTCTTTCCGTGAAGCGTTCGATCCATTTTCGCTTCTTTCCGATCATAATCCCCCTGATGCTACGGTAAGCAAGCCCGTATAGACTCACGCCTCTATCTGAATGAGGCTCGTAATTTTCTGATTCGTAGTAGCGGTCAATTTCCTCTTCCGGCGGCTGAGGAAAAGTGTGGCGTGAATCACAGGTGGGACATTCAACTATTTCGAACACTTCTCCCGTCACAAGGTGATCCTTCACAGAATCTACTGATGTCAATGGATCTGAACCGCAGAGCGGGCACCGATTCATAATTTTTGGCGTCGTCACCCGATATTAACCATTTCGAGTAAGTGCTGATAATCCAGCATAAATCTTTGCCGAATCTTTTCATGAACCGGACTCCTCAATCTGGGATCTGCCTTAACAACGCTAAAGGCCGCATTCCGAGCATTACTGATAATATGACCATCATTTACGATATCGGCGATCTTCCATTTTGGATAGCCATGCTGGCGTGTACCATAGAATTCGCCAGGACCACGTAGTTTGAGGTCCTCATCGGAAATCTCGAATCCGTCATTGGTCCTCTCTATAATGGCGAGGCGCTTACGTGAATTCTCCGTTATCTTCCGCTGTACAAGAACACAGAGCCCGCGTTTCGATCCACGACCAACTCTGCCCCTCAGTTGATGGAGCTGAGTTAGACCGAAGCGTTCCGCATTCTCGATGAGCATGACTGTTGCGTTTGGTATATCTATACCCACTTCTATGACAGTGGTTGAGACAAGTATCTGGACTTCATTGGCGGCGAACCGGTTCATAATATCGTCTTTCTCTTCCCGTTTCATACGGCCGTGCAACAGTTCCACCGAGCAGGCTGGGAATCGCTTCGAAAGCTGATCAAATCCTTTTGTTGCTGCTTCGAGATCACTTTTCTCCGACTCTTCTATGAGTGGATAAACGATCATACACTGCCTTCCCTTATCAATCTGCTCGTCCATGAAAATGTGTACTCTTTCCACAGTGTCCGCATTCACAATCCGTGTTTTGACAGGCAGACTGTGTTTGGGCATTTCGTCCAACAGCGAAAGATCCATATCACCGTGATAGCTAATCGCAAGCGTACGGGGAATAGGCGTCGCCGTCATAGAGAGTATATCAGGATTACGTCCCTTTCCAAGGAGTTTCCCACGTTGAAGCACACCGAACCGCTGCTGTTCGTCAATCACCACAAGGCCAAGATTTTTGAACTGAACTTCCTCCTGAATCACTGCATGTGTCCCCACAACCACACCGACGTGACCGTTCAGGATGCCTTCAAGAATTTTCACTCTATCCGATGAAGTCTGCTTCCCAATGAGAAGAGCCGTCGGAATCTGGACATGAGAAAAATGGGAATTGAAAAGAGCGTGATGCTGATGTGCCAGAATTTCCGTCGGCGCCATGACAGCAACTTGTACCCCATTGCCTACTGCCACCGCAGCCGCCAAGATGGCAACAATCGTTTTGCCTGAACCGACGTCTCCCTGAAGCAGGCGGTTCATCACCCTGTCCGAAGCCATGTCCGATCGAATCTCAGCCAGAATTCTTTTCTGCGCCTCCGTCAATTCAAAGCTGAGCAAGTCGAAAATTTTCTCTACATAGGGTCCGGTTTCGGCCATCTTTTGACCACCCCCGGCAGCAGTTAGTGATTGCCTTAGCGCCATGAGAAGTTGAAGAAAAAAATGCTCATCAAACTTCAAGCGTCGAACGGCCGTTGCAAGCATGTTTGTATCAGGTGCAAAATGGATATGTCTTAAGGCAGCATCGAGGGCCGACAGTTTGTAATGTTCAATTAATTCCCGGGGGAAATATTCAGTTTGGCTCAGGTCAAACTCTTCCAAGCACGCTTTTATGATTCTCCTGAATCCCCGGCTGTCAAGCCCCACTTTTTTCAAAATTTCGCTGGAAGGATAAAGAGGAATGACAGCACCCGTGTTCAACGGTTCACGTTCATCATCGTTGAGAATGTCATATTCGGGATGTACCATCTGGTATCCGTTGAAAAAATCTACTTTTGCGTGAAAGGCTACTTCATCCCCGACAGAAAAAATCTTCTTGATATATTGAGCACCGTTAAACCAAGTACATTTCAGAACACCGCTTCCATCACTGACCATCAACTGATAATATTTCCTTTTTCGGGAACTCCTCATCCCGCCAGCCTCCACTTTTGCCACCACAGTAGTTGTCTCACCTTTCTCAAGATTCTTGATGAGCGTGATTAACGTTCGGTCAAGATGGCGTCTAGGAAAGTAATAGAGGAGATCTAAAGCGGTCGCTACATTTACACCCTTCAGCGCCTTTGCCCGTTGAGGTCCAACACCTTTCACGAACTGTACTTGCGTATCCGGACCGAGACTCCATTCAACACTCATGCCGGCAGTCGCCCTATAATGATTGAGCTGAGTTAAATCTTTTTGAATGAGACAGGATCGACTGACCGGCTATTGCCACTCTTTCCTGTAGGTATACGTGATTGTTTCTGAAGAACCGCCCCCAAGAGTTAAGTCGAACTGAATTGTTTCGGCATCCACTTTGCGGTAATCGCGGGATGGCTCCCGTATCACCCAATCCCCGAAAATGTGTTCAGTAATGCGGACATTGACCTTGTCTTTCCGGTGGTTCTTCAGCTCGAGAAGGATTGAAGCTTCCTCGCTCTTCTTTTTTCTGTCGTAGTTCATTACGGTTCGTTTACCAAGAACGTTGAAGGCGCGGCCGGCCACCAAGGTTACCCCATCCCCCACAGCAGTCTGGGGAAGTATATCTTCTCCGGCAAAGATGACGCCATCCGCCATCCGCTGATAAATCTGGAAAGTCCCTGTAGGAAGAGGTACATCAAGATTCTTCCCACCGTTTGTAAAAGATATCTCTACGGCGAGAGGTTCTTCACTTTTGGTTCGCTCGTTGTTTTCAAAGACATAGGTTCTTTCCAACTTCACCCTTCGATCCGAGTAAAGAGAAATGGTGACTGAT